>OFFF01001631.1_pt1 | contig 13950 bp, 16 predicted proteins | sample 1521301 | NCBI WGS metagenome assembly OFFF01 (sample SAMEA3504101, study PRJEB24116) | mouse gut metagenome | biome: mouse gut; feature: mouse-associated habitat; material: faeces | place: Denmark | collected 2011
CGTTCATCCTGAGCCAGGATCAAACTCTCCATTGTATTAAATGTGTTTGTTTAGAGCCTGACTGCTTTCTTATTCCTAAAAGGAATTTGACAGATAAATACTACATTTCTTTTCTCTCAAAATATAACCAGTAATTCAAAGAACCTTTTGAAAAATCCCCCGTTCTTTCGAGTGGGAACGGACTGCAAAGATATGTCATCTTTTTCAATCCTGCAAATATTTTTCAAGAACTTTTTACATTTATCCGAAAATCGGATGCTTCATTCACCTTCCAACGCCCTTGCGAGCTACTTCAGAACCGGATCAGAACATCGTTGTTTCTCAAATGCGGATGCAAAGGTAGGGACTTTTTCCGAATCTGCAAACAATCCCCGAAGTTTTTTCGCAAAAAACCGCATTTTTCTTAAAAAAACGATTTTTACCTATATTTATTATATATACAACCCGACACACCCCGAAAAAAAGCGCTCCGAGCCTGACCGTAACCGATTAAAATCGTATCTTTGCACCGAAAACCGGAGGCCCGCCCTCCCCATACACGAGAATCAATGAATGCGAAAAAACTCACCGCACTGATCGCGCTGCTGCTCGTCGCCGACCAGGCGCTCAAGATCTGGATAAAAACCCACCTCATGCTGGGCGAAGCGATCGTGGTCTTCCCCGACTGGTTCCAGCTGATCTTCATCGAGAACAAGGGCGCGGCTTTCGGCATGCACATCCCCTCGGCCGGCGGATTTGACTGGGGCAAACTGCTGCTCGGGATTTTCCGCATCGCGATGGTATCGGTCATCGGCTGGCTCCTGTGGCGCGGCACGCGCAAACGCGAAGTCCCGACCGGCATACTGATCGGCGGAGCCCTGATTTTCGCCGGAGCCCTGGGCAACATCCTCGACAGCGCCTTTTACGGACTGCTCTTCTCCGAATCCACGCCCTATACGGTCGCCCGTTTCGGCGGCCACTACGCCGGCTTCATGATGGGCAAGGTCGTCGATATGTTCTATTTCCCGCTCTTCCGCTGGAACAACGCCCCCGAGTGGCTTCACTTCCTGCTCGACAGCCGCAATTATTTCTTCGGTCCGGTTTTCAACCTCGCCGACGCATACATCTCTGTTGCAGTGGTTTACATGCTTATTTTCCAGCGCAAGTTTTTCAATAGATAAAATCGGATGAAATTTTTCGGCCGAAAATTTTGGTAAATCGAAAAAAAGAGGTACTTTTGCAAACCGATTCACGAAAAGCCCAGGTGGCGGAATAGGTAGACGCGCACGTTTCAGGTGCGTGTGCCGCAAGGCGTGCAGGTTCGATTCCTGTCCTGGGCACAGAAACCCCGTTGGAGGAGACTCCGACGGGGTTTCGCTTTTTCAGCCCCCCGTTGCAGCCACCCGCAGCGCAGCCATCCAGCCCATAGGCCGCCGCACCGCATGGGGGCATCCGCCTGCGTCCAACCGACCGCCCCTCCCGCCGACGCCTCAGACCCACCCGAATCTTTTATTGAGCGCATGGACGCAGGGTAAGGCCACGGCCTCCCCCCCCGACATAGAGCGTGACTGCCGCCACCGGGTCCGTAATGCCGCATGCCGCGACAAGATAGCGTGCAACGAGCAGAAACGGCCAGTTGATCGAGAAACGATTCAACACGTAAGCAAACAAGGGACTGACGAAGAGCGCGATCCACCGCACCCTCTCACTGCGGATGGCATTGTAGAGATTCTTCACCGGAAACAGCACGAGCAAAAACCACAGCGCAGCGTTTCCATAGATCGCCCCCGCCCTCAGAAAATTCACGCCGTTGGCAAGCACCCAGCGGAATGTGAAGCCGCCTTCGGCCCAACGGATCGATGCACTGAAGAATGTGCAGCAGGATCATTCTCAGGATGAAAAATCCCGCAATGAAATCGCACCCAAAGGCAACACATTATGTCCTCGCAGACAAATCCGCCTCCACCGTCTCCGGAGCACAAACCGCCGCCCCGAGACAAAAAAAACGGCACGCATCGGTCGTTTTTCCCGATTTTCCGTTATCTTTGCCCGCAGATTCGGTTCTCCGCCCGCTCGACGAGGGGCGGAGTGAAAAGGGAACCGGGTGCGAATCCCGGACAGTCCCGCTGCTGTGAAACTCCGCAACGTTCCGTAATCTCGGCCACTGATCCTCCGCGAGGATCGGGAAGGCTTCGGAACGGGAGCAAGTCAGAAGACCTGCCGATTCGATTCGATGTCGGATGTCCTCGTGGGTTAGGCATTCGATTTCGGCTGTATTCAAACGTTATTTCGGAACGCGCATCCCTGCGCCGCCGCGCAGGCCCGCCGTACGCTCCGCCTTTCGCCGCCCCGCGCGACTGGAGGCCGTGCACGCACCCGTGCGCCGTTCCGCGAATTCCGACACCGGACGTGGCCGCAGGCCGACGCCGCGCCGCCACCGTTGCGGCCGCGCTCGCCCCGCACCGCGTCGTCGGACGCAAAACCGAAAGGCGCGGCGGTCGAGAGACGTTACTGCCATAACGCATCGGGGGATTAGTATGCCGCCGCGCCTTTATTTAAAGTGACAGCCATGAATATCGTATTGTACGGATTCGCCGAAGAGACCGCACTCCGCCTGGCCGGACGCCACGGATTCACGCTCTGCCGGACACTCGACCGACTGCACGACGGTCACTGCCTCATCGCCTCGCCCGGCTTTCCGGACGACGCGGCGCGGCGCACGTTCCTCGACCGCATGCTGCGCGATGCCGACCGCATCGACGCCGTAGTCGCCGCCGTGACGGGCGAGGACTTCGGCGCGGTGCGCTATTGCGCGCCGCCGGGCGCCTTCCATGCCGCCGACGCGGAGGATCCCGACACGGAACTGGAGCGCATCGTCCGGAGCAAGCTGGGCCTGCTCTGCGCCCACGAAGGGATCGGACCCCGCATCGAGCCGTAGCGCCGCACGACACACCGCAGGCCGACATCCGCATCGCCGCCCGCCCGTTTCGCACTCCGGGCTGCGGAATTGCCGAAAAAAGGGTATCTTTGCCCCGTACGGTCCGGCCGTTCCGGCGACCGTGCGGAGGCAGGATCCGCCGCGCGACGGCCCGCCGCACCGCACACGCCACCCCTGCGGCCGGACCCGCAGAGCGTAAACCCCAAAAACGCACTCCATGCTCACGCGCTTTCTCCAATACCTCGCGGCCGAACGGCGCTACTCGCCGCTCACGATCCGCAACTACCGCCGCGACATCGGCCGTTTCATCGAGTGGCTCGGCACGGACGAGGCATCGTTCGACCCCGCGGCGGTCCGCACCGAAGACATCCGCGAATGGATCGTCCACCGCTCGGAGAGCACCTCGCTGGGCGCCGCCTCCATCAACCGCGAGGTCTCGTCGCTCCGCTCCTTCTTCCGCTGGCTCCACCGCACGGGGCGCTGCGAGCGCGACATCTGCCGCAGCGTGCCCTCGCTGCGCACCCCGAAGCGGCTGCCGGTCTTCGTGCCCGAAAGCCGCATGTCGGACATCGTGGGCGACTGCACGGCCGAAAGCGACGATTTCGTTGCGGAGCGCAATGCGCTCATCGTGCTGCTGCTCTACGCCTGCGGCCTGCGCCTGGCCGAGCTGGTGGGCATCGACCGCGACGACTTCAACCACGACTTCACGACGCTGCGCATCCGCGGCAAGGGCGACAAGGAGCGCCTGGTACCGGTGCTGGAGTTCGTCCGCGAAAAAATTTTACGCTATCTCGACCTGATCGGGAGGCAGAATATTTGCAAATCCGGAGAAAAAGCATTAATTTTAACACAGCAAGGAGAACGAATCTCCCGCAGCACGGTCTACCGCACCGTGCGGGAGCAGTTGCAACGGAGCGGCGTGCAGGGGAAAAAGAGTCCGCACGTGCTGCGGCACACGTTCGCCACCCACCTGCTCAACGGCGGCGCCGACATGCGCGAGATCCAGGAGTTGCTCGGCCACGCCTCGTTGCAGGCCACGCAGGTTTATACGCACAACAGCATCGCGGTCCTGAAGGCCGTCTATGCGAAAGCCCACCCGCGCGGGAAGCGCGGAGAGTGATTAACCATATTAATTACTAAAGTTATGAACGTACAGATTCAGTCAGTAAAGTTCGATGCCGACCGTCGGCTGATCGACTTCGTGGAAGCGAAAATGGCCAAACTGGACCGCTTCGCCGAACGCTCCACAGGCGCGGATGTCATCCTGAAACTCGACAAGGACCACGAAAAGGGAAACAAGATAGCCACCATCACGCTCAGCATGCCGGGCGAAGAGCTCGTCGCGAGTCACCAGGCCAAGACGTTCGAGGAGGCGGTGGACGAGGCGATCGACGCCCTCAAGCGCCAGCTCGAAAGATTCAAGGAGCGGGCCTGATCCGCGCCCATACCCCGGGGCCGCCGCAAGGCGGCCCTTTTTTCATGCCCCGGAGCTGCTGCGTCGGCTCCGACGCAGCCGTCACCGGCACCCGCCGACCCCTCGCACAAACGCCCCCACCGCCCGAAACAGCGGCCGCAGCCCCGCACGGCCGGGCGCACGCAACGCCTCCCCGCCTTCCGGCCCGTTTCTTGTTCCCCCGGGGGCAAAAGTTCTCCGATGAAAGAATTCCTGCGCAAACTCCGCACGCGGCTCACGACCGCCGTGACCCGCGTCCATCCCTTCGTGCTGCTCATCATGTGCATCGGCGTGCTGCTGGCCTACCTGCTGGGCATGCACGTCACCGGCAGGTTCCACTCCGCCTCGCGCTGGATGGGCGCCATGCTGGCCTGCACCTCGGTGGTCGTGGTGCTCCAGCACCCCGTCTACAAGGACTCGCTGCGCACGGGCGGCATGCGCGTACTGGGCACCTTCCTCGGGGCGCTGGTCGCCTACCTCTACCTCTCGGTGCTTCCCTTCACGGTGGCGGGCATGCTCGCGGCGGTCTGCGTGCTCGAAACGCTCTTCATGCTCCTCAACATCTACAACAACGGCCACATCGCCACCATGACCATGCTGATCATCCTGCTCGTGTCGCAGATCACGCCCCACGTCTCGCCGCTTATGAACTGCACGCTGCGCTTCTTCGAGTCGGCCGTGGGCGTGGGCGTGGGCATCGGCCTGCTGTGGCTCATCGAGGTGTGGAACCGCTTCCGCAGCCGCCTGCTCCGCATGGGCGGCAATCCGGACGGCCATCCCGTGGACATGGACACCATGCCGCTGCGCTGGGGACACTTCCGCGTGCTCATCGTCGCGTCGCTCGGCCAGCTCACGGGCGCCGCGCTCTCCACGCTGGTCGGCATCATCCTGCCGATGATCCGCATCGTGCACGACCCCGCCCTCAGCTCGATGCAACAGGGCATCATCGCCTGCGCCGCCCTCGCGGGCATCACCGCAGGCTCGCTGCTCTTCGGCGCCTGGAGCGACCGCCGGGGCTACCTGTTCCTCTTCCGCTTCTGCCCGGCACTCATCCTCTTCGCCTCGCTCGCCGTGACCCTCACGCACGACCTCCGCACCCTGATCGTCGGGCTCTTCCTCATGGGCGCCGGCATCGGCGGCGGCTACACCCTCGATTCGGACTACATCTCCGAGATCATGCCCCGGCGCTGGCGGCTGACGATGGTAGGCATCGCCAAATCCTTCTCGGCCCTGGGCAGCATCCTCGTGGCGGGCCTCTGCGTCTTCCTGCTCCGCGACTGGAGCCCCTCGATGTGGAACCGGCTGCCGATCCTCGTCTCGATCCTTGCCGTCGTCATGCTGCTGTGCCGCACGCGCTTCGCCCAGAGCCCCGGCTGGCTCGCAGCCCACGGACGCACGGCCGATGCGGAAAAGGCCGTGCGCTACTTCCTCGGCCCCGACGTGGTGCTGGGCGACCTCGCGACCCGCACCTCCGGGCCCAAAACGCCCTCCGCCCGACTGTTCCGGCGCGGCAACTTCCGCAAAATCGTCCTCAGCGGCCTGCCCTGGGCCTGCGAAGGCGCCGGCGTCTACGGCATCGGCATCTTCCTCCCGGTGCTCATCCTCTCGCTCGGGCTGGGCGCGCACACCGGCGACGCCTACGCCCGCCTGATCCGTTCGGTCGAGCTTACGGCCGTCATCAACCTCTTCATCCTCCCGGGCTTCGTCCTGGGTCTGCTGCTGCTCGGACGCGTCTGCCACGTGCGGCTCCAGAGCTGGGGCTTCCTGCTCTGCGCCGCCGGACTCGGCGTGCTGCTGCTCGCCGACCGCTACCACCTGCCGCTGTGGAGCGCCGTCGCAGGCTTCACGATCTTCGAACTCTTCCTCAACGCCGGACCCCACCTGGTCACCTTCATCCTGCCGGCCCAGATCTACCCCGTCGCCGACCGCGGCACCGGTGCGGGCGTGGCCGCCGCCTGCGGCAAGCTGGGCGCCCTGGCCTCGGTGCTCTTCATCCCGCTGCTGCTCGAACACGGCGGCGCCACGGCCGTGCTGCTCGCGGTCCTCGGGCTCCAGCTCGTCGGCGGCGCAGTCACCGCACTGCTCGGACGCCGCATCCTCCCCTGCCGCAAGAGGGACGCCGACCCCTCCTGACCGGCGTGCGGACGCACACGAAAAAAGACCGGGGCGACACCCCAAGGTGCCGCCCCGCGACTTTTCGCCCACGCGGGCCTCACTCACCGGCTCCGTGCCGCCGGGCCAGATGGCGCTTGTTCTCGGGATTCCAGTTCGTATGGTCGGTTTCCGCCGGATCGCCGAACACGAGGCGCGGCAGCAGAAAAAGCCACGTCACCACGCAGAACGGCGCCGTCAGCGTCGCCACGCCCAGCGGCTCCGCCGCCACGTTCATCGCCGCCTGCACGAACACCGTCACCACCGTGCCGACCAGCGCCCAAACGGCCGACCGCACGCCCGGCTTGTAGAAGACCGTCGCCAGCGCGATGGCCGTCAGCACGGGGCTGTAACCGTAGAGCCCCTGTGCCAGCAGGTGGCCCGAGGCGCCGAACGCCGCCCCCGTCACCAGGCCTATGGCCGACCCCGCAGCGGCCCACAGCGCCGCCCGAAAGTCCGCGACCGCCAGCCCCGCAAGGAAGAGCGCGCCGGTCACCCACGAATCGAGCAGGAAGACCTGCGCCACGCCGCGGAGCCATGCGGCCGCCAGCGTCCCGAACTGCACCGGCAACGCCGCCGCTGCGGCAGCTCCGGGCAGCGCGGGCTCGCCCATGCCCGTGTCGGGCAACCCGATCATGGCACGCGCGGCCAACAGGAAGATCCAGGTACAAAGCACGAAGGGAAACGTGAGCGAATTGATGCCCCACCGTCCCATCACGTTATTGAACCCCGCGCGCACCCACACCGTGAGCGCGGCACAGAGCACCAGCGCCAGCCACATCCACACGCTGCCGCCCAGAAAGGTGGGGAAGGCGCACCCCACCAGTATGCCGTTGAAGCCCCAGAGCCCGTCGTCGCCGTCCCTTTGCGGCAGACGCAACACGCTGCCCGCGGCCGTCGCCGCGACCAGGCCGAGCAGTGCGCCCCACGCCACGGCCCCGTGCCCGCCGGCATAGGCGCCCCAGAAGATACCGCACAGGAACAGCAGTCCCGTCCACGCATTGCGCTGAAACATCACCTGCCCCGCACCGCGGAGCAGCATGCCGATCCGGTCGCGCAGCCCCGGGCCCGCGACCGCGTTCCCGGCTTCGGAAATCGTCGTCATAATGTTCGAATCGTTTTACAGAGTATTGCCCGTTCCGCCGGCCGGCAGCGCGGCGCCTTGCCGCATCCGACCGCGGAACGGGTGCAAAATTAGACAATCAAATACATATCGCAACCGCACGGGCCCCCGAAGCGCCCCTACCTCCACGGAAACTCCTCGGGCAGGGGGCAGCCCTTCACCTCGCTGCGCACCTCGGAGCAGAAGGCTCTCACGAGAGCCTTTACCGGCCCCGTCTCGCGCCCCAGCACCTTGTATATCAGCCCGCAGTCGTTCGGCAGGCGCGTGATGCCCGCCGCCACGCCCCGCTGCGCGTCGCGGAAAGCCCGCGTCCGCGCATGGAGCGCCGCGGCCCGCTCGGGCGGCGTGAGCACCACGGCGTTGGCGAACACGTCGTAGCCGTCCATCGCCCCCAGCACGGAGGGCGCATGCTCCCCGGGCCGCACGATGAACTTCTCGCGGTAGAGCGGCGCTCCGTCGGGCCGCTCGGCACGCGTGCGCACCGACAGGATGTCGTAGCGGAAGCGCTCGCCCTCACCGAAGTACTTCCGGCCGCTCATGTAGATCTCGGCATAGAAAAGCGTCGCCGAAGGGGCGATGCGGATCGTCGTGTCGCACACGTAGCGTGCGTGACGGCACGGAATCGTGGGTTCGGGCAGGTACTCCATGTAGGCGTCCTCCTCCAGGTCGAACTGCTGCACGAGCGCCGAACAGTTGCGCCGCATCTCGGCGATTTTGGTCGCCGCACCGGTCGATACGTGGGCGCAGGCGCCCCGGCGCACGGTGAAACGCTGCTCGTAGCGGTCGCCATCGACATTGGGTCCGCCCGAGGAGAGGATGTAGACGCACGGCATGTCGGGCATGCGTTCGTCGAAGTAGAGCTCCTGCTGCACGATCAGGGGCGCCTGCCGCTCCCAGTCGCGCATGATCGAGCGTCCCGAGCCGTCGAGCTCGAAACCCAGCCGCACGCGCCCCGTCTTGCCGGGCGTGCCCACCGGAAGCACCCGGGGCGGCTCCAGGTAGGGAGCCATCTCCCCGCCGAACGCGATGTTCATCGTCCGGCCGCGGCTTTTTCGGCCTCCACGCGGGTGTCGCGGTCGAAGAGCGCCATGTCGCGCAGCAGCGTCACGAACTCCCCGATCCCCTCGCCCGTCATGCAGTTGGTGAAGATGAAGGGCTTGCCCGAACGCATGCGCTCCGAATCGCGGCGCATAACCTCCAGGTCGGCATGCACGTAGGGCGCCAGGTCGGTCTTGTTGATTACCAGAATGTCCGACTGCGAGATGCCGGGGCCGTCCTTTCGCGGGATCTTGTCCCCGGCCGCCACGTCGATCACGTAGACGAAGAAATCGACCAGCGCCGGACTGAACGTGAGCGTGAGGTTGTCGCCGCCCGATTCGATCAGCACCACGTCGCCGTCGGGAAAACGGGCCTCCATCTCCTCCACGGCCGCGATGTTCATCGAGGGATCCTCGCGCACGGCCGTGTGGGGGCACGCGCCCGTCTCCACGCCGATGATGCGCTCCTCGACCAGCACGCCGCGCAGCATGCGGCGCACGTGTTCGGCGTCTTCGGTCGTCACCACGTCGTTGGTGATGACCAGCACCTTGTATCCCATCTCCAGCAAATGCGGAGTGACGGCCTCGATGAGGGCCGTTTTGCCGGAACCGACCGGACCGCCGATCCCGATTCTGCATGTATTGTTCATGTAGGCTGTTTTTCGGCACGCTCCGCGACCTGCTTTCCGCCCGCGAACGTCCGCCGGTGCGGCGTCGAAAACGACGAACCGCCTCCGGCCGCAACGCCCCACGGCGCGCCGCCGCATCCCGTGCCCGTTCGTATCAATTCATGAACATCCGCTGCGTGCCCTTCTCGTGAAGCGCAGCCAGGATGTCGATCTGGGGCGTGAAGGCATGCATGTCGTCGAGCCCCAGCTCCGCCGCCTCGCGGTAGAGCGCCTCGGTGCGCCCGCCCAGACGGTAGAGTATGCGCTGCGTGTCGTAGTGGGTCACGCGCACGCAGCGCAGCGCGGCGCCCAGCACCGTGTTGGCGGCACCGTACTGTCCGGCACAGAAGAGCGTCCGCTCGTCGGCGCCGATCGCGGCGAACGCCACGCCCTGCGCCACGGGGAAGCTGCCGGGCGTCTCGCGGCGCACGGCGGCCTCCAGCCACCGCGCGAGCAGCGGATCGCCGACGAGCGCCGCCGCCAGTTCGGCCAGCTTGCGGCCCATGCGGCAGGTCATCTGCCGCGCCTCGTCGTTGAGCTTGCAGAGCAGCAGCCGGCGGTCGGCCTCGAAGATCCCCGCCTCGTCCTCCGCACTGCGGCTGCGCAGCGCATGCAGCGCCGCCACGCCGTCGGTGAAGGCCGAGAGGCGCACCACCTCCCCCACGAATGCCTCCAGCGTCGCCGCATCGTATACCAGCCCCTCGGCCGCGGCACTCTCCAGTCCGTTCGAAAAGGAGAACGTCCCCACGGGACAGGCCGAGTCGGTGAGCTGGAACAGATGCATGAGCATCGCCGGATCAATGACCGACGGCACGCTCGCATTCATGTTCGTGCACGTGATGATGCGCATGGGCGCCCGCCTCGGCACCGCCGAAGAGGCGTCGCACCTCGTGGGGCGCCAGGTAGGGTATGACCTCCTCGCCCGGACGGAACGAGTAGGCGATGTGCTCCAGACGGTGCGTGCGCATGACACTCAGCATCACCTTGCGGTCCACCGTGAGGGGCACGTAGACGCAATCTTCGCGCACCACGGCGGGCCAGTGCTGGTTGCCGAGCGCATGGCCCAGCTCCACGGCCGCACGGGCGATCCGGCGGGGTTCGAGCCGCTCCAGACCGCTGAGGTCGATGACCAGCACATCGCTCAGCCGGATGCGCACGGCCACGATCCTGCGGGCCTCGGGGTCATACCCTACCACGTCGCCGTCGAGCAGCTGCGTGCGGCGCGCGAGCGCCACGGCATAGTCGCCGCCGCGGTCGCCGCGGGCCGTGAAGCGGCTCTTCTGCGCCGTCCACTGATCCAGGTCGATGTACTCCGTCTCGGCACCCTCGGCACGGCTTTTCCACGGCTCGCGGTGCAGATTTCCCAATATTGCGGTAAAAATTTCCATTCCGATGCGTTTTATTCGGTTTTCGCTTAACTGAACCAGTAGAGCTGCCCCAGCGGGAAGCGCTCCGCGGGTTTCACATAGGCCCTCACGCCATCGACCGTCACCTCGAACGTCTCGGGATCGACGTCGATGCGCGGCATGCCCGCGTTGCGCACCATGTCCGACTTGGTGAGCTGGCGCGTGCGCCGCACCGGCAGCACCGTGCGTTCGAGTCCGAGGCGCTCGCGGATGCCGCTCTCGAACGCCGCGGTCGATACGAACGATATGCCCGTCTGCTGCAACGTGCGTCCGAAAGCGCCGTACATCGGCCGGTAGTAGCACGGCTGCGGCGTGGGCAGCGAGGCGTTCGGATCGCCCATGTTCGACCAGTTGATCACACCGCCCTTGATGACCATCTTGGGCTTGGCGCCGAAGAACTGCGGCTCCCAAAGCACCAGGTCGGCGACCTTGCCCTTCTCCACCGAACCGAGGTAGTCCGACACGCCGAACGTCACCGCGGGATTGATCGTCACCTTGGCCAGGTAGCGCAGCACGCGGAAGTTGTCGTTTCCGGCGGCATCCTCCGCGAGGCGTCCCACGGCGTTTTTCATGTAGGAGGCCATCTGGAACGTACGCATGAACGACTCGCCGATGCGGCCCATGGCCTGCGAGTCGGACGAAACCATCGACAGCACGCCCAGATCGTGCAGCACGTTCTCCGCGGCCTGCGTCTCGGGACGCACGCGGCTCTCGGCGAAGGCCACGTCGGACGGAATCTTGGGATTGAGGTTGTGGCACACCATGATCATGTCGAAGAGCTCGGCCTGCGAGTTGATGCCGAACGGCAGCGTGGGGTTGGTGGACGACGGCAGCACGTAGGGCATCGACGCCACCTTCAGCAGGTCGGGCGCATGGCCGCCGCCGGCACCCTCGGTGTGGTAGGTATGGATCGTGCGGCCGTCCATCGCGGCAATGGTGTCCTCCACGTAGCCGCTCTCGTTGAGCGTGTCGGCATGGATGGCCACCTGCACGTCGTAGCGGTCGGCCACCCCGAGCGCCGTGCATATGGCCGCGGGGGTCGAACCCCAGTCCTCGTGGATCTTCAGTCCGCAGGCGCCCGCCTCGATCTGCTCCACGAGCGGCCGGTCCACCGAGCAGTTGCCCTTGCCCAGCAGTCCCACGTTCACGGGCAGCCCCTCCAGCGAGGAGAGGATGCGCTCGATGTTCCAGCGTCCGGAGGTGATCGTCGTGCCGTTGCTGCCGTCGGTCGGGCCCACGCCGCCGCCGAAGAGCGTGGTGATGCCGTTGCTCAGCGCGGTGTAGGCCTGCTGCGGCGCGATCATATGCACGTGGCCGTCGATTCCGGCGGCCGTGAGGATCAGGTGCTCGCCCGATATGGCGTCGGTGGCCGCACCGGTCACCAGGTCGGGATGCACGCCCTCCATGATGTTCGGGTTGCCGGCCTTGCCCACGCCTGCGATCTTTCCGTCCTTGACGCCCACGTCGGCCTTGACCACGCCCAGCACGGGATCCAGCACCGTGACGTTGGTAATCACGAGGTCGAGCGACCCCTCGCGCGAGGTCATCGTATTGGCGAGCCCCATGCCGTCGCGCAGGGTCTTGCCGCCGCCGTATACGGCTTCGTCGCCGTATACGCGCAGGTCCTTTTCGATCTCGACGTACAGATCGGTGTCGCCGAGACGGATTTTGTCGCCCACGGTCGGGCCGAACAGATTGTTGTATTCCTGACGAGAAATCGTTGCCATGATGCGCTATTTTTTATCGTTTCGTTCTTCGCCGCGGCGCGGTGCGTTCTGCGGCGTTCCGGCCGCCGCACCGTTGCGGCCCGGCTCCGCGACCTTGAAACCCGCTTCGCGCACGCGGCGGAGCGCACGCAGCCGCGCGGGATAGTACGAGGGTTCGTCCTCCTCGCCCGTGTAGCCCATGACCAGAGCGTTGAATCCGATCACGCGGCGCTTGCCGCCGAAGACCACGGCCTCCACCTCCTTCTGGTCGCCGGGCTCGAAGCGCACGGCCGTCGTGGCCGGAATGTTCAGGTGAAACCCGAACGTGGCATCGCGGTCGAATTCGAGGTAGCGATTGACCTCGAACAGATGGAAGTGCGACCCCACCTGCACGGGACGGTCGCCCGTATTGCGCACGGTGACCCGCACCGTGCGGCGTCCGGTGTTGTATTCGATCGGCTCGCTGCGCAGCAGCACGCCGCCCACTCCCGTCTTCTTCTCCGGTGCGAAGCCGGGTTTGCCCGGAAACAACGAAGCGGCCTGCTCCGGAGCCGGATCTTTCCTGTTGTCAGTTGTCATATCTCCTGTTTTTATTGATTTGCAGCAAAACGCCGCAGCGCTATTTGATCGGATGGTGGATGCTGACCAGACGCGACCCGTCGGTGAATACGGCCTCCACCTGCAACAGCTCGATCATGTCGGCCACACCCTCCATGACGTCCTCGCGCCGCAGTACGGCGGCGGCATCCTTCATCACCTCCTCCACGGTCTTGCCCTCGCGTGCGCCTTCGAGCGCCGCGGAGGTGATGTAGGCCACGGCCTCCGGATGGTTCAGCTTGAGTCCCTTCTGCTTGCGGCGTTCGGCGATCGCGCCGAGCGACAGCAGCAGCAGTTTGTCGATTTCTTTCGGTGTGAGATGCATAACGAATACCTTATATTTAATGGTTGAATTTTCCTCCCTGCGGCAGCGCCCTACGGGCTGCGGGTGTCAAAACCTGTGCCAGAGCCACCATGCGAAAGCTCTGGCACCGTATTTGGGACACCGGGCGCCGTAATCAACCATTCAACCAAAACGGAACCATGTTCAAAGCTATGATCATTGCGGGCTGCGGCGGCTTCATCGGCACCTGCCTGCGCTTCCTGACGGGCAAGCTGGCCCAACATCTGTGCCACACGCCATTCCCGTGGGGCACCTTCACGGTGAACATCGTCGGCAGCTTCATCATCGGCATCCTCTTCGGCATGGCGGAAAAGACCCACCTGATCTCGCCCTCGATGAACGTGCTGCTCATCACGGGATTCTGCGGCGGCTTCACCACTTTCTCCTCCTTCGCCGACGACATGTACCTGCTGCTGCAACAGAAACACTGGCTCTTCTTCGCCCTCTACGTGGGCCTGAGCTTCCTGCTGGGCCTGGCGCTCGTGTGGGCCGGCCGCACGCTGGTCCGGCCGTCGTAGCCCCCGGGGACGGACACGGAAAACCCCGGTG
>OFFF01001632.1_pt1 | contig 13943 bp, 11 predicted proteins | sample 1521301 | NCBI WGS metagenome assembly OFFF01 (sample SAMEA3504101, study PRJEB24116) | mouse gut metagenome | biome: mouse gut; feature: mouse-associated habitat; material: faeces | place: Denmark | collected 2011
TAAACGGCGGCAGACAGTACACAGCTTCTGCATATTGTTCGCCGCCAAGAATCCAAATAATTTCAGGAACAAATAGTAAAACGGCTATAATAAGCAGAACAAAAATACTAATATATACTTTAGACAGTTTTCTGATTTCTGAATATTTTTTATTATGCAAACTTTCCAGCAGCCAGGGAGCCCAGGCCTTATTCATGGAGTCAAACAATATGGTAACTATATGATATGCGCTGTAGGCAACGCTGTACAGCGCCGTATACTCCGCTCCGCATAGTTTCGTAATAATGACCTTATCCGATGAACTTAGCAAATAAAGCGATAACACATGTGGAACTAAAGGAATACATATTACGCATGCATATTTCCAGTAAGTTGTATTTACTCTTTTTCCTTTCATGAATAAATGGATAAAAATTACCGCACCTATCAATATATAGGGGATATAATACCCCAAAATCCTGCCTTCCAGTTTATCCTGCAGGAAAAACACCAGCATCACTGAAAGAAGTGTTCCGGAAACGGTCATAATTCCTGTCAGCGCAACAAAAAGTTTATATTTATAAAAGGCTCTATGTTTTGTTATAAGCATTGTATAAGCCGGAGCAGTAAGCAGATACAGAAACATCACATGAATATATTTCATTTCTGTTTGAAATATATCTACAAAAAAAGCGGGAAAGGTGCATACTAATCCATATACAATAAAAGTCCATATTGTGGAAAAGGCTAAAATGGACCATACATAGCTGTCCATATCCTCTTCATGCTCCAGTTTTGACCTTATGATGGACTGTGACAAATCTAAAGAAGTAAAAATAAGAAGAATAGAGGCCCATGCAGAAAAATTACTGAAATTACCTAGTTCATCCTTAGACATTAATCTTGTAAAGACAGGGGTAGTAAGGAATACCATTCCTTTAAATAAAAAATTGCAAATAGTATACCAAAGGCCCGCTTTTGCAGCCACCTTTGCATTTGTATGATTTTCTTTTACATATCCTTTGCTCTCCATTTGCTTACTCTTCACTTTCCATACCAATATTCATTCTATTTAAGCGTTTTCCCTCAATAGCCCTGCTGACTCCAATTCCCAGGCATGACCAAAATGTGGGAACAGACCAATAGGTTAAAGACATAAGCAGCGAAAGCGATGTACAAAATATCGGCAGAAAAGCCTCGTTCCATTTCATGTTTTCCTTCCCAAAGATAATTTTTACCGAGTTAACTGCAAGAATTATAAGAAATACCCCGCCGATAAACACTCCGTAATCTATCAAAAATTCCAAGATAATGGAGTGTGGGTATCCCACATAAATGTAGCTGGAAATCACATGTCTTGCTCCCATAGCCCCATATCCCAATGGCCTATCTTTAATCATTTGAATTGCCGCCGTCCAAATGCGAAACCGGCCGCTGTCAGTGGAAATGGAGCCTTCCAGGAGTTTGGTAAGAAACCTTGAAGAGAAACCTAATTTTGTTATTATTTCCGCAATAACCATCAATATCTGATTATAATACAAACTACACAGGCCAAAAACCACTATTGTTGCACATATAATTTTCGCTTTATGTTTTGCATTTTTGAGTTCCACCAACGTATACAATACAATAAATGCCCCGACAAACAGAATCGGCCCCCTCGAACCACAGGTTAATATCATACCCAGGCATATCAGCGTTGCTGCAATATCTCTTTTTCTCTTATATTTTAATGCGGAGTACATGAAAACCAAAGCGAACAGTAAAACCTCATAGCCAAAAGAAACGCTGTATGACATCTCTGCCCTCACATTATTTCCCTGAACCCCATACCAATATCCTCTTCTCAAGAACTGCAGAATCCTATAACCAAATGACACAAACATCAGCCATCCCGATATTTTTAAACATTTTACAATTTTTTTGGGCTCATTCAATAATCTCATAAAAAAATATGCATATATTCCTCTATACGGAGAAAATACGTGGTCAAACACTCCATACTCATCTCTCATATAATAAATTCCATACTCCGGATGTATTGCATATGTAATGAGAAAAAAACTGCATACACCTATAAATAATACAACAACATCTTTCTTTATATACTTATTCGGATTAATCAGGCAAACCAAAACTGCAGGTATATATGTAATAAATGAAGCCATCATAACCGGAATTTTTCCTGAACCAAGCACACTGGCAAAGGCAGAACGTATAAGAGGAAATGCAAAGTAACAGATAAATGCAAACTCTGCCATCTTCTCCAAACTGACTTTCCCATCTTTTTTCATCGGTATGATTATCTTCATGATAGTTCTCCTGTACGTATTATTCATTCTTTCCTTTTCTTTGCATGGCTACGTAAGAAAGTACTTTATCCGTATACTTCCCGCAAAACGGCACGCCTGTTGCCGCCTGGGCAATTGTAGCGTTAGGACGCCAGAGATTCACCTCCACAATAGCCGGTTTGCCATCCTCTTTGATACAGATATCCCAAAATGCCATTCCAAAGTGAGGAATACATCTATGTGCTTTTTTTACCGTTTCACAAATTTCATGGAAGCTAACCACCTTTTTACGGGCGAATTCATATCCGCTTGGAATACTGTTATATCTACGTAAATCATGGTCAATCGCATAGTCAAGATATGATCCGTCTTCTCCGATGCCAATAAAGAAGCGATTATGCCCATTATTATCCGCAAATGCCCCTTCCTCACCAACTTTTACAAATGCCGACATAATAAAAACCTGTGCATCCAACAGTAAACTGTTGACCCTAATGGTATTCACAGATGATGAATTTAATTTTTTCATTTCATCATGCTGAAATAACGGCATCTGCAATACAAAATTTTTGCCGTACTCACGCTCAATTTCCGCTAAATCATATGGCGGATGTATCAATTTTACCCCTTTTCCCGTATCCGTATTAATTGCCGGTTTTACTACCAGTTCTGAATGAAAGGCATGTAAAATAGTTTGTGCATCCTCCCATGGACATAGCTTAAAATCCTTATCTATATACCGCCCGCTCACATTACGCAGCACGCTTTGTGCCGTTTCAATCCCACGTATGTGATAATCCAGGTATGCCTTATCCCCCCATCCGGTAGTCAGGGCTGAATTTCTCATATAAGGCAGAATTTCAAGGACAAAAGTAGATTCCGGAAAGAACTGAGGTGTTTGTGTCCCCGTAATCTGATAGAGCATCCGATGCCATAATAGCGGTATCTTCCAGCCAAACCGGCTCCAATATTCCCGAATCGCACACCTATTCTTTTTATTAAGAAGGGGGTATCTGTTCCCCATGGCCTGTATCTCATATGTATACCAAATATGTATTTCTTGATAATGTCTATATATCTTTTTCGCCAGTTCTTTAATATGCGCCCTAATCATACCGCAGTACCCGCCTCTCTTTGCAAGGTATACGGTATGAATAATTCTTTTTTGGCCTTATCCTTCCAGTACCAGTTCCATATTCCGCATATAAGCTTCCATTTCCTCCTTGAATACCCCCCCCGATTTCTCCACACAATTTGAGGTCCTATCATTTGGCTCATTCCATTCCCTTCGATAACAATCCACCCCGTGTCTGTATATGCCAAATCCCAGCCGATATATTTTACCGTTGGCATCTGCCCCGACATTTCCACGCACATATGAATCAGTTGTTCCCAATCGGGAAGCTGATACCCTTTTAGGTTCACTCCGGAGTCCGGATGAGTAACATACCGAACATTTAGTTCGTCATAACCATCCGTATTCAGTTTCCCATACTTCTTGTCAATTCCGACCAAAATTCCTCCTGAGCCTCCATTATCGACAAAAGAACCTTTACGTCCTACTTTCAAAAAGCAATAGGATACCACTATACCATCCATCGTATTTAGAGTAATGCAGCGTACTGTATTGACACTGGATGGGTTCAGCACTCCCATAACATTATTTTGAACCACTCGTTCTTCCAATAAACGGGGGCCTTTCACCATCATATCCTGGAACAATTTTTTCTCTGATATCTTACATTCCCTTGTATTTACCAATTCTACATCTTTCCCCATTCCTCCAAAAACATCTTTGCTGACAAATGTTGGATGCCGCTTGATAAATGAGCAAAAATTCCTATAATCTCTCCTATTTTTTATATACAAAGCATCACGGCCATAATATTTTTTAAATTTATTATATGTTTTTCCTTTATTATTAAAGGTCTGCATCGCTGAAATATCGTTCATTTGATAAACATAACAATAACGGTCTGTATCTGATATAATTGCCTTCCGTTCTTGCATCGATTTATTTTCCAGTTCACAGCACAAATATTCATCCGGCTGAAACCCATAGGCAAAACGGCAAAACACAATATCATTATATACAGTTGTCTTATCTTCCCTGCCGGCGAACTCAGGGGCTTTGTCCAAAACCTCATTGCACTTCTTTTCTGTCAGCCCATAAATTTTAGGCCATCTTTTCTTACATTGTTCTACCAATTGATTTTTTACATTTATATCCTGTTCTGCCAGTTCAATCTGCTCATTGGATAGAAGCATTCTCGTTGTCCATTTGATTCTGAACCTGACAAGGCATTTCTTGAACCATTTCATATCAGGATACTGACTTCGAAGCAAATCTATCATTTGATTTTTACGCATATTCGTGAAACTCCTTTCCCCAGTTCTCCTATCATTCACCAGCCCTTCACACTACCAAATCCATGTCCGCCATTATCCTTTCGAACTCATCCCTCATACCTCTTCCTTCAATCATCTGCTTTGCGATTACCTGACAGCAGTCATTCCCTTCCACAATAATCCAGCCTTCCTTTGTGTAAGCCAAATCCCAGCCAATAAATTTGGTAGCATCATCCTGCAGCGCCGCCTCAGTAACTAATCCCTTTAGCATATCCCATTCCGGCATCCGATATCCTCTAAAACCAACGCCTGATGACGGATGCCTCACATATGCACCGCCTAATTCATCAAATCCATCTGTTGTAATGTTTCCTGTCTCATAATCAATACATGCCTGTATCCCTCCGGCTCCCCCATTATCCACAAAGGAGCCAGGCCTTCCTGTACGAAGCGTGCAGTAAGGAACCACAATACCATGTTTTGTGTGAAACGTTACCGCACGGACTGTATTTACACTGGATACATTAAAAGCGGACAATTCCGAAGCCTGTTCAATCTTTTCCTCCAGAATATGTTTTCCCTTTTGTATCAGGCTTTTAAACAGCTCCTTTTCCGATATCTTCCCGGCTGTTAAATCAACCAGTTCCACGCTCACGCCCTGGGCTTCGAAAACTTCCTTTTTCACAAATACCGGATGTCTCTTTACAAAATCTTTAAATGCGGAAAAGTCTTTTTCCTTGCTTATCGCTATTGCTTCCCGCCGGTAATACTTCTCATATTTTTTATAGGTTTTGATTTTATCCTTGAAAATATCTGCCTTAATCATATTGTTCATACGGCAGCGGTAAATAATCCTTACTCTGTCCGATATAAAACTTTCCCGTTCCTTACGCGGCTTATTTTCCAGCCGGAAAGCAAAATACTCCACCGGTGTAAACCCATAGGCAAAATAGCAAAAAATCATATCCTCACGGACTTTTTGTATATCCTGGCGCATCCGGTATTCCGGAATCTGTTTCAGCATATGTCCGATGCTTTCATTTACTCCCTTTATTTCCCTGGGCCATGTGTGAAAACAATATTCCACAGCCATATGCTTTCCGTCCGAACCTTCTTCTGCCTGGGCAATTATTTTTTCCGGCAAAACGGTTTTATTGGATACCGCAATGCGCATCTTAGCTGCCATTTTACGAATAAACCTTATGTCAGGAAGGCAGAATAATAACTCATTCATATACTTTTTCTCCTTTTACGACACTTCAAATACACGGTCAATCATCTGGCGAATATCATACCGGGGTTTCCATCCTGTATCCGCTGCAAACTTCCCCGTATCCATCCCTGCCCATAAAGCGGTTTCATCTTCCGTAAAATCAATTTCTATCTCCCCATAGCCATGGGCTTTGGCCGCTTCCTTTACCATACCGGCAATTTCCATAAGTTGATATCTCATTTTATTCGGCCCGACATTATATACAGCTTTCCATGGAATCTTTCCATTCAACAACGCCAAAATGGCATAAGGCACATCATCCGCATCCATATATGAAAAAACCTGTTTGCCTCCTCTAAGCCGCAGTTTCCCGCTTTCCTTTGCATTTTTGCACAAAGTTTTCACCAGGTTCTGGCTCTGAATTACAATATCCAGCCTTAAAATCGTATGCTGCAATTCTTTATGCCCCAAATATACTGCTTCGAACAATTTCTCCCCGGCATATTTCGCCATAGCATATACGGACTCCGGGGACGGAACCGTTTCTTCCGTCCTCCATTCCGGTGTATTCCCATAGACGCTTTGGCTGGAGATATAAATTGCATTCTGAATATGGGAATCGGCAATTTTTCGAAATGCTGCCAACGAATAATCCAAGCTGGAAGCAATATCTTTTTTGGGAAAAACCGCCCTTGAAAAAGCGAAATGAACCGCCCCTGCAATATTTATTTTAGACAAATCCGCCCGAAACATTTCCTCACCGGATATCCCAAACACTCTGTTAGGGTTTTTCACACCTATCCGCTCTAACATATTCGGGATTTTTTCCGGGAAACTGCTGACTGCAATTACTTCATATTCCGTTTCATCTGCAAGCAGTTTCGTAAGCCGTCCGCCCAAATTCCCACCTGCACCGGTAATCAATATTCTCTTTTCCTCTTTCATTTGAGACCCCCATTTTTGCTTTTTCAGGCTTCTTGTCATATCGCCTCTGGCAGCACCGACAACCCATGGGAAGAATGGCCTTCAGGACATTACAAATGATAATTCATCTTCCCCCTCAAATCGTCAACATCATGAGGTTTCATCAGCACATCCTGCCCTTCCTTGTCTTTCACCTTATACATGGACTGCAGCCGCTCTATCCGTTCCAACAGTTGTTCCTTCGTATCGCCATATACATGAATTCTTGCTACCAGCTGAATCAAGGTTCCTTTCGCGGATTCCGGTATTTTCTCCCCCTCCCCATACTGTTCGCAAACTTTAATCAGCCAGGGATATGTTTCCACCTCTTTACGGCCAATGAATTCCTGGCATATCATCCCGGGAGTCCCCACCACATTCCATGTGGCATACCATCTTTTAAACCTGGCATCCAGCCTGACATACCGCCCCATGTTTCCGGTGAGAGCATAGTTCATAAGATGCTCAAAGGTGTTATAGTCATTCTCCATTTCAAGAATATGATAGGTCTTACATCCATTCAGCCTCATCCCCGCTTCATAAAAATAGATGTCATCCCCCTTTACCACCGCCTGTAAAAACAGCGAACCATTTTGGACACCAATGCCCTTCAGCATTTGGATGACCCTTTCATTATATTTATCATAGTACATACCGGTATACTTGGAAGGGTAGATGTACATATCCGGCACCCGTACCACCCCTTCCTGGCTGCAGTTAAAATAACGGTCATGAATGGCTGCCAGCTGTATCTCCCCATCCTGCGCTATGTAGGTAACATTAATTTCATCATACGGCAGATAATCCTCTATAATGACCCGACCACTTCGGGAAGCTTTTTCCGCCTTTTTAAGCCCCTCCCGCAAATCCATCTGCGAGCCGCAAACCGTAATGCCCTTTGAACCGCTGCCATCTACCGGTTTAATAATAACCGGGTAGTTGATTGGGATTTTTCCTATATCATCCTCTTTTCCGACCACATATTCCCCAGGTACAGGAACACCATATTTCATACATGTTTCTTTAAAATATTTTTTATCCGTTGACATGCGCAGCTGTTCCACCGTATATGGAACATATGCACCAATTCTCTCCGCAACTTTAGCCGTATATGGAGAAAGCATATCATTAAAATTTGAAATTATACCGTCATAATGCTCTTTCCGGCAAAGCTCTGCCAGGGCATCCACATCCAATGCATCGATTTCATAAGCGGCATCCGCTATCTGTTTTACCTTTGTTCCTTTATTATAATCGGCCACTCCGATGAATACCCCATTCCGGCGGGCCAGTTCAATCAGGTCAGTCATCGGAGCAATTCCTCCTATCAAAAGCAGCCTCTTTCCTGCCAAACTATTATCCAGCATTTTTCAACCCTCCCTGGCTTACAGCGGTTTCCGTTTTCTTCGCATCCTCCGCCATTGCCATTTCTTCCATTACTTTTTCTATGTATTTATCCGGAACTTCCCCTAAGCTGATTGCCTTTCCATCTTCCGAATATCCCATGAAATCGCCCCTCCCTGCCGCGGAACGGACTTCTGCATTCTTTCTGTCCAACGTAAACCGAATCAGATTAAGCACCATCTTAACATCCGTCTTAAAGCTTAAATGCTGGACATACCAAACATCGTTATCAAATTGGTCATTCCACGTCCGAATTGCCGAACTGCAGTCTCTGGGAGGGCATTCCAGTCCGGGCTTTACGGCATACCGCAGCAAATGTTTCTTGCTGTAGCGGGACATATACTGCGGAACCAGCGGCCTTGGCCCTATGATAGACATATCCCCTTTCAATACACATACAAAGTTCAGAAGTTCGTCCAGCGAAGTTTTCCTGACAAAATTCCCCCATCTGGTCACGCGTTTGCATGCGGGCAACAATTCCCCTCTTTCATCCACCGTATCCCGCATATTCCTGAATTTCGTTATCCTGAAAATCCTGCCCCCTTTCCCCACCCGTTCCTGCGAAAAAAAGATAGGAGATGCTACATCGAAAAACGTGATGATTCCTATTAATATATTGATTGGCAGGGTAAACAGCAAAGCCAGTGCCGAAATAAGTATGTCTATCATCCGTTTTCCATACTTCGAATAAAAGTTTTCCTTTATCTCATGCTCTTCCGTATACATATCCACCATAGGCAGCCGTTCCTGTGCCAGACGGTCCGCTATCATCCATCTTGTCGCCTGTGTCAATTCATCCCTGTTTATCACGTCACACTCACCTTACCATTACATTTCTTTCCTGATGCTTTTTATCAGATTACAAATCCTTGCCATGTCATCTTCCCCATACCTTTGGTCACAGGGGAGGGGGAGCAAATCTGCTGCCAGCCTGTAATCTGTGCTTCCCTTCACAACCTTTTCCAGTACATTCGGCCAAAGCAGCGGCACATATACCTTGTATTGAATCAATTTCTTCCTCAATTCCATGCCATCCTCCACCAAAAACGGGTATGCGAACGGCCCTTTTGTATGCCGGAGAGAAAGCATATTTAAGCCCCCAAGATTATCATGCAAATATTGGAAATTCCAATTCCGCCTTTTCTTCACCTCTTCATAATCAATACTATGTAAAAGATTTTCCGTAAGTTTTGACATCCGTTTAATGGGTGTCTTCGCAAAACGCAAATCATTTTCCTTCATAGATGGGTAAAACTCAGAACCGGTGCGCTCATAACGGCCAAGCAAAAATGTCATATAGGGTAATGATTCGTCCTGCTCCAGCTTCCCTTTATATTGTCCGTCAGTATACAAAATACCTCCGTCCGCAACGCCAAAAAATTTTCGGCAAGTGTATAATGTATCTACGCCCTTTACCGGTTCCTGATAATAGGCCTGTACGCAATCCACTATCAGCCTGCCATACTTTTTTTGATAAAACAGGATATCCTCACTTGTTAATTGGCCATAATAATTGGTCAGATAAAACCATTCTCCATCATCTATTCCCACTTCCTCCGGCTTAAAGTTAAACCCTGTGGAATAAAAGCGGATTTCTACCCCATATTCTTTGCATACATCAATTACAACGTCACACATAAAATATGGAAGTGCGATTTTACGAATATTTTTTACTTTTATCAGATATGCCAGACAGCTCCGGCCGCTGTTCAGTTTTATCCCATCCCCATGGAGCATCGGAAGATGATACTGTTCAAGGCTCATGTATCCGCCGATTTCTTTCATTTGATAGCCATGCTCCTTTCTAAATCCAAAGGATTTGATATAAAAACTATTCCTCCAGCCTTACTTCCACATATTCGCCCACATGGCGAACCATCTGCTTCATTTCTTTTTCACTCTCAAACCGAAGCACCAACATTCCCAAAGCATCATTGGCCGCCCCAAATCCCTCAATGGATTCCCCCGGCTCTACCCAAAGGTCCGTTTCCACAATATTCTTCTGAATCTCCTGGGAAATCCAAAGTTCTTTGAAAATCCCCTTTTTATTGCTATGCAGCACCACTTCTGCCCAATGGCCATCGTATGGCCTTTGCTCAATTTCCGTTACAGGCTCCCCTGCCGCAGCCAGCACAGCTGCCTTAATCAAATCCACCCCTGTAGCATATTTAAGCATTTCTGCAAGGCGGTTTCCTCCGCCTCTGGGCGTACATTCCATGATATATGCCTTTCCGTCAGTACATTCCCTCGTCTCAATGTTGTATATAGACGATTGAAGGTTCAGAAGTTTTATCAGCCGCTGCAGCTCTTTTGTTAACTCTTCTTCATGTTCTGCCGTCATTGTGGAAGGCCAGCTATAAGCCGCCGGCGTATAAGGATTCATTGCGTCCGCATCAAAATGCTGGGCATTAAAGGAGACAAACCTTAATTCGCCATTTACAGAAAAACTATCCGTATCGGAAGAGCATCCTACCTTTTCCAAAAATTCTTCTATTATAAATTCCTTTTTAAACGAATGGTCCAACGCATATGCAATAGCCTCCTGCAGCTTTTCAGGGTGATCCACCCGGCGCACACCTTTACTTCCTGCCGAATCCGTTGGTTTTACAATCACCGGCCAGCGGAATTTCCCTACATCATTCAACGCATCTTCGGCTTTTGTATACTCTTTTGCCGTTGGAACATGAAAACCATGCTCCGTAAGAAATTTCCGGAAACGGCCTTTGTTCTGCAAAATTGATACCGCTTCATACGATCCCACCGATGGCAGGCCTAACTGCTCCGCCACATATGCCGCTACCGTTACCCCTGGGTCACACGCGAATGACATAATACCATCTATTTTCAGCCTTTTCGCCGCTTCCAGCACCGCCTCTTTATCAATGATGCTCACATTGCAATATTCATCCGAAAATTTATGGGCATAATTATCCGGCAGATAATCACAGGTGATTACATAATATCCAAGTTCATGGGCTGCCCGAATCACTGGCAATTGATAACGGTTGCCACCTAACAGCATAATTCTCTTCTGTTTATCAGTATTCTCCAATTTCTTATCTACCATATCCTCCGTCTCCTCATATCAAAATTCAGCAGCCTTCTTCCCAACCATTGCCAAAACCATATGCACCATCCATGCAAATAGCACTGCCAGAACCATCGTAATCACAAATCTCGTTCCCGCATGGGAAACAATCCATCCCTGCCATCTGCTGCTTAAAATTCCGGCAGCAATCGGTATCCCTTCATATACAAAAGCATGGGTCATATATAGTTCAAAAGATATATTTCCTAAAAACTGACATGGCTTCGTATGCAAGATATCGGCTATTTTCCCTTTATCATTGTAAAATGCCAGCAGTAACAGGACATTAGGAAAACTATGAATCCAGGCTTTCCATATGGAACTTGAATCCCGGCTACTGGCTAATAACGCCAAAAGGGCAAATAACACTGCAGCTGCCTTAGCCAGATTCCCGCTACTTGATGCCAGCCTTGATTTATCCGCATAAAGGGCAACTATCATGCCTAAAAAGCATTCCCCGAATATTCGAAAATACGGATTTACATACGTAAGCCACAGCCTGATACCCCCCCCCGAACATTTCAAGTCTACAATAAAACATAGCGCCGCCTGCATTACATACGCACAAACGCAGATATATATCACCGCTATTACCGTTTGGTTCTTTTCCTGCCTTTCCTGTTCCCCATTGCCAACCAACCGGGGAACTATAAACCAGGCCAGCACATAAAAAACAACTAATGCGGATAAATACCATGACGGGCCATGAAATGAATAAAAAGTGGATTCAACAGGTATAAATGCTTTCAGCATTATAATCCCCATCAGGATATTAAACCACCACTCCCGACTCCCTACGGAAATACTGCCGCTGACCGTTTCACTTCCGCCCATAACGACATCTACCCCAATGGCAAGCAATAATACAGCCAGCGCCAGAGGATATATTTTTTTCATTTTCCCTGACATATATTTTTGAAAACTAATATCTTTCCATGTAAATACAGCCAGAAAGCCTGACAAAATGTAGAAGAAGGAAGAGCAATAAGAGCCCGGACTCATAAAAAAGCGGTAAAGTTCCCTCCAAAAAGCCATATCCGATTTCCCCAGATATGACATATGGGAAAAAAAGATTCCGGCTGCCGCAAACCCGCGAAGCGCATTATACGACATAATATATTTTCTCCTGCCTTCCGGCAGAGTCTGCATATTCCCCACTTCCATTGCTGCATCCCTCTTTCTTGCCACCCAAATTATGGCCAAATTTATTTCAACAAGACTTTATCCGTATCAAATTCCCCCGGTTCTATTCTGACCGTGCATCTCCTGCCCTTACCACAAAATCACATCACATATCCTATCCGCATCCCCCACCGTCATATCCGCATATATAGGCAAAGTCAGCACACATTCCGCCGCATGGACCGCCACCGGCACATCCAGGCTTCCATACTGCTCCCTATAACAGGAAAAACAGTTTGTCGTAGGGTAAAAATACTTCCTGGCATAAATATCTTCTTTTTCCAGTTTGGCTTTTATCTCATTGCGGTTTTGCCTATAACCATCAAAAATCACGGGAAAATATGCGTAGTTCCATACCAGGCCTTTTTCCGGCTCAATCAATTTAATGCCGGGCACGCCTTTCAAACGTTCCCTATAGCGGTCGCCCACCAGCTTTCTTTTCGCAATCTCCTCATCAATATGCCGCAGATTGCAAATGCCCATAACGGCTTCGAATTCATTCATACGCGCATTGGTTCCGATTCGAACCACCTCTTCCTCGTTTACAAATCCAAAATTCACCAGGCAGCGCATATCCTTAAACGTCTCCCCATCCTTATAGGTAACAATCCCCCCTTCAATCGTATGGAATACTTTTGTCGCATGGGTGCTGAACATAGCCGCATCGCCAAAATTGGCGGCACTGACTCCGTTCAAAGTAACCCCAAAAGCATGGGCGGCATCATAAATCACTTTCAGGTTATGCCTGCGTGCAATCAAATCAATGGCCTCAACATCACATAAAAAACCATATACATGGGTAGCTACAATCGCTGCCGTCTTTTCCGTGATTGCACTTTCTATCAACTCCGGATTTACCGTGTAATTATCTTCTTTAACATCCACAAACACAGGTGTCAGTCCATTACGGACAATTGCATGGGTTGTAGATACATGGGTATAAGGCGTGGTTATCACTTCCCCTTTTATCCCCAGTGCCTGAAGAGCTACTTCCAATGCCACATGGCCGTTGGCAAAGAGCCACACATTTTCACAGTCCAGGTATTTTTTCAATTCCTCTTCAAATTCTTTTGATGCCATTCCCCGGTTAGACAGCCAGCGGCTCTCCCACACAGGGCGCAGTTCATTTGTATACTCTTCAAAAGAAGGCATTGATGATTTTGTAACATTAATCCTCCCCATTTTTGTCATCTCCTTTTATTCCTTTGTGTCCTTTCTCCCAAATTCACAAAAATACCTTCCCTTCTATCCAAAAGGGAGATAAATTCATCCGGAATTATCTAATCTGTCCATTTTACCCCCCCCCGAACGCTATTCGGAAGGCACAAATCTCAAGGATTCCCGTCTCTATTTTTTTTCACCATAAGCAGCCATTTCCCTGCCTTCTTTAATAAAGCCCATATAGCAATCATCACCGCCATTTGGCAGAATATGAGAAATCCAAGCGAAAACAGATTCAGTAAAAATATCGCTC
>OFFF01001650.1_pt1 | contig 13839 bp, 13 predicted proteins | sample 1521301 | NCBI WGS metagenome assembly OFFF01 (sample SAMEA3504101, study PRJEB24116) | mouse gut metagenome | biome: mouse gut; feature: mouse-associated habitat; material: faeces | place: Denmark | collected 2011
TGCGCCAACGGATGAACCGCTGATGAACGCTGCCCCACTTCCCATAATCGGGAGGCAAATCCCGCCAGGGCGCTCCGGTCCGCAATACCCAGAACACCACATTGATAAATCGGCGGTTATCCTGGGCAATCCCTCCCTACTGGCCTCGTTGGCCTGGCAAATGGGGTTCCAACAACGACCACACTTGATTGCTTATGTCGTGTCTGTGATAGGAAGCATCCATCTTCTCCTCTCCTGTCTTTTTTGATGCTTCCATTCTATCACAATTTCACCGCCTTGTGTAGACACTATCTAGAATCGCAAATTTTGAAGGATGGTGTTCTGTGGAGAATAGAGCACAAGATCGGGAGAAATTCCGCGAATACCGCATGAGTAAAAAAGATCGAGATCCTAGAGGCAGAAGTACCCAGGACCTTGCCGCTCCTCTTTTATTTGTTTTTTTCAAGCTTTTCAGGCAGCGGCCGGGTAGTCTCTTTCAATTCCAGCGTATGACCCATCACGACCCTCTTTGTGACAAAATTGGGGTCAGTAATCTGTTCATAGAGCAGGTCAAAGGCAGTTTTACCCATATTATATCCCGGCTGTTTAATGGCGGAAATGGATGGAGTACATATTTCTGTAAGATAGGTTCCATCAAACCCAATCACGTCCACATCTCTACCCGGTGTTTTCCCGGTTTTGAGCAGATATTTAACAACGCCCGTCGCAGTCTGGTCGCAAGAGGTAAAAATTGCCGTCGGAGGCTCCGGCAGTGCCATCAACTCCTTGCAGACATCATAGCCGCAGGTGTAGTTGTAGTCACAACCCCGCAGATATTCCTCCCGGAAGGGGATACCGTGCTTTTCCAATGCCAGACGGTATCCCTCCTCCCGGTCCAGCTCATAAGGCCTGCCAAAGACGCCGTTAATAAACGCAATTCGGGTGTGGCCGGTTTCGATAAAGTAGGTGATGGCGTCCTCGGCAGCCGCTACATTGTCGATGCAGGTGTAACAGATTTTAGAGCTAAATGTCCGCGCACCGCACTGGACGTAGGGGTATTTTGCGGCAAAGCGAACCATTTTTTCCTCCGGCAGGGTTATGGTGAAGCTGATGGCTCCGTCCACCTGTTTGGTCCGGACAAAATCCAGGTAGTGGGACTCGCTGGCCGGTGTACGATGGGTAACACAGGCCAGCGTGTCGTAACCCTTGGCGCTGGCTCGCTGTTCCACTCCCTGTAAGACCCTAGAGTAGTAAAGATTCGAGATGGAGGGCATGAGCACCAGAATTTTGCCGCTGCGCTGGGAACGCAGCGCACGCCCCACCAGGTTTGGCTTATAGCCGGACGCCTCAATCACCTCGAGTACCCGTTTTCGAGTTTCTGCCGATACATAATCCTCGTTGTTAATAACCCTGGACACGGTGGCAACAGAAGTCTCTGCCAATGCAGCGATATCTTTAATATTCATAAACCCACGCCCCTTATTTCAGTAATATTACAGATTTTTTATATTTTTATTTTAGGGGATTTTTCTGGACAAGTCAAGTATAATACACAAAAAGCTGTCGATATGCACAAAATTTTAAAGAAAATTCTGTGGAAAAGGGCGGAAAAATATTTTATATATTGACAAATCAGGCCCGCCGTGCTAGTCTTTATGTAACGGATTACATAAAAATTACAATAAGTTACATATTTAGGGAGGATTTAGCAGTGGAACAATTTATAGTGGAGAAGCAGCAGCAGATCCCGGTCCATGCCCAAACTGACGTTTTAGTGGTAGGCGGCGGCCCTGCAGGGCTCTGTGCGGCGGTTAGCGCGGCACGAAACGGCGCGCAGGTGATTCTGATGGAGCGCTACGGCTACCTGGGCGGAATGGCCACCGGCGGCTATGTACTGCTTCTGGACTGCCTGTGTGACGGAAAAGGAAACCTGATCGTTAAGGGCCTGGTGGAGGAAATCGTCCGGCGTCTGCGGAAGGTGGATGGAATCATTGAGCCGCCCAAGGAGGTCTGGGGTTCAGAAGATATAGAGCAGATCCTGAAGTGGCGGCGCTATGGTTCCACCGGCGGTGAGGACAAAATTGTTCGGTACAGCCCGGTCATTGATCCCGAGATGATGAAATGTGTCGCAAACGAGATAATCTTGGAGGCCAATGTAAAACCGCTGTTTCACGCCTGGTTCAGCAGCGCCTATGTGGAAGACGGCGTGGTTAAAGGCGCTATTTTCGAGTCTAAATCGGGCCGCCGGGCGGTTCTGGCCAAGACGGTTATTGACTGTACGGGCGACGGGGATGTGTTCTGCACCGCCGGGGAGAACTACCACATCGGAAATCTCCCCCTTGGACTGGTATTCAGGGTGGGAAATGTGGACTGCGAGCGGGCTGAGCAGGCCCTGGGCAACGGGGACTTTTCCCGCAAGATTACCGACGATTTAAAGGTGATCAAAGGCTGCTCCGGCGGGTACAGCTTTGGCGAGCTGCCCATGGGCTTCTATATGAGAAGCAGCATCAACAATGTAGTCTGGTTCAACACTACAACCCAGGGCAGCGCAATAAACATCGAGGACCTAGCGCATACTGAAATTGAGATCCGGCAGGCGATGATGCGGACCATCGAATACTTCAGAAAGAACGTACCCGGTTTTGAACATGCGGTTATTATTGATACCGCACCCCAGTGCGGTGTGCGCAGCAGCCGTATGCTGGATGGCGAGTATCTGATTACCCGGGAAGAGCTGATCGCCGGCGCACAGTTTGATGATACTGTTGTTGCGGCCCAACCCCCCTACAAGAAGTTTGAGACGACCGATAGTCTTAAAGAAATCCCATACCGCTGTTTCCTACCTAAACATGTGAAGGGTCTGCTGGTGGCAGGGCGGTGTATTTCCGGGGATTTCGGCGCTATTGAGATGCTCCGCGTTATTCCAACGGCCATGCTCATGGGCGAAGCCTGCGGTGTTGCCGCGGCCCTGGCCGTGAAACAGGGAATAGATGTAAAGGAAGTCAGCCCCCAGGAAATTCAAGAGCAGCTGCGCAGGCAAAATGTGCTGCTTCCCCAGCGTTGAATTTTATGTCCTCCATGAAAGGGCCCTTGTATCCTGCCCCGCAGGATCGAGATTCAAACAGAAATGGAAATTCCAAAGGCGGCAGATAGGGAGGTAGTAAAATATGCCGGGCTATAAATATTTTGAGGATTTTGTAATCGGTCAGAAACAGGTTACCAGCGGGCGAACCATGACAGAGGCGGATATTCGGCTTTGTATTGGCTGTTCTGACAACACCCATCCCGTCCATGTAGATGCAGAGTATTGCGAAAAGCACCCATCAGTACATGGCTGTATTGTCCAGGGAGACCTGATTCTCTGTGTGGCGGACGGCTTTTTCGCCAAAGAGATCACCCCCTCCAAGGTCCCCTCCATCCACTACGGCATGGATAAAGTCAGATTTGTAAGGCCCACCTACCCCGGCGACACCGTACACTGCGAGACCGAGGTGGTGGAACAGACTATCAAAAATGATCAGTTCGGCATTGTTACCTGGAATGTAAACGTACTGAATCAGCATGGTGAGACAGTGATTTTCTATGTGGACAAGCAATACATCGGCCGCCGCTCAGCCTTTGGCGGACAGAAAGCGGAGGAGGATGCATAATGGCAGGCGCATTAGACGGCGTTAAAATCCTGGGCTTTACCCATTTTGCCCAGGCCCCCTTTGCCCTGCAGCTTATGGGTGATCTGGGTGCAGATGTTATCAATATCGAACGCCCCGGAAAGGGTGACTTCAACCGGGAATTTCTGCGGCAAGAGAGCCTGGGCGGAGAAAGCCCCTTTTTCCTGGCGATGAACCGAAACAAGCGCAGCCTCTCTTTAAATCTGAAGAGTCCAGAGGCAAAGGAGATTGTCTTCCGCCTGCTGAAAGAGGTAGATGTGGTAGTCACCAATTACCGGCCCGGGACACTGGATAAACTGGGCTTCGGTTATGAAGCTGCGAAAAAGGTCAACCCCCGGATTGTCTACTGTGAAGCCCTGGGCTATGGCAGCAGCGGTCCTTACGCCTCACTGCCTGGACAGGATCTGCTGGCTCAGTGCCTGACAGGTTATGCTACCATTGTGGGCCCTGACCAGGAGGGACGTCCTATCTCCGGAGGCATCTATGTGGTGGATATGTACAGCTCTATGCTGCTGACAGTTGGGATTCTGGCTGCGCTAGTCAGCGCACGGGAAACAGGCCGGGGGCAGAAGGTAGAGGTTAATCTGCTCAACTCCGGAATTCATATGCAGTCCCAGGAGATCGCCTACTATCTCAACACCGGAATCCTGCCCCAGCGGCCCAAAAATCACTCGGGGCACTTCCTGCAGGAATCACCCTACGGTATATACCAGACCGGAAACGGCTGGATGTGCTTCTCCACCAACATGGTGGAAAATGCAGAGTGGAAAGTCAAGACCTTGGGGGAACTGTTGGGTATTGAGAATCTGCCGGAACTGATGCCGGATAAGGCTACGATGATGCAGGACCGGGACAAACTGCACGATATTTTGGAAGCGGCGCTGGTCAAGCAGGATACCGAATATTGGCTCAAGGTATTCCAGGAGGTTGGGTTCTGGTGTGCAAAGGTCAATGACTATGAGTCGGTCGTCCGTGATCCCCAGGTTATTCACAACGGAATCATCAAGGAAATTGAGCACCCCGTCGCCGGAACCTACAAGGCGATTGGAACACCCATTGAATTCAGCGAGACACCCCCTGAGATTCGCCGCCCCGCGCCGATGCTTGGACAGCACAATGAGGAAATCCTCCTACAGTTGGGCTACAGCAAAGAGGACATTGCCGCGCTGAAGGAAAAAAATATCTTCTAAACTTGGTCGGTCTATTGTAAGCAATTGTAGTATAACACCAAAATTTGAAAGGAGAACTGATTATGAAAAAGATTCTTGCGTTGGCTTTGACACTTGCTCTGACAATTGTCCCGCTGGCCTCCTGCAGCGGTGACGGCAGCGGCAGCGGCGGAAACGCCGGAAGCGGCGGACAGGGGACCGGAACCGGTAGCAGCGACACGATTGTAATCGGCGGAATCAATGATCTGACAGGCAACCGGTCTGTCACCGGAAACGCCATCAACAACGGCGTAACCTTAGCCATTGAGGAGATTAATGCCAAGGGCGGGGTGCTGGGCAAGCAGATCAAATATGTGATCTATGACAACAAGAACGACGGTCAGGAAACGATCAGTGCTTATACCCGTCTGGCTGATGTGGACAAAGCCAGCGCGGTCATCACCACCGACGCCAGCGGTATCTTTATGAGCCTGATTGAGATCAGCAGCGAGAAAAAGGTGCCTGTCTGCGGTATGCCTTCCGACCCTCGGGCCGTTATGGATACCGAGGGCAGCGGCGAGACCTACCCTTACACTTTCCTGACAGGCCAATGCAACGCCCCGCAGCAGGCGGCCATCATTGCCAAGTATGTGGCCGACACCACCGATATGACCAAGGCTGCCCTGTTTTATGATCAGTCCAACGCCTATGCGGTGGCCTATATGAATGGCTTCCGGGAGCTATGGGAGTCTTCGGGCGGCGAGATCGTACTGGAGGAGACCTGCAACGCCAACGACCAGGACTTTTCCACTCAGCTTTCCCGCATCAGAGAGAGTGGAGCCGAGTTTATCTGTACCCCTAATCCCACCGCTCAGTTGGTTATCATGGTGCAGCAGGCCGCTCAGCTGGGCCTCGACATCCCCTATGTGGGCGCGCAGGACATGAGCGATCCCTTCCTCTCCCTGCTGGACAACCCCGCCGTGGTGGGCAAGGCCTACTTCCAGGCCTCTGTATATATGGAGTCCCCCCGTCTTCAGACCTTCTGTACCGACTATGAAGCGCGCTTTGGCGAGCCCGCCACCCTCAAAGCCGTGAACGGTTACGACACTATGTACATAGTTGCCGCCGCCATTGAAAAGGCGGGTTCCGCCGACCGCGAGGCCGTTAAGACCGCCCTGGAGAACGACATCAACGGCCTGGACCTGCTGTGCAGCGAGAATTATATCGAGAATGGCACTACCCACTCCCCTGACGGCCTAGGGATGGCCGTGTATGAAATCACAGACGGCGTCCTGGAGTACAAGACCTATATGGAACCCTGACCATAAGGGACAATTCTGACCGCGGCGGCAAGGCACCAAACCCTTAGCGCCTTGCCGCCGACCTTGTACTTAATATGTTGTGAGGGCTTTCGTATGACATTTTATATTCAACTGCTGATAAACGGTATTGCACTGGGCTCTGTTTACTCTATCATTGCGCTGGGCTTTACCCTGATTTTCAGTGTTTTAAAGTTTTCTAATTTCTCCCACGGCGGCGTCATGGTGGTGTCGGCCTATTTTGCCTATATCCTGGTCAACCGGTTGCAGCTTGGCTTTATCCCCATGATTTTGCTTACCACCCTCTTCGGCGGGCTGCTCTCCTGTCTGGCCCAGCTGATTGGCTTTGAGCGGCTGCGGAAGACACGGGGCAGTTCTATGCTCTTTTTTGTGTCCTCGTCCAACCTGGGCACGCTGTTGCAAAATATTATTATCCTGACCTTTGCATCCAGCTACTACTCCTACCCCGCTTTTTTCTCCAAAAGTTTTTTCCAGCTCACGCCCAAACTGACAATTGCCGTTACAGACGTGATTATGCTGGTGCTGTCCACCATTGGAATTCTCGTTTTGATGTTTGTGCTGTACAAAACCAGGCTGGGCATCTCCATCCGTGCGCTGTCCATGGACAGCGACGCCGCCCAGCTGATGGGAGTCAATGTCTCTATGGTTATGGCACTCACCTTTTTTATCTCTGGTATCCTGGCGGCCATTGCAGGTATGCTGTGCGGAATGAAGTTCCTGCTGTATCCCCAGCTGAAGGATCTTGTCATGAAGGGCATGACCGCCTCGATTCTCGGAGGTCTTGGCAACATCAGCGGAGCACTATATGGAGGGCTGCTGCTGGGGCTGATAGAGGTGTTTATGACTAATTTTGTGGGCTCCAGCCTTCAGCCAGCCTGCACATTCCTGTTCGCCATCATTTTCCTGATTTTCCGTCCCCAGGGCATCAGCGGAAAATTTGTGAAAGAGAAGGTATAAGGAGGATAATAGAACGATGAGCTATTCAGCAGCCGTTATCCTTAACATTCTGATTACCATGGTTGCGGTCATCTCCATGTTTGTTCTGATGGGGCTGACAGGTATCTTTTCCATGGGGCAGGCCGCCTTCATGTGCATCGGGGCCTATGTGGCGGGTATTTTGTCTACCCGTTTCGATGCGCCCTTCCTGCTGACGGTAATCCTGGCCATCCTGGGGGGTATGCTCTCTGCGTTTTTGGTGGGTATCCCGATTATGAAGCTGAGAGTGGATTATGTGGCCATGATAACCCTTGCCTTTGGGGAAGCTATTGTGGCAGTACTCAATACCTTCAGCAACATCACCGGCGGGGCTATGGGCATTAACCGGATCCCTCGGGATATCAACCTTCCCATTGGGATCGTCATTGTAGCCTGTGTGATCTATATTGTGCTCAATTTTAAAAGTTCCAAGTTCGGCCGCCAGTGTATTGCAGTAAAGAATGACCCTATCTCTGCGGCATCCATGGGCATCAACGTCACACGGATCAAGATGACGGCCTTTGTCTTTGCCGGCGGGCTGACCGCCCTGTCCGGCGCAATGGTCGCCTACGCTACTTCTTATATCGACCCTAACGCCTTCGGTTCTGCAAAATCCATCGACTGGATCAGCATCGTTTTTGTAGGCGGCGTAAACAGCTTGTCTGGCTCGGTTGTGATGGCATGCCTGTTCAGTCTTATGACAGAGCTTCTCCGGGCCACCAGTGCCTTGCGCACTATGATCCAGTGTATTATTATTCTGTTCATCATCAACTTTACACCAAATGGATTGTTCGGCGAATATGAGTTTAAGGATATCTACCTGTGGGTAAAGAACAGATTTGTCAAAAGCAGGAGAAAGGAAGAGAAAAAATGAGCAGCACCATACTCTCCTGCCAGGACGTCTCCATCAATTTCGGCGGCGTCAAAGCGGTTCAAAACGTGACGCTTGATATTGAGCAGGATTCTATTACCAGCATTATTGGGCCCAATGGCGCGGGTAAAACCACATTTTTTAACATCATCTCCGGAGTCTACAAGCCCACCAGTGGGCAGGTGATCTTTGACGGCCAGGATATCACCAACCTGAAGCAGCATGAGGTATCCCAGCTTGGGATGGCCCGCACCTTTCAGAATATCCGCCTGTTTGGACAGCTGGACAACGTGCGCAATGTCCAGTCTGCGCTCGACGCCCGGGCGGACTACAATATTTTTCATGCGATCCTGGGGCTTCCAAAGAAAAAAAGCGAGGATGCTAAAAATCTGGAGACAGCCATGGAGTGTCTGGAATTGGTAGGGCTGAAACAGTTTGCCTATGACCGGCCGGGCAGCCTCCCCTACGGCATGCAGCGCAAGCTGGAGCTGGCTCGGGCCTTGGTCTCCAGGCCCAAGCTGCTGCTGCTGGACGAGCCGGCAGCCGGCCTGAACCCGGTGGAGGTGGAAGACTTTATTGATTTGCTCCATCGGGTTAAGGAGGAGCGCAAACTCACCATCCTGTTGATTGAGCACCGTCTCAAGGTGGTAACCACCCTGTCGCATCAGGTGTATGTGCTGAATTTCGGCGAATTGCTCACCCAGGGGACTCCGGAAGAGATCCAGCGCAACCCTAAGGTTGTCGAGGCTTACATGGGTGAGGATGAGGAGGAATGAATCATGCTGGAAGTCAAAAATCTCTCGGTCAGTTATGGACACATCGACGCCCTGCATGATGTCAGTATCACAGTGCCCACCGGAAAAATCGTCAGCATCATTGGCGCCAATGGAGCCGGCAAAACCTCTCTTGTCAACGCGATTTCCGGCCTTGTCCGCCCGCTGAGCGGTTCCGTGCTGCTTAATGGCACGGAATTGCCCAGACAGTCCCACAAAATTGTTGCCAAAGGCGTGGTACAAGTACCCGAGGGACGCAGAGTATTTGCCGGCCTCTCGGTACAGGAAAACCTGATTATGGGGTCCAGTCAGCTGCACAAACCCTTCAAGGAGAAGGAAGCGGAGATCTATGCGCTGTTTCCCGTCTTGGGCCAACGGAGGAATCAACAGGCCGGTACTCTGTCTGGCGGCGAACAACAGATGCTGGCCATTGGCAGGGCCATGATGTCCGAACCGGAATTTATCATGTTTGACGAGCCCTCCCTGGGTCTGGCTCCAGTGATTGTCAAGCAGGTATTTAAAATTATCAAGCAGATCAACGCCACCGGGACTACCATCCTGCTTATCGAGCAGAATGCCCGGCAGGCGCTTGGAATCAGTAACCACACCTATGTGCTGGAGAATGGGCACATCATACTGGATGGGCCCTCCAAGCAGATGTTGGAAGACCCTGCGGTACAAAGGGCTTATCTGGGGGAGTAAGATGAAAGCTTATCTCAATATTGGCCTTGTGGGCTGCGGTATGATTGCGGATATCTACCTTCAAAATCTGATGGGGCCCTTTTCCGACTGCCTGCATGTTCACGGTGTCTTTGATATGAATACCCAGCTCATGCGCAGCCGGGCGGAAAAGTACAAGATTGTCCATCAGTATGACAGCTATGCCGCCCTGCTTGCCGATCCCGAAATCGACATTGTGCTGAATCTCTGTCCGCCTAAGACTCACTATGCCCTGAACCGGCAGGCCATCGAGGCAGGCAGACATGTCTACTGCGAGAAGCCGCTGGCTGTTACCTATGGCGAGGGGGCGGAGCTGGAGCGATTGGCCCAGGAAAAAGGGGTGTTCCTGGGCTGTTCCCCGGATGTGCCCTTGGGGGCGCTGATCCAAACGGCCCGGAGCCTTGTGGATTGCGGGGAGATCGGGACTGTGATCGGTGCGTCGGCCCATCTGGTAAAGCAGGGGGTTGAGACATGGCATCCCAATCCAGATTTTCTCTATCAGCCTGGAGCAGGTCCGTTGCTGGATATGGGTCCCTACTATCTGACAGCTCTGCTGCACATTGTGGGTCCGTTTTCGTCGGTGAGCGGCATGAGCGCCATTTCCTTCCCTACCCGCACGGTCACCTCCCACCCCCATTACGGCCAGGTTATTCAAGTAAACGTACCCACCTATGTCAACGCGTTGCTGCGCTTTTCATCCGGTGCGATGGCCGCTTTTACCGCTACTTTTGACGTGTGGAAAGCAAACCTTCCGTTCCTGGAGATTTACGGCTCCAAAGGCTCGCTCTCAATCTCTGACCCTAACCTGTTTGGAGGCAGGATTGAAATTTCGGGGCCACACGGGGAATGGTGCGAGGCGCCCCTTACCTTTCCGTACAGCGATAACAACCGCGGACTGGGTATTGCCGATATGGCGCGGGCTATTCTCTTAGGGAGACAAAGCCGGGTGGGCGCAAAATATGCCGTTCATGTCCTGGAGGCCATGGATGCCATTTTGCGCAGTGCCGACACCGGAACGCATGTGAAACTGAAAACCTGCCCGGATCGGCCGGAACCCATGGACAGGGCAAAGTAACAAAAGCGCCCCGGCGGAAGCAATTCCACCGGGGCGCTTTTTGTGTTTATTTTAAAAAACCTCTGATTCAATCAGTTTTCACCGTTCTAAACCCTGAATTTTCGGATGATTCCCCCGCCTCCGGCGGGGGAATCACGAATCAATCAGAGATTCCTTAATTATCGCTTACCGCTGAACACGGCCGGATCCGTCCCCGTTGATGAGATTCATCACCTCATCCACCGTGGAGAGATTGAAATCAAACTCGATAGAGTGTTTTAAGCAGCTTGCCCCTGCCGCAAATTCCACAGCCTCCTGGGGATCGAAATCATTTAGACAGGCGTAAATCAACCCGGAGGCAAATGAGTCACCGCCTCCGACCCGGTCTACAATCTGCATGGTATATTTTTTGGAAACATAGATTTTGCCGCCGGCATACAGCAGCGCGGACCAGTTGTTGACTGAAGCCGAGAGGGATTCCCGCAGGGTGATGGCCACCTTTTCGAAACCATAGGTCTTGGCCAGCTTCTCCGCCAGGCGAGAATATCCTTCCAGGCTCAGCTTGCCAGCAGTGATATCGGTGTTGCTGGCTCTGATCCCCAGCACTTTCTCGGAATCCTCCTCATTGGCAATACACACATCCACATAGTTCATCAGGGGCTTCATCACCCGCTGAGCCTCCTGGCTAGTCCAAAGATTTTTCCTGTAGTTCAGGTCACAGCTGACTTTTACACCATGATTTTTTGCCGCAATACATGCCTGCTCGCAAATCTTCCGGGTGTTTTCACTCAGCGCAGCGGTAATACCGGTAAAATGGAACCAGCCGGCATTCTGAAAAATTTCGTCCCAGTCGAAGTCGGAAGGGTCAGCTTCCGCAATGGATGAGTGCTTCCGGTCATAAATCACTTTAGAGGGGCGCTGGGATGCGCCCCGTTCCAGGTAATAGACGCCAAGACGCTCACCTCCCCAGGCAATGTGTCGGGTCTCTACCTCGAATTTAGTCAACATCCGTTTTGCGCAGCGGCCAATATCATTGTTCGGCAGCTTGGTGATTAATTCGGAGGGGATCCCCATATAGGACAGGGCGATGGCCATGTTGCCCTCTGCCCCGGTGTAATTGAGGTTAAATCGATCCGCTTGGGCAAGCCGTAGATAGCCGTCCGGTGCAAGGCGCAGCATCAGCTCGCCAAAGGCCACAAATTTTTTCTTTTCCATGGTAGCTCCTCCTTTGTTTTGTGCAGTTCACTGTACAAAAATCCGAGTCCGGTTCAGCTATGAGCTGTTGTTATGTCGGTAAAGATCTTCGCCCGGCGGGTAATCTCCTCGTAATTTCCTGCGTTAATACACGCTTTATCACACAACCGGCCGCTGATGCCAGCCCCTGCAAAGCCCAGATTCAGATAGCTGCCCCAGTTCTCTTCGGTAACGCCCCCTGTGGCGCACAACTTAATATGGCTGATAGGGGCCAGTATATCCTTGATATACTGGAAGCCAAGCCAGCCGGAAGGAAACAGTTTTACAATATCGGCGCCCAAGCTGTGGGCCGTTATAATCTCACTGGGGGTCATAGCTCCCGGGATAGAGACCAGCCCCAAATCCTTGGTATAGGCGATGATTTCCGGGTCTGTGTTCGGGCTGATAATGTAGCGCCCCCCCACGTCCGCGGCGGCTTTGACCTGTTCCCGAGTGAGAACCGTTCCGGCCCCAAACATCATTTTATCGCCGTATTTCTCATTGAGCATAGCAATGGCCTGGGTAGTCTTTTGGATACAGTCGGGATCGGACTGATCAAAAGTGACCTCAATCAACCTGATGCCCCCCGCAGACAGGGCGCCTGCAAGCTGGTCCAGCTCCCTCCCGTAAACCCTGCGGCAGATGGTAATAACCTTGTTGCTTTGAATAAATTCCAGTGTGTTCATAAATACTCTCCTTTAACCTATTTGGGTTGATTTTGATGCCCTCCCCCAGCCCTGACCCAAGGCTTGTTTTTAAATGTCAATACGCCCGAACGCTGCCTAGTAAACAGCGCTGAAAAAGCGCAAATGGTACCTTTTCAATCAGCGGGCCAACGGACCGCTAATGCACGGGGCAAGTCTCCGCCTGCCATAAAGCACCAGTCAGGGCCGCTCCTGCAGCCGGCTGCAAAGATATTCCGCCGCAGCGTTCAAAAGGGTTCCCGGGCCTTTTGAACAATACCATTGTCCCACGGGCGTTATAGGAAGGCAATAGACAAAATTAATGCAAAATGTTGTGATATTCAGGGAAAGAAGCCGTGATATAATTATGAACAAACGAATTTATTTTGGGAAAAATACCCCCCTGTCTTTTCGGGAAAGTCTCCCTTTCAGCAGAGACTGCCCCTATACAATCCGGTGCAAGGATGTGACCAATGACGATGTCGCGCCCCCGCATTATGCCGGAACAATGGAAATTGATGTATGCTGCGAAATTACAGGGGAGGCGGTAATTGATCACCAGCATATCAGCTTCAGCGGCAGCACGGTCTTGGTCATCCCGCCTGGCGTCGTTCACTCCATTGCCCTGCGAACCGGGCCGGGGCGAGTCTATGTACTGCACATCTCCTTTGAATCACTGCGCCCATGTTTGGATGTAGATGCGCTGCTTGAACTCAGTGGAAAATCCCTTACAGGGCTGGACCGGGTCTGCCCCTGCTTTGATCGGATACATGATCTTGTGCTGGAAATGATTCATCGGGATAACGAACCCATCTGCCGGACCCGCGCCCTGCTGGAAATTTTGGAGCTCCTCTTTCAACAATCCCATCCGGAATTGCTCCCGGTCTCCCACGGCGGCGGAGAGGCCCTGCGGCGTATCCTGCGCTGGACCGAGACATATTTCACCGATGAAATCACAACGGAACAGGCCGCACGGACAGCCGGTTTTTCAAAAAACTATTTTTGCGCCTGGTTTAAGGGCAATACAGGGCTGACTTATAATAATTACCTTAACCAAGTGCGAATCAATCACGCCTGCCAAATATTGGCACAGACGGACTCCGTTTCTATAGCCTGCTATAGCAGCGGCTTTCGGGATATGAGTTATTTCGTACAGCGATTCAAAAAAAATCTGGGTGTAACGCCGAAACGATATCTGCAAAATCTAAACAGCTTTGGCACAGACAGCAATAATAAGCGCAAAATAAACAAAGGTTAAACCGGCCCCGGCGGAACCGGCAAAAAAGGGCGCACTGTGCCTTCATTTCCAATAAATGTATGAAAATGTGTCATCGCCAGTGATAAACATCTCGTCAGAAATAATGGCCTCATGAGAGCCGGTATAGAGATACCGTT
>OFFF01001657.1_pt1 | contig 13815 bp, 14 predicted proteins | sample 1521301 | NCBI WGS metagenome assembly OFFF01 (sample SAMEA3504101, study PRJEB24116) | mouse gut metagenome | biome: mouse gut; feature: mouse-associated habitat; material: faeces | place: Denmark | collected 2011
GCCGTCAGCTTCGACATGTCGATTTCCTTGATCAGCCACTCCTTGTTGCCGTAGATGATGGTCTTGTAGCCCGCCGCGGCAACGGTGTCCAGGAAAGCCTTGGCGATTTCCGTCTTCTCCGCCTTCGTCAGGATATCTGTCCTGGCGGTGTCGTTCTCAATCAGTTCCATGTCGAAAGCCACCGGGTAACCGATTCGGTAATCCCCCAGGCTCTCTATGACCATGTTGGCCTCCTCTATGGCCTCCTCCTTGGTGATGGCCTGGGAGAAGAAATAGACCCCCACTTCCAGCCCCGCGTCCGTGGCCCGCTTGATATTGTCATTAAAATATTCATCCAGGATCAGCTGGCCCGTGCCGTATCCTCTCGTCCCCACACGGAGCATGACGAAATCCACCCCCGCCTTCTTCACCTTCACGAAATCCACGTAATCCTGGAACTTGGAGATATCCACGCCCACATAGGATACCTGCTTTCCGTTCTCATAATATTTCATCAGATCGGACTGGCATACCAGTTTCGTAAAATCATATTCATGCTTGGGCAGATACGGGCTGATCAGGACCCATTCCTCCTTCCCGTCCGCGTATTGCACCAGGGTATGTTTCCCGTCCGTGGAGGAATCTTCCTCCTCTTCCTCCTGGGGTTCCTCCGTAGGTGCCGGCGTCTCCGTCTCCTCCGGGTACAAATCCCAGAAATCGAAATCGTCCGGATGCAGATTACTCCCGCTCAAAAGCTCGTCCGTCTCCGGGTATATGATTACCGGGGGCGCCGCCTCCTGACCCGCCTGCACGTTTTCCGTCCGCTGGGAACCCTGCCCGGCAGCGCCGCTCTTAGGCTTGCTGTTCAGAAACAGCATCATGACCAAAATCACCGCCACGAACAATGTCACCGCCAGAATGGACATCACCACTGTGGGTGCCAGACTTGAATGATCCTCGAAATCGTCCGGCATTTTCATAACTATTACCTCCCTGTCTCCAGTTCCGTTTCCTATATCTCCGTTTTGCCTCTCTGTCCCGTCCCGCTCATGCCCCGGGGCTGCCTTACGCCGAAGGCTTTTGCCCCAGCATTTCCGGCCGGGACTCCCTCTTCTACTGGCCTATGATGCATTTCTTAGGACATTTCTCCGCGCAGGCCCCACAGCCCGTGCACTTCTCCTGGTCGATGGCCGCGTGGAACTCCTGCACTGCCACCGCCTGGCTGGGACAGTTCCTGGCGCACAGCCCGCAGCCGATGCAGCCTGCCTGGCAGGCCTTCATGGTCACAGGTCCCTTGTCCCTGGAACTGCACGCCACCGCATACTTGGCGTCGTAGGGAATCAGCGAAATCAGATGCTTGGGACAGACCGCCACGCACTTGCCGCAGGCCTTGCAGGCTTCCTTGTCCACCACCGCCACCCCGTTTACTACATGGATGGCGTCAAACGGGCAGGCTTTCACGCAGGAGCCGAACCCCAGGCAGCCGCTGCCGCAGGTCTTGGGCCCGCCGCCGGGCACGAAGTCCATCATCCGGCAGTCATGAATCCCGTAATATTCATAATCCTCTTTCGCCTTCTCGCAGTCGCCCATGCATGCCACGAAAGCCACCTTCCGCTGGGACCCGCCGGCTTCCACGCCCATGATCGCGGCAATGGCCTCACCGGTCTTGGCCCCGCCCACAGGGCACGCGTCCACAGCCGCCTCCCCCTTGGCGATGGCCGCAGCAAGGCCGCTGCACCCTGCATAGCCGCAGCCGCCGCAGTTGTTCCCCGGCAGCGCCGCCAGCACAGCCTCCTCCTTCTCGTCTACCTCCACTCTGAACTTGATGCCGGCAACCCCCAAAAAGAGACCTACAAAGATGCCCACCACGCCTACGATGACCGTGGCGGTCAAAATACCTGTCGCACTCATTCGTCCCTCTCCCTTCTACAGTAGACCGGAAAATCCACAGAAGGCAATGGCCATCAGCCCTGCCGTCAGCAGCACCGTGGGCATGCCCCGAAAAGACTCCGGTATGTCATTGTACTCCAGTTTTTCGCGGATTCCCGCCAGAATCACGATGGCCACGGTGAAGCCCACCGCCGTGGCGAATCCGTTCACGATGCCCGCCAGGATCCCGTACTCCTTCTGCACATTGGTGATGGCCACGCCCAGCACCGCGCAGTTGGTGGTGATCAGCGGCAGATATACGCCCAGCGCCTCATACAGGGAGGGCATCGCCTTGCGCAGAAACATCTCCACGAACTGCACCAGCGCCGCAATGACCAGAATGAACACGATCGTCATCAGATACTCCACCTGGAACCTGACCAGCACGAACTTGTAGATTGCCCCCGCCACCGCGCTGGCCAGGGTGATGACAAAGACCACCGCCGCCCCCATGCCCGCGGCCGTATTGGTCTTCCTGGACACGCCCAGGAAAGGGCAGAGCCCCAGAAACTGGCTGAGCACCACATTGCTCACCAGAGAGGATCCGATTAAAATGACAAGCAATTCTTTCACATTCTCCATACCCATCTACCTGTCCTCCTCATACGCATCCGGTCTTGCCGTTTTCCCGTCTTCTTTTTGTCTGTTCGACGTCTTTATCTCTTTCATGCCCCGCTGAGGCGCTTTCTCGTCATAGAAGCGCTTTGCGCAGTTCTTCTCGGAGCAGTTCATGCAGTCCTCGCTGCACCCGGATCCAATCTTTTCATAGCTCTTCCCGGCTTTCTTGCGGGCATTTTTTATGTAATTCTGCAGGGCCACCAGCGCGGCCAGCACGAAGAAGGCCCCCGGTGCCTGGCCGAAGATCCGGATCGGCTCAAAGGATTCCGGCAGAAGCCCGAAGCCGAACAGCTCCCCCGCCCCCAGCAGCTCTCTCACCGCGCCGATGCAGGTCAGGGCGAAGGTGAATCCCAGCCCCATGCCCAGCCCATCGAAAATGGACGGAATCACCGGATTGGAATAGGCGTAGCTCTCCGCCCGCCCCAGGATGATACAGTTCACCACGATCAGCGGTATGTACACGCCCAAAGACTTATTCAAATCGGGTATGTACGCCTCCAGCAGCAGCTGCACCGCCGTCACGAAAGAGGCGATGATCACGATGAACGCCGGAATGCGCACCCTGCTGGGAATGATGTTCCGCAGCAGAGAGATAATCAGATTGCTCAACGTCAGGACCACCATGGTAGTAAGCCCCATCCCCAGACCGTTCATGGCTGAGGTAGTCACGGCCAACGTCGGGCACATGCCCAGCATCAGCACAAAAGTGGGATTCTCCTTCACCAGGCCGTTATACAGCCTCTCTCCCGCATTATTCATTGCCAGCACCTCCCTCCGTCAAAGCCTGCGCCGCTTTCAGCCCGCCGTTCACCGCGTTGGTGACAGCGCTGGTGGTGATGGTGGCCCCGGCAATGGCGTCAATCTCGTTGTCGGCAGCCGCCCCGGACTTGGTGTATACAAAGCTGTCCACCTTTTTGTCATGGAACTGAGGCGCCAGCACGTCCGGAGCCTTCATCCCCAGCCCTGCCGTCTCCGATATCTCCAGGATGGAAATGTCGTTCAGTGTCCCGTCATTGGCCACGCCCACATACAGCGTGATATTTCCTCCGTACCCCTGGGTGGAAGTGGATTCCACCACGATTCCCAGCTGGCTGCCGTCACTGCCTACAGCCCTGTAGACGCTCCCCAGCTTTACCCCGGATGCGGAAAGTTCCTGAGCCAGCGCCTCGTCCGGCTCGTACTCCAGCTCTTCAAAGGACTCTGCCGCCTGGAACACGGCTCTGCAGGCCTCCTGTTTCGCCTTCTCCTGCTGGATGCGGATTGGTTCTTTGGTCAGCTCATTGACCACGCCCAACAGCAGCCCCGCGATCAGGGTAATGGCGAACAGAATTCCCGCCTCCCTGAACATCACGCTGATATCGCTCTTATTTTTCACGGCCCTTTCCTCCTTTCCGGTATCCGAAAGCAGTCGGCTTCGTATATTTCTCAATCAGGGGCACCAGAAGGTTTCCCAGGATGATCGCATAGGAGACCCCTTCCGCGCCTGGCCCGAAGACACGGAAGATTCCCGTCATCAGCCCCAGGAAAATGCCGAACACATACTGCCCCTTTATGGTGATGGGCCTGGTCACATAGTCCGTGGCCATGAAGAAAGCCCCCAGCATCAGGCCGCCGCCGGAAAGCTGCGCCGCCAGATACGCCGGGTGGAACCCGTGCCCGCCGAAAATCCCCACGAAAAGCAGAAAAGTCACTATGTAGCTGCCCGGAATCCGCAGGTCGATGACCCCCAGCAGAATCAGGACACAGGCGCCGATCAGGATGGCGATCAGGGAAGTCTCACCGATGGTCCCGGCAGTGCGCCCAATCACCATGTCCAGCACGTTCACCTGCTCCCCGGCCTTCAGGGCCGCCAGAGGCGTGGCCCCGGTATAAGCATCGCAGTCGAAGGCGGTCATGGCCGTGGGGAAGGAGATCAACAGAAAGCACCTGGCCGCCAGCGCCGGGTTCATGAAATTCTGCCCCAGACCGCCGAAGAGCATCTTCACCACCAGAATCGCGAAGACGCCGCCCAGCGCCGCCATCCACAGCGGGATTGACACCGGCAGGTTCAGGGCCAGCAGAAGGCCTGTCACTACCGCAGACAAGTCTGTAATCGTCAGTTTCTTCTTATAGAGTCCGAAAAAATATTCCGTCAGAATCGTGCTGCCAATGGTCACCACAATGACAGCCAGGGCCCTCGGGCCGAAATTATAGATTCCAAAGCCGGCGGCAGGCATCAGCGCCAGGACGACCGCCATCATCAGTCCGTTGGTGGACACTTTGGAACGAATATGCGGATTGGATGATACTTTAAACAATTCGCTCATAGCTTTCTCTCCTAGTTTCTCCTGTTCCTATTTTTTTCTCTTGGCCAGCTGAATCTTGCGCATGGACTTAATCTGCTGGGTCAGCGGCCTCTTGGCAGGACAGATAAAGCTGCAGCAGCCGCACTCGCAGCACTCCATGCCGTTGTTCTTCAGGAAGGCCTCCTCATCGAAATGCTCCGCGTAGTCCGCCAGCCTGCTGGGGATGACCCTGCCCGGACACACTTCCACGCAGCGGCCGCAGTTGATGCAGGGCCCCGGCTCCATAGCCGCCACATCGTCCTTCGACAGGGCCAGCAGGGCCGTGGAAGTCTTGGTGGTGGGCACGTTCAGGTCGAACATGCCGAAGCCCATCATAGGCCCGCCGCAGATGATCTTCTCCGGCTTCTCCCGGAATCCTCCCGCCGCCTCCAGCACCTCGCTGTAGCTGGTCCCCGTGCGCACCCGGAAATTCTGCGGGTTGGCCACGGCGTCCCCCGTGACGGTGACAATCCTCTCCATCAGGGGCCGCCCCTCCATGACCGCGCGGTACACCGCCACAACGGTGTCCACATTGTTCACCACGCAGCCTACGTCCGCGGGCAGCATGGTGGAATTAATTCTTCTGCCGGTGGTGGCGAAGATCAGCTGCCGCTCCCCGCCCTGGGGATATTTCGTCTTCAGGGACTTGACGCTGAGCAGGGGATCGTCCTTGACGATGCTCTTCAGCAGCGAGATGCAGTCCGGCTTGTTGTCTTCCACCGCCAGAAAGCCGTGGGCATTGGGGAACAGCTTCAGGATGATCCGCAGGCCCTCCACCAGCTTCTCCGGCTCCTCCAGCATCCTACGATAGTCCGAGGTCAGATACGGCTCGCACTCCGCGCAGTTAGCAATGACGTACTGGATTTTCTCTGGCTCCTTGGGGGACAGCTTCACATGGGTGGGAAAGCCTGCGCCCCCCATGCCGACGATTCCCGCCTCCCGGATCGCGTCGATGATCTCCTGGCGGCCCAGCTTCGCCAGATCCCTGCAGGGCGTAAATTCCGCCTCCTCGTACAGCCCATCGTTCTCCACCACCACGCTCATGACCATGTCGCCCGTGACCACGCGCCTCGGCTCGATGGCCTTCACCGTGCCTGACACAGAGGCATAGACCGGCGCGGAGACGAAGCCCCCGCTCTCGGCGATTTTCTGCCCTGCCAGCACCCTGTCCCCTTTCGCCACCACAGCCTTGGCCGGGGCCCCGATATGCTGCGACAGCGGATAGACCAGTTCTTTCCCCGGAAGGACGTCCCCGATGGGCTTATCCTTGGACAGATCCTTTCCGTCGTAGGGGTGTATGCCTCCTACAAATGTCAACTTTGCCATATTATCTTAAGTCCTTTCTTATGTATGCAACTGGTTTTTTACGTACTTTAAATATACTATTTTTTTTCACAAAATACTACTGAAATTTGAAAAAATGTGATATTATATGATGGTAAGATTATGAAAACGGAGGCTGCCATGAGAATTTCTGAGGAAACACTGGAGAATTTTTCTTTTTTCTATCCCCTGGATAGGCTTGCGCCTTTGGAGCGCATCCTTTTTCTCGACATTGAGACCACTGGCTTTACAGCGAAATCCTCCTATCTGTATCTGATCGGCTGCGCCTATTTCCTGGCCGGGAAATGGCATACGATCCAATGGCTGGCAGAAACCTACGAGCAGGAAGCGGAAATCCTGAAGGCTTTCTTTGATTTCGCCAAACGGTACCGCTATCTCATTCATTTCAACGGCAACAATTTCGACCTGCCCTTCATCACCCAGAAGTGCGCGCAGCTGGCATTGCCCTACAACTTCGAACAGTTCCAGGGCCTCGACCTCTACAGACGAATCGCCCCCTACAAGTTTTTCCTGAAGCTCCCCAACTGCAAGCAGAAGACTTTGGAACAGTTCCTGGGCGTGGACCGCAAGGACGTGTTCTCCGGCGGCGAACTGATCAGCATCTACCACGAGTACCTCAAGAACCCTTCCGAATTCTCCGAGAACGCCCTGTTCCTGCACAACGCGGACGACCTGAAGGGAATGCTGGAGACCCTGGATATGCTGGCTTACTACGATCTATTCAACCAGCCTGTCAAGGCCAGACGGGTACAGGCCAATTCCTACAGAGACATAAACGGCAACCGGCGCAGGGAGCTCCTCATCCTCTTCTGTCCGGAAATCCCTTTGCCCAGGCCTGTCTCCGCCAATGCCAACAACTGTTTCTTCCGGGGAGAGGGAGCGGAGTGTTCCCTGAAGATTCCAATCTTCGAGGAGGAACTGAAATACTTCTATTCCAATTACCACGACTACTATTACCTTCCCACAGAAGACGTGGCGCTACACAAGTCCGTGGCCGGGTTTGTGGACAAAGCCTACCGCCTGCCTGCTTCCGCCGCCAACTGTTACACCCGCAAGGTGTCCAGCTACCTGCCCCAGTGGGATTTCCTGTTCACCCCTTTCTTCAAGCGTGATTACCAGAGCCGGGAGCTCTTCTTCGAGCTGACGGATGAAATGAAGAAGGACCGGCAGGCATTTTCGGCGTATGCCACCCATGTCCTGAACATGATGGCCTCCTCCTACTGACGCTTCCGTAGGGCTGGCAGGTACATTCATCCGTTAGAGCGCGCCCATGGCGCGCAAACCAAAACAGCGGCTGTCCGATGTTGCAATCGACAGCCGCTGTCTATTTGACTTTTCCAGTTTCACGCCTATGGTTTCTGATAGAAAAAAGCGTTTTTCCTCAGATAGCCTATTTCCTTATGGTTCATTATCTGCTCTGAGCCGCCGATGAAAAGCAGCCCTCCGCTCACAAGGGACTTGAAAAACTTATGGTACACCTCATCCTTGGCCTCTTCCGTGAAATATATCAGCACATTGCGGCAGACTATCATATTGCAGCCGATTGGGTAGACATCCTTCAGCAGATTGTGCTCCCGGAAATCCACACGGCTCTTGATTTCATCTGAAATTTTATAGGATTCTCCTACCTGACTGAAATACCGTCTCTTCAAATCCGCAGGTACGGCGGCTATGCTCTTCGCGGGATACAGCCCCGCCTTGGCCGCTTCAATGACCTGTCTGTCCAGGTCCGTTGCATTGACCCTGATGTTGGCCAAAGGCAGATGCCTCGACATGGCCATCACCAGGGAATAAGGCTCGTCTCCCGTAGAGCAGGCAGCGCTCCAGACTTTCAGGTTCCTGCCAAATCTTTGAATCAACTCCGGAATCGCCTTCTCCTCCATCACTTTCCACTGATTCGAGTCCCTGTAGAACTCCGACACATTAATCGTGATGTGATTGACGAACTCTTCGAACTTCCTCTGATTCGTCCTCAGGCACATTACATACTTGTCGTACCCCTCTATCCTGTTCTTGGAAATCAGATTGTCGATACGGCGCTTCATCTGGCTTTCCTTGTAACAGTTCAGGTCGATTCCGGTCATCATCAGTACTTCTCTCTTGAAATACTCAAAATCAAATATCATGGCAGTTTCCGTCCTGTCATTATTGGGCATCATCCTCCGCCTGCGCAGAAATCACCGCATCAATGTCCACGGGGACTTCGTCCTGGTTGGCCTCTGCGGCCCCGGATCCGGCCATGGCCTTGATGCTTAAGGATATCTTCCTGTCGTTCTCATTGAAATCCACTATCTTCGCCGTCACTTCCTGGCCTACGTTCAGCACGTCAGAAGGCTTCTCCACATGCTCTTTGGATATCTGGGACACATGGAGCAGCGCGTCCACGCCGGGCTCCAGCTCCACGAAGGCGCCGAAATCGGTCATCCTGGCTACTCTGCCGGTGACTACGTTCCCGATGGCATATTTGTCGGCAGCGTCCCTCCAGGGGTTCTGATCCTCGAACTTTAAGGACAGGGCCACTTTGCTGCCATTGATTTCCTTGATCAGGACGGTGAGGTTGTCGCCTACCTTGAAGACCTTCTTGGGATGCTCCACGCGGCCCCAGGACATCTCCGAGATATGGAGCAGGCCGTCCGCGCCGCCCAAATCTACGAACGCGCCGAAATCCGTCACGTTCTTGACCACGCCTTCCACCACGTCTCCCTCATGAATCCTCTCGAACAGCTCCCTCTGCAGTTCAGCCTTCCTGGCAACAATCAGCTGCCTGCGGTCGCCGATATATCTTCTCCTCTTGGGATTGTACTCGCTGATGACGAACTCAATCTCCTGGCCCAGGTACTTGCCCAGGTCCTTCTCATAGGTGTCGGACACGAGGCTGGCAGGGATGAATACCCTCACCTCTTCGAAGACAACGCTCAAGCCACCCTCAAGCACCTGCGCCACGGTGGCCTTGAGAACTTCGCCGCTGTTGTAAGCCTCTTCTATCCGCTTATTGCCCCTGTCGGCAGCAAGCCTCTTATAAGTCAATACTACCTGACCTTCGCCATCGTTGACTTTCAGCACTTTCACTTCCATGGTATCCCCGGGCTTTACTACAGAAGCCAGGTCTACGCTGGAATCGTTGGTATACTCATTCTTGGAAAGGATACCGTCTGACTTATACCCGATATTCAAGACGATTTCTTCCGGCTTCACATCGATGACTGTACCTTCGACTACCTCTCCCGAATGTATTGTCTTAATAGAATTTGGATCCTCCAACATTTGTTCAAAAGTTAATTCTGACATGATTTTGAACCTCCTCGATTAATTTATTTGGGGTGGAAGCCCCCGCAGTGATCCCCACTAGTCGAACAGCTTTAGGTAGTTCTAAACGCAAGTCATCCAGTGTCTGTATAAAATAGGTGTGCGCACATTCCTCAGCGCAAATCTCATAGAGCTTTCGGGTATTGGAACTGTGCTTCCCTCCTATCACAATCATAACGTCAGCCTCCGCTGCGAGCGCCCTCGCTGAGCATTGGCGCTCTTCCGTTGCGTTACAGATAGTATTCACAACAATACTATTGTAACCTTTTTTTCCAAAAATTTCAACTATATTATGAAATTTATTGTAGTTATATGTCGTTTGGGCAACCACGCATATCTTCTTCCCCTCAGGGGGCGCGAAATTCCGGGCTTCCGGCAGATCCTCCAGCACCGTGGCAGAGCCTTTGCACCATCCCACGGTGCCCTCCACCTCCGGGTGCCCCGCATTTCCGATGACAACGATGTGGTTCCCCTCGGCGCTCTCTTTCTCCACGATATTGTGAATCCTTTTTACGAAGGGACAGGTGGCGTCGATGCATTCCAGGTTCCTCTCCCGGAGAATCTCGTAGATTTCCGGCGGGACACCGTGAGCGCGGATGATGACGCTGCCGGTGGAGAGCGCCTCCAGCTCCTCTTTGGACTCCAGCACCTTGACCCCCTTCTCCGCAAGTTCCCTCACCACTTCCTCGTTGTTCACAATCGGGCCATAGGTATATATATTTTTCCCGTTTTTTATCTGTTCATACACGGTGTCCACCGCGCGCCTGACACCGAAGCAGAACCCCAGGCTCTCCGCCAGCCTCACTTCCATCCTCAGGACTCCTCTGCCGGACGGGCCGGATTTCCACTGGCTGGTCCCGAAAAGCCGCCGCTCTCACACAGACCTGTAATCCTGGCGATGACTTCTTCCACGGTCATGTCGGACGTATCTACTACAACAGCGTCTTCCGCCTGTTTCAGGGGCGAGACTTCCCTGTGCATGTCGCGGTAGTCGCGGTCTTCGATATCCGCCTTGATTTTCCGGAAATCGCATTCCTCCCCCTTTGCGGCCAGTTCATCGTATCTTCGCTGCGCCCGCACCTGACTGCTGGCGGTGAGGTAAATTTTCAGCTGGGCATCCGGCAGCACGCAGGTGCCGATGTCCCTGCCGTCCATGATGCAGTCGCTGTGGGCGGCCAGCTCCTTTTGAAGCGCCACCATGTTTCTGCGCACCTCGGGTATGGGGCTGATCACAGAGGCAGTCTCGCCCACCTCCTCCGTGCGCAGGAACGGGTTCACATTCTCCCCGTTCAGGAGCACCACCTGCACGCCGTCCTCGTACCGGATGGTCACATCGGCCTGGGGACATTTCCTGACAATCGCCTCCCTGTCCGACAAATCCACGCCTTCCCGCAGCATGAACAGCGCAATGGCCCTGTACATGGCCCCTGTGTCCACATATATCAGGTTCAGCTTCTTTGCCACCGCTTTCGCGATAGTGCTCTTGCCCGCTCCAGCAGGCCCGTCGACCGCTACGTTATATCCCATGATTTCTTTCCTTCCTGTTCCCGTTTTCTATCGTTGCGAACTGTCCGCGGACTGGCGCGGGCAATTCATAAAACCGCGCCGGAAGTCTGTCCCCGCGAACCCGGACGCTCCCGGGCCGCGCCCTTCGGCCCCCTGCTGCTTCTTCTCACGATTTTCCGGCCCACTCTCCCGCCAGATGCCCTGTAGACCAGGCTATCTGCAGATTGAAGCCTCCCGTCAGCGCGTCCAGGTCCAGCACTTCCCCGGCAAAATACAGCCCCTTCACCTTTTTTGATTCCATGGTGGAGGGATTGATATCCTTCACCGATACGCCGCCCTTTGTGATGACGGCTTCCTCATAGCCCCGCAGCCCTGTCACCGTCAGGGGCAAATTCTTGATCAGGCCCACAAAAGCCCTGCGCTCCTCCCTGGTGATTTCATTGACCTTCTTGTCCGGGTGGATGCCCGACAAGTCCCGCATCACCGGAATCAGCTTCTGGGGGAAAAGCCCTCCCAGCGCGTTCCCGAACCGCTTATTCTTGTTCTCCTCGAAATCCCGCAGCAGACGCCTGTCCAGCTGCTCCTCGCTCAGGGCGGGCTTTAGGTCGATGGTAAGCCTTGCTCCCTCTTCCTCCGGCCCCTTTTTCCCGGATTTCTTTCCTTTCTGCCCGATAAAGCTGCTGGCGGAGAGAATCAGCGGGCCGCTGACGCCGAAATGGGTGAACAGCATCTCCCCGAAGCCCCGATAGACCTCCCTGGAATGCCCTTTTTCCATCCCCTGACAGTACAGCCGTACGGACACGTTCTTCAGCGTCAGTCCCATCAGCTGCCCGCACCATTCCTCCCGGATATTGAAAGGCACCAGCGAAGGGCGGCGCTGCGTCAGCGTGTGGCCGGTCTCCTCCGCGAAGCGGTAGCCGTCCCCGGTGGATCCTGTGGAAGGGTAGGAAATCCCGCCGGTGCAGACAATGCAGCGGTCCGCCAAAAGCTTCCTTCCGTCCGCCAGCTCCACACCGATGACTCTCCCGGCTCCGACAGTTCTCTCCCTTCCCGCAGTCCCTTCCGCTCTGACGGCTCTCTCCTCTCCGGCAACTCTTTTTCTTCCAGCACTCCCTTCCGCTCCAATGGCTCTCTCCCCTTCGGATTCCTCCTCCAGCATCAGGCCCTTGACCCGCGTATTCAGCATCACCTTCACCCCAAGCCGCTTCAGCGCCCTCTGAAAGGCCCCGATCACATCCGAGGAATGATCCGAAACCGGAAAGACCCTGTCTCCCCGCTCTGTCTTCAGCGGACAGCCCTCCCGCTCCAGGAACGCCATCACCTCCCGGTTGTCGTAACCATAAAAGGCGCTGTACAGGAACTTGCTGTTGGTGCACACATTGGCCAGAAGCGTCTCCATATCCCCGGCATTGGTGACATTGCAGCGCCCCTTGCCGGTGATAAACAGCTTTTTCCCCAGTTTTTCATTTTTCTCTATGAGACATACGCTGCCGCCGCTTTCTGCCGCCGCCACAGCAGCCATCATGCCCGCGGCTCCGCCGCCTATGACGATTACTCTGCCCAAAGCCCGCCTGCTCCTGTTCCGATTCTTTTCATCCAAACCTCTTGTCTATCCGCACTGCTCTTACCGGTGCCCTTTCCGGTTCCCCTCTGATTTATTTTCTACTTATGATTATTCTCTTTCCAGTGATTATTCTCTTTCCAATCCCTGCCCCATGTCTCCTCCCCAAAGAGTCCCTGACGATACAGCCCCAGGCTCACAGTTCTATGGGCTTGTACCCCAATGCCTTGTCCGCTATCTCTTCCGCCGTCATGTCGCTCCAGAAGACATAATCCGAAATCTGTGGGTCGAGAACGCCCCGCTCCAATCTATCTATCAATCTGTCGATTTCTTCCTCGCTTTTATCCTGGCAATTTGTTATCTGTTCTATCAGATCAACAATCTCTCTTTTTGACAAAAATGTCATTTGGGCTATCCCTCCGTAATAATTTCTGATAGATTTTCTGTCCATGCATTTCATTTATTACGTGAAAGCCACATTTTTCATAGAAGCCGTCCTCCTCAGAACCCAGCGTGATATACCGGAATCCCGCCCGGACCGCCTCTGTCTCAAATATATCCATCAATTTTTTGGTAATGCCCTGCCGTCTGTAGCCGATTTCACAGGCCACAAAGCCGCATACCAGGCTTTCCGCATTTTCCCGCCTTCCCAGGACGGCGGATATCACATCGCCGTCTTCATGGGCGTACACCAACAATTTACTGTCTCTCTCAATCCGTTCTTTCCAGTCCTCATATCTGTAGGGCGAAATATCCCGAAGATGCTGCCCCAAGATGCCGTAGCAAAAATCCAAAACCTGTTTCAATTGCGGTTCCGTCTCAACAAATGAGATAAGATACATATAGAATCTCCCAAAAATATAAAAAGGCAGAAAGCGCCGATACAGTATGCCTGCCGCTTACCATGTATCGGCACTTTCTGTCGTTTTCTTTATGCTTTTTCAAACATCAGCAGACTTTATACAGGATACGCTCCGTTCTTGGTATCCGCCTGTGTCATGTCCACCTTGTCCTGCTGGGCCTGGCGGTACTTGAAGAAGTCGGTGGCGACCTGAGGGAACAGGGCATAGGAGAGCACGTCCTCGTCCTGCTGCTTCCACTCGCTCATCTCGCTTTCCAGCTTATCCATCTCGTTCTCGATCATATCCGCGTAACGGCAGGTAATCCGCTCCTCGCCGGGGATGACCTTGTCGATGATCTCCTGGTTCATGGGCTTGATGGTCTGGCCATACTCGCCGCGCAGCACTG
>OFFF01001660.1_pt1 | contig 13790 bp, 11 predicted proteins | sample 1521301 | NCBI WGS metagenome assembly OFFF01 (sample SAMEA3504101, study PRJEB24116) | mouse gut metagenome | biome: mouse gut; feature: mouse-associated habitat; material: faeces | place: Denmark | collected 2011
CTGCACTCTTTCATTCCTATTTGTGCAGACCGCTTGGCGGTCGGCATGGTGATTAATATGAGCACAGAAAACAAAGACCGACTGGCCCTGCGCATGAAGCCGGACACCAAGCGAAAAATCGAGCAGTGGTACAAGGCGGCGGGCTGCCGCAGCAAAAACCAGTTCGTGGAGCGGGCGGTGAATTTCTACGTGGATCACCTGGCCGTCCAGGATGACAGCGGTATGCTGCCCAAGGCGGTGCTCTCATCCTTGGACGGCAGGCTGGGGATATTCGAGGACAGGCTGGCCTCCCTGCTGTACAAGCACTCGGTGGAATTGGACATGGTATCATAAATGAGAAGCAGAAAAAGAGAAGCGGTCTATATGGGGCTTGGTATCCTCGCCGGCCTCGCTTTGAGCGGCCCCGCCGCCCAGGCAGCTGCCAGCATTACCGCCACGCTGAGTACCCAGCCCATCTACGTGGACGGTCAGCGGGTGAGCATGACCGCCTACTCCATCGGCGGCAACAATTATGTCCGGCTCCGGGACATCGGCAGAGCGGTAGACTTCGGTGTGACCTATGGTACCGCCACCAACAGCGTCTACATCGACAGCACCCAGCCTTACCGAGAAGAACTTCCCGCCACACCGTCTGCCCCTACAGAAGAAAGTGTACAGGCCACTTTGGCGCAGCTCCGGGAAACCTACCCCACCGGGACAGTGTACCCCACGCCTTATCGCTCCACCAGCGGTGGGCCCTACTACCGGGGGACCCACTGCTCCGGCTGGGCCACGCTGTGTTCGGACGCCGCGTTTGGCGATCTCCCATGGCGGAGGGTGGACAACCCAAGCTGGAATCAGATCCGCCCCGGGGATTTGCTCCGCTACGATAACAGCAGCAATGGCCATGTGGTAGTTGTGATCAGTAAAACGGATGAGTACGTCAAGGTCACGGAGAGCGGTCTCAACAACCATGCCCGCTGGGGAGGGCAGTACTTCAAGTGGTGGTTGGAGGAGCAACCTGGGTATACGCTGTATACCTGCTACCCGGAATAAGCACTCACAGTCACAAATGGGCGGCGCCCTGCGTCCGCAGGGTGCCACCCTGGTTTCCCCCGTGTTAGCCCCTGTGCGGCGGTTTGTGCCCATCCCACGGAGTAGGTGGCATCCGTACCCCTCTCATAGGTGAAGCGCGCTGTCGACCCCCTTGCGGGCCGCTGTAAGGAACTGCGAACTGCACCAGCCTTTTTATCTTCTGTGCTTCCTAAAGTGATACAATTCCTTCAACCGCTCCAAAATCTCATAGGCCACGGGGCATACTTCCGCTGCGGAGAGTACGCTATACAGGCTCCACAAGCGGTCAGGCCGATCTGTGTATGGAAAGCCCTTGCATTCCTCTGGCTTGCACTCCTGGATCTGGCACCTGCCATCCATTTCAAGAAACCGGCAGGGGGCAGGCAATTCCAGCCCATCCCGGCCCCGGATCAGGCAATCCTCCAAGAATTTCTGCCGCGTCATGCCGAGATAGGCCGAAATGCTGTTGATTTCTTCTTCCGAAAGGTATGTGCTGTATGCCCTACAGCAGTTCCCACATTGGCAGCAATCATATCCGGAAAACAATTCCTGATGGAGTGCCAGGAATTGCCGATCCAGCTCGTCCGGATCTGCATGAATTTTGAGGAAGGTTCGGAAACGCAGATTTTCATCCTCCCGCTTCTCAGCGGCAGCGTGGACATCTTTTGGCGAAATCATAGTCGCAAACCCCATTCCCGGCAAATTTCTTATATCCACTATATACTTTTTCCGAGCCATGCGCAAGAGGGCTGTGGCGAATTATGAATTGCACAGTGTATACAAAGAGAAGCCCAGCAGCACGCCGCAAAAATATGTGTCTGTTCTGATAACTCTCACCGTTGACCATGGATATTCCCGCCAGCCTGTGGTATGGTTTGTCGCTACAGGAGGCAAGGACAATGCGAAACACTTTAGAAGATCTCTACTATGGCAACATCACACCCAACGCACAGGACATGGCACCCAATTCAGAGCTGAAACGGGCAACAGACCGGGTGACCCGTTTCGAAAACCAGCTTACGGAGCGGCTTGGTGAAGCCGGACAAGCGGTCTTGGCAAAACTCATCGAATCACAACAGGAAATCGACAGCATCACCGCCATGGAAAACTTCATTCTGGGTTTTCGGTTGGGCGCCAAAATCGTGATGGAGTGCATGGACAACAACGATGGCGACATTAAAACGGGAGGTGAATAGCAAATGGCAAAGCGCAGGCCATCCGGCGACGGCATGGTGCGCAAGCGGGAGGATGGCCGCTGGGAGGGCCGCATCGTAGTGGGACACAAAGAAAACGGTGATTCCATCTTCCGCTACCTCTACGCCGGCACCCAAAAGGAACTGACCGCGAAGCTCCGCCAGAACATCGACATTTACCAGGGCGTCGACCTGACGGAGCGGAGCCGGATGGCCCTCGCGGAATGGCTGGAGCAGTGGCTGGGGCAGATGTCCGCTACCCTTCGGCCCAGCACCCTGGAGCATTATCAGCGAGATATGGAAAACCATGTTGTGCCTTATCTGGGGAAGAAAATGCTCTCCCAAGTGACGGCGGCAGACTTGAGAAAACTTTACGATAGTCTGAAGAAGAATGGTCGGGTGAAGCCCCGTTCCGGCCAGAACCATGGGCTTTCCAGCACCACCGTTCACGGCATCCATACCACGCTCCACCACGCACTCAGTGCAGCAGTGGAACAGGGGCTTATCCCCACCAACCCTGCCGATGAGGTGGAACCGCCCAAGGTGATCCGCCAGCCCGTGAACATCTTGAACGAGGAACAGTTGGACAACTTCATGGACACCATCAAAGCTGACCCCATCTGGCACGACTTCTTCTACACTGAACTGACCACCGGTCTCCGATTGGGTGAAATCTGCGGCCTCATGTGGACGGACTTCGACGGCAGAGCGGGAACACTTCACATCTGCCGCTCCCTCCACCGGGAAAAGGGTGGAGGGCTGGTGGCCGGAGACACCAAAACCTACGCCGGAACCAGGAAAATCCTCCTGCCGCCCAGCACGGCGGAGTTGCTGCGGGCACGGAAGAAAACCTCCTTCTCCCCCTGGATTTTCCACGATCCCCTCCGCCCGGAGGCTCCCGTGAACCCCAGCAGTGCCTACTACCAACTGAAGAAGCTGCTGACCCGGGCCGGACTGCCCGACATCCGCTTCCACGATCTTCGTCACACATTTTCCAGCCATGCCCTGGCCAGCGGGGTGGACGCCAAAACTCTGTCCGGCATTTTAGGCCACACGAAAGCGTCCTTCACGCTGGACACTTACACCCACACCACCGGCGATATGCACAGGCGGGCCGCAGATATCGTGGGCGGTTTCCTGACCGACTACCTTGGAGAGGAGATGAAACCATGGCAAAACGCAGAAAACGGGGCGAGGGAAGCGTCCACCTGAGAAAGGATGGTCGCTGGGAGGGACGGGCGGTTATCGGCTACGATGATAAGGGCCTCCCTGTCACGAAAAATGTCCTCACAAAGAGCAAAGCCGAATGCGTGGCAAAGCTCAAAGCCCTGCAAGACAGCATTCAAGCTCCTACCCCTGAGCAACCCAAACCGGGTATTCTTCTGGGCGATTGGTTGGATTTTTGGTACCAAAGTTACAAAAAGCCCAATCTTCGCCCCAACACCCAGATGTCCTATGAGCGGCGCATCTATCAGCACATTATCCCCGCGCTGGGCGACACTCAGCTGGACAAGCTGACCACCAACGATATCCAGCAATTTTACACCAAGCTCAAGCAGGGCGGTCGGCTGATCCGTGCCGAGATCTATGGCGAGGGCCTGTCCGATCAGACTGTCCGGGGCATCCATGCCACCCTCCACGCCGCGCTGGACAAGGCCGTGGTAGAGAAGCTGATCTTCCGAAACCCAGCCGACGGCTGCCGCCTCCCACCCGCCAGGGCCAGGGAGATGCAGGTGCTGGCCCCGGAGGAGATCCAGCGTCTGCTGATCCAGGCCAAGGAGGACGGCTGCTTTGAACTGCTTCTGCTGGAGCTCTCCACCGGCCTGCGCCGGGGTGAGATCTGCGCCCTCCAATGGGACGATCTGAACTTCCGCACCGGGGAGCTTCGGGTGGAACGGCAAGTTCACCGGGTCAGAGGGGAATTGATGGTCTCCCCGCCCAAAACCAAAGCGGGAAACCGAAGCCTGATCCTTCCCGCCCCCGTATTGGGCGTCCTCAAAAAATACAGGGAAATCGTAAATTCTAAGTGGATGTTCCCCTCTCCACTCAATGAAAGCTCGCCCAGAGATCCCGCCACTGTCCGAAAGCGGCTGCAGACAGTCCTACAACGAGCCGGGTGCAAAAAGGTTAGGTTTCATGATCTCAGGCACGTTTTTTGCACGACCTGTCTGGAACACGGCATGGATGTGAAAACACTTTCCACTATTATCGGGCACGTCTCCAGCAGCACCACACTGAACGTCTACGCCCACGTCACCGATGAGATGCGCCGGACAGCGGCGGTGAAGATCGATCAGGGCATCGGTAAAGCTAATCCGAAGATAGAAATCGGGGCCGCTCCTCAAAAACCCGCCCCCAGCACCTTCCATGCCTACAAGGGCCAGCGGCGCAAGGCTGGCACGGGCTGTGTCACCCAGATCAACGAAAAACTCTGGGAGGGTCGCTACTCCCCCATCTGGCCGGACGGCAAAAAGCACTCCCGCAACGTCTATGCCCACAGTGAGGAGGAGTGTGAAAAGCTGTTGGCGGAAATGATCGCCGAAATGAAAGTAGAGATCGCCGCCGAGAAGGAGCAGCTGAAAGCCGAACCCAAAGTCGGCTGACAAAGATCCATGGCCCATCGGGGACACCCCGATGGGCCATTTTTTCTGTCTGTGGCTTGTTATGTGGTCAACCCCCAAATGCAAAAATTCAAAAACGGATAAAAGTGCTAAAAGCAAAAAGAAACCCGCCGCTTTTAACAGAAAACAGCGGATTTTGTGGAGCTGCTATCCAGATTTGAACTGGAGACCTCATCCTTACCAACTGATTGCCCACCCTCGAAACGCCTCCATCCGGTGCTTTGGGGGCATTTTTGTTCCACAAAAGCGGAGACAATGCTGCTCTCCGCTCCATTGCCTCCGCCCGCTCGTTTTCTGTTGTGGGTCAAGTTGTGGGTCACCCACATAATTCACCGCCCCTCTCCCTCACCCCAGCAGCATCACCGTCACGCAAAAGTACCCATTCTCCCACCGCGCCTGAAAATTCCCCTGATACTTCGCCGCAATGGAACGCACCACAGACAGCCCGATGCCGTGGTGCCCGCGATCCTCCTTCGTGCTCAGCAAGCCCGGATTCTTCTCCAGCACATCCTCCTCTGTCCGGTTGCGTACCCGGATGCGCAGATAACCCTTCACATGATCCAGGAACAGCTGCACGTCCCCATGGGCCTCCCCATTGCTGGCCTCAATGGCGTTATCCAGCAGGTTGGCCAGCAGAGCGCACAAATCCTCCTCCTTAACGGACAGCTCCGGCGTCAGGGTCACGCTGGTCATAATGTGGACCCCCTTCTGCCGGGCCTCCCCCGCTTTCTGGGTCAGCAGCAGATCCACCAGGGCGTTCCCCGTCTGAAATTCCTCCATGCTGGTGACGCGGGCACTCAGCTCCGCATCCAAATATTGCTCCAGCTCCTGGTAACGCCCGGTTTTCACCAGCCCGTCGATATAGAAATAGGTGTTTTTCAGCTCGTGCCGTTCCCGGCGCACCCTGTCGATCATGTCCGAGGTATGCTGGAGCTGCTCGATCTGGTTCTGCTGGCGTTGCTCTACCGCCTGGGCTTGGAGCACCCGGGCATAATTTTCCGACACCAGATAGGTGAGGTAGTAGATCAGCAGAATCAGCCCCAGGTTGACCAGGTAGAGCGCGGCGGAGAGGGACACGCTGATGGCCGTGGATATGGAGAACTCAATGGACAGATAGACCATCACAGCGGAAAAGGCGGTGGATGCCGAGAACAAAATCCAATACCGGGGCGGGAGATGGGTCTGCTTATCCGGGTAAAACCGGGCCAGGTAGGCGGCACACAACAGATACGCCAGGTAGAACAGGAGGTAATCCAGGGCTGTCATGGCCCTGGCCCCCATCTCCGGCACACCGGAGAACAGGGAGTTCAGGGACATCACCAGCGTTTTGATCGTGACGATACTGAATATGCTCACCACACTCAGGCAGATCCGGTGATAGAGTGCCCCCCGCTGAAACACCAGCGTGTAGGACAGGGCGCACAAAAACAGGGCCGCCAGATAAAACACAAAGCTCCCGGCCACCGACTCCAGAAGGCGGTAGGTCCCCCCGAACAGTGCCAGCCACAGCAGCACCGAGCACCACTGTGGCCAGCTCCGGCGGTGTTTACAGGCCAAGGCCAGCGTACCCAACACAAGGGCGAAGGTAACAATCCCCTCAGACCAGCGCAAAAAATCAGCCATCACGCGCTTCCCCCGTTCACATAGGCGAAAAACGATTCCCGAAGCTCCTCCGCCCGTCCCCGGCTCGGTGACAGTATCCTTCTGTATACGGGCAGCACCGTGCGGTCGTCCAGGCTGAAAATGTATTGGCAGTTCACCAGGTAGCTGCGGTGGCACCGGACAAAGCCGTGGGGCCGCAGACGCTCCTCCAGCTCCATGAGCCGGGCGGTGAGGATCGTCCCCCCGGCGGCAGTGACAAAGCGGCAGTCCTTGGCCAGGGCCTCCATGTAGAGGAGGCTCCGGGTTTCAAAGGTATACAGCCGCTTGGAGTGGGGCTCCGCCACCACGATGGAGCTTTCCGTCCGCCCCCGCAGCTCCTGGGACACGTCCCGGGCCAGCTGGGGCAGCTCCTCCTGGAAATGGTTTTTGCGCACAAAACGGAAGGGCTGGACCTCGAAGGTCTGGAACACCAGCTCCTCCTTCCCCGAGATAAACACCACCAGGGCCCGGGAGCCGTCCGCCCGCAGTCTCCGGCACAGCTCAATGCCGTTAAGCCCCGGCATATCGATGTCCAGGAAGAACAGGTCATACCGCCGCCCGTCCCCCACCGCCTTCAGCAGCATCCTGGGATCGGAGTAGGCGTCCACTACAATGGGCAGCTTTTGATCGTGGAACGCCCCCTCCAGCCGCTCCCGGATGAGGCCCAGCGCGCCCAGGTTGTCCTCGCACGCGGCGGCCTGCCAGCACTCCAGCTCCATGCCGTCCCCTCCTCTCGGATTCAGTATAATGGGACGGAGGGAGGGTGTCAACGGGCAGTTTCGCTCCATTCGTTCCATATGCGGGCCATTCGTTCCCAAAGCCGTGACAGCACCCGGGCGGTATGGTAAGCTGGCGGCAGATTCCGCGGCGGACAGTGTTTGGGCGGGTCGCTGGGCCGGCTTCCCGCCAGTGAGCAAAATGAGGGAACGCGCAACGGAGCGCGACTGTGACAAGGAGGACACCATGAACGAGAAGAAAAAACTCCCGGGCTGGCTGATCCCGGCAATTGTCATCGCAATCGTGGCGGTGATCGGCTTTGTGATCTATCAAAAGGTCTACAACCTGCTGTTCGGCGGCGCGGTAGCCGTATCCATTGAGGACATTTACAGCAACATTTACGCCTGCCGCTGGCAGCTGATCCTGATCGGCGCGGCCATCGCGGCCGCCATCGCCGTGAGCATCGCGGTGATCAAGCTCCCCAAGGCCAAAAAGTCCATGATCCGCTGGCAGTCCCTCATCGCGGCGGTGCTGGTGGTGGCCGTGGCGGTGAACTGGATCTGTCTGGGCACCGAGTATTCTCTGCTGAACCAGGTGCTGGCCGACTCCAGCGGCCTCACCGATGAGACCAAGGCCGCCTCCCTGGCCCTCACCAAGGAGATCGCGGAGGAGGGCATCGTCCTGCTGAAAAACGATGGGGATTCCCCCCTTCCCATCAGCAAGGACGCCAAGCTGAACGTGTTCGGCTGGGGCAGCACCATGCCTGTCTACGGCGGCACCGGGTCGGGCAGTGTAGATGAGAGCACCGCCGTCACCCTGCTCCAGGGGCTGAAGAACGCCGGCTTCATCCTGAACGACGAGCTGAGCCAGTTTTATGTGGACTACTGCGCTGACCGTCCAGTGGTGGGCATGGGTGAGGTAAACTGGACCGTGGTACAGCCCACCATGGACGAGTATGATGCCGCCAATGTGTTTGAGGATGCCAAGAGCTTCTCCGACACCGCCCTCATCGTCATCACCCGAGCCGGAGGCGAGGGCATGGATCTGCCCGATGTCTACTCCTCCGACTGCACTTACAACAAGACCCAGATGGGCGGCGATGTGGTATACTCCACCCAGACCGACGATATCGACTCCAGCAAGAGCTACCTGGAGCTGACCAACCGGGAGATTCAAATGGTGGCGCGTGTCACCAGTGAATTTGACAAGGTCTATGTGGTGGTCAATTCCGCCAACGTGATGGAGATGGGCTGGGTGGACCAGTACGACGTGGACGCAGCCCTTTGGGTGGCAGGTGCTGGAGTCAACGGCTTTGAGGCTTTGGGCGAGATTCTGTCTGGGACAGTGAATCCCTCCGGCCGCACCACAGACACCTGGGTGTACGACCTGAGGAGCACCCCCACCGCTAATAACTATGGCAATTTTACCTATTCCAACTCCACCCAGATCACCGGCTCCGACGCCAATACCGCCAAGTTCGTCAATTACGTGGAGGGCATTTACCTGGGCTACAAGTTCTACGAGACCGCCGCCGTGGAAGGGCTTATCGACTATGACAAAACGGTTCAGTACCCCTTCGGCTACGGCCTGAGCTATACTACCTTTGACCAGGAAATCAGCAATTTCACCGACGACGGCAAAACCATCACTATGGAAATCACCGTCACCAATACCGGCAGCGCGGCGGGCAAGGACGTGGCCGAGATCTACTTCAACCCGCCCTATACCAACGGCGGCATCGAAAAGGCCAGCGCGAACCTGGTGGAGTTTGCCAAGACCGGCCTCATCCAGCCCGGCAGCTCCGAAAAGGTCACGATCACCTTCGACTATGAGGACATGGCCTCCTACGATGACCTGGGCCACGGCTGCTATGTGCTGGAGAAGGGCGAGTACATCGTCTCCCTCAACACTGATTCCCATACTGTGGTGGACTCCCGCACCGTTACCGTGGATGCCGACCGCATCTATGACGACAGCCATGACGGGAAGCGGTCCAGCGACTATGTCACCGCCGTCAACCAGTTTGACCAGGCCCGGGGCCACGTCACCTATCTGAGCCGGAAGGACGGCTTCGCCAACTATGACGAGGCCACCGCCGCCCCTTCCAATATGGAGATGACGGCAGAGGAGATGGCGGCCTACCAGTGTAAGAACAATTTCGACCCCGCCGGCTACGACGACCCCAACGCCGCAATGCCCACTACCGGGGCAAAAAACGGCCTTACCCTGGCCGACATGGCGGGACTGGACTATGACGATCCCAAGTGGAATGACCTGCTGGACCAGATCACCGTGAACGAGATGGTGAACATGGCCACCGACGGCGGCTTCAAGAGCACCGCTATGCCGTCCATCAGCTCCCCTGAGTCCGTGGACAGCGACGGCCCCGCAGGCATCTCCAGCAACTTCAACGACAACAAGGGCACTGCCTACCCCTGCGCCACCCTGATCGCCGCCACATGGAACAAAGACCTGGCTTACCGCCGGGGTGCCCAGATCGGCATCGAATGCGAGCAGCTGGGGGTCACCGGCTGGTACGGTCCCGGCATCGACATTCACCGAACTGCCTTCTCCGGCCGCAATTTTGAGTATTATTCCGAGGATGGAACACTCTCCGGCGTCATGGGAGGTCTGGAGGTAAAGGGTGCCACCGAGAAGGGCGTCATGGTCTATGTCAAGCACTTCGTCCTCAACGATCAGGAAACCAACCGCACCAACGGCGTGTGCACCTGGATCACCGAACAGGCCCTGCGGGAGATCTATTTGAAGGCTTTCGAGTCTGCCTTCAAGGACGGGAAGTCCACCGCTGTCATGGCTGCCTTCAACAGCGTGGGCCCGCAATGGTCCGGCAGCTGTGAGAGCCTGCTCGTCAACGTGCTGCGGGAGGAGTGGGGCTTCCACGGTGCCGTCATCACCGATGCCATGGACCCGCTGGCCGACTTCTACATGGATCTGAACCGGGGCATCCGCAGCGGCCTGACCAAGGGACTGTCCTTTGCCGCCGACCCCACTCTGCTCCATGACACGGACAAGGCAGGCACCGTGATCGCCCTGCGGGAAGCCGCCCATGAGAACCTGTACGCCCAGGTCAACTCCAACGCCATGTACAGCGAGGGCGGTATGCCCACATGGGTTAAGATGTTCATTGCCGCGGACGTGGTGCTGCTGGTGCTGCTGGCTGGCGCGGAATTCCTAGTGCTCCGCAAGTATAAAAAGGATCAGGAATAAGCGGGACATCGAACTTCATTTTGCTACATCTCCGATAAAACAAACGGCTTTGTCGGACGATGATGCGGTGGCCTAAACATACCGCCGCTCCTCATTCCGGGGGACCAGTCAACGACTGGTCCCCCTCACTTTTTCAGAAGCTGTACCAATCGCCGAAGTATTCAGATTTGCGAGTCAAAATTGCCGGTGGCAAGGCGAAAAATCGCGGGAATACTTTGTGTATTTCAAGATTTTTCAACGCAGCCAGCGGCAATTTGGGCCGCAAAGCTGGGTGCTGAGGCGATTGGTGCAGTTTCTCAAATCAGGGACCCGCGAATTGCACCAGTGTCTACAAAGAAAAGACTGTCACCGTCAGCGGACTTTACAGCCGGTTCAGATCCTCCCGCAGCGTCTCGATATGCCGTGCCCGCTCCTCCTCCGACTTCGCCGCCTTCAGCAGCCCGATGGTAAAATCCCGCCGGGCGGCGGCGTGCTCCACCCAGGCGTTGAATTCCTCCCTGCTCATGTTTCCCTTCATCACCCGTGCGTAGTATTTTTTGTACGCCCGTTTATAGAGCTTCCATGTCTCCTCCGCCCGGATTTTGTTTTCAAAGACGGCACGCGCCCCTACCTCCCGGCAGGTCTTTTCCGTCTCGCCGGGGGCGACGCGTCCACAGTATACCGACTTGTCCCCCTGCTCGTGGAGGAACCACTGGCCGCACAACCGACACTGCCGTGGGGCGTTGCCATGCTCGATGGCCTTGCCCAGCTCCAAGTAGAGGAAGTCCCGCAGACAGGACACAGTCCAACGCTCCACCATTACGCCCTTGTCCCCATCAATATGCCGGAGCGCAAAGCGGGCGGAACTCTCCACAGCCATTTCCTCCAGCCAGGAGAACGGCCCCCGAGATACCAACTGCTCCTGTGCATATGGATGGAGATGCCCGCCAAATACCTGGAGCAGCTCCTCCAGTCTCCGCATCAGCAGCAGGCCATCGCCTATGTCGTCCGCCAAATCATTCCCGCAAAAAAACTCCGTCACAGCGGAGCCATATTGGAAGGGCCCATCATCGTTGATCCAATATCCATCGATGCCAAAATCGGCGGTCAACGGAAATGTCAGTCTGGGAAAGCTCATGGATCCATCTCCTCTCGCAGTAGACTATTATTTTTCTAGAATAGTTGGCAACTTTTTCCGTGTGTGTTATCATAAAGCTGCCCACGAGCAGACTATAGCACAATTCTAAAAATAGTCAAGATTCCATGGGCCATTTCCGGGAAATGTTTTGTACCTCGACAACTGAATACCCACCGCCGAAGATCATACTCCCTGGGAAAAGTATCGCCAAGACCTTCAACTCTGGAGCGAGCGTACCAGCAGGAAGGGGCCCCCGCAAAGCCGTCCCCCAGGCTTTGTGGGGAGAGGAGGAGCAGCGAAATAAGTGAGCTCTGCCATCCATGGCAGAGCGAGGGATATGGAGCTTGCAACGACGACACGCCGCAGTGAGATTCTGGGGCTGGAACGGGTACGGTGTGTGGTCAGCAAGAGCAGATGGAATCCACTCCCCCTTCCATCTGCGCCCAAAATTCATCGAAAGGATAAACAAGTGAAAATTTCTGAGTACAAAAGTTATGACGATCTCCCTCTGTTTCTCAACGCCGCAATGGTGGCGAAAGTGCTGGGCGTCGCCCCATCCAGCAGCTACGAATTGATGCACGAAGCAGACTTCCCGGTTCTTAAAATTGGCAACCGGCTGGTCGTCCCAAAAGAAAAGTTCATCCAATGGGTGGAGCAGCACACGCAGGGAGGTGCTGGTCAATGAGGAAACGCCGTACCCCGTTCGGCTGGCCCCAGCGCGATCCGCTCCACTACCGCTTCCCGATTCCCAACGCTGTGTGGGAGCATCGGCTCAAGCCTATCGCGTTCGAGATCTTGACCTACCTCTACTGCCAGCACTCCCATGGCGGTGCAAACCTATCTCCAGAGATGATTGCGAAGGGCATTCACAAATCAGAAGGTACCGTGAGAAAGCACCTGTCTGTCTTGCGGGACGCAGGGTTGGTCACAGAAGAATGCTCCCTCACTACTGATTTTTTGTCCGCTGAAAGCGGGAAGTTTTTCTCCCTCCCCAATGAAATCTTCCTGCTGAACCTTCCGCCTTCTGCGTTCATGGTGTACGCCTATCTGCTCCTGATCGAGGATCGCAGAACGCACACCTGCCACCCCAGCTACAGCACCATCGCCGCTGCCACGGGGATGTCCAGGAACACTGTAATAAAATCCATCGGCATCCTCTTAGAAAAGCACCTCGTCATGATGGAGCACAGCCAATACCTCGACCAACGCGGGATGAAGTGGAATGGCAACAACCTCTACACCATCCTTCCAACACAGAGAGCAGTAGCTGCATTCCACCAGCGGCAGCTCTGCCATCTGGATCTGGACGCCCAGCGCAGGAAGCTCCACAGGCTACGGGAATATCGAACCTGTCAAGGAGCTTCCGCAGCTTCTGCCAATAGAGCTCCCATCTCATGAACCGTCAGGACGGGTTCCATCCCCCACAGCCCCGTCAAAAACGGCTCGCCCCGTGTTTCGCGTTTTGAGACCCCTTGTGGCCCTCCTGTGGGCCGAGGGGAAATGGTACACCCTCCCAGCCCTTGAAACGCGGTGTTGACCCCCGTGTGGCCCGCTGTGCGCAGGTGTGTGCAGCCCAGCCCCGCCACCGTGCCGTGGGAGTGCCGGGCGAGGGCAACGCAGAAAAGCCCCGTTGGGGCGGATGCCCACCTTTTGGGTGGGGCAAGCATCGCGTCCGGCTATACGCCGCCCGCACTCGCCGGGGCCTTGCCCCGGCACCCCCCTACCCCCTAAAGGGGGACCCCACCGCAACCCAGCGAGGCGGTTGCGGTGGGGAGAGGAAGGGCAAAGAAATGAAGTGGAATTTTCGCCGTCAGGCGGAAATGGAACGGAATGGATTTCGCCCTGACGAGCGGTATGTTACCATAGGCGGACGGGCCTTGCAAGGGTCTGTCCGCCGATTTATTTACGCTGCGTCCGGCAGCGGGAAAGGAATAAGATGGACATCAAAAGCGCGCCTTTTCACAGTCCCTATGGGGACCGTGAACTCACCGTAACCGTATGCTCCTACGCCGTCAACAAACGGCTGGCAATCGACCTGCTCTGCAAAGAGAATGGATATTGGGAACCGTATGCGTTCCTGACGGTCAACCTGCCCGAGGTCCCACTCCAAGCGAACGAGGCGTTTATCAAGGACTTCGACGAAAACGCCGGACTCTTGGATTTTGTCTTGAAAAACAAGCTGGGGAAGGTCCTTCCGGGCCAGGAGGGGCGCTCCGGCTT
>OFFF01001663.1_pt1 | contig 13771 bp, 11 predicted proteins | sample 1521301 | NCBI WGS metagenome assembly OFFF01 (sample SAMEA3504101, study PRJEB24116) | mouse gut metagenome | biome: mouse gut; feature: mouse-associated habitat; material: faeces | place: Denmark | collected 2011
TGCCAACTCCCAAATTCAGAGGTAATATCTGACACCACGGTAGGAGGGATTGGATGGGAAAAGATTCTGCATTGTACCAGTTCATGGACACCTGCATGAACGGTGTCATGAACGGCATTGTGAACCGTGACGGAGAATATCAGGCGATCATCCGGAAATCAGACGAATACTCCGACAAGCTGGATAAGATGGAGCTGTCGAAGGAAGCCTGGCTGCTGATAGACAGCTACGTCAGCGAGTAAAACGCACTCGACTCCCGGTATGGGATGCTCGCCTACTTACTCGGCTATTCTGACTGCAAAGAGATGCTTTTGGAAAAATGCCTTTTTGCAGAACCGCAGCACACATCCTAAGAAAGTAAAATCAAATGCCTAACCACGAAAAAAGGGCTTGAAACAAAGGCTCTTTTTTCGTTTCCTCACTCGTAGTAAAACCGTAGTAACCCACTTTTTTCAAAGGTTTGACACCCTTTCCAGTTCCTTTTCCGCATCCTCAAATCCTAGATGGGTATAGGTATTCAGCGTCACCCTGATATCCGAATGACCCATGATATACTGCGTCCGGCGAAAGAACCGGGGATGATGTTCAAACTGGGACTTATCAAGAATTAGGCTCTCCGTTTCAATCATTTCGAAATGTTCCTCCGGCTACTGATTTCTCGTTCTGCCTAATCACCAGGTGACAGGGCGCTTTTCATTCATGCAGTTCGATTCCACAATATACCTCTTCTTTAAGTCTCGTAAAAGCGGTTTCTTTTATATATAGTTTTTCTAAGTCACAGTCATTTATTTTCTCAAATATTGTATAAAATCCTCTTTTGAAAAATCCGACAGTTCCCCATACACATCCGGTAAAAGCCTGACTCAATTTACCACTGACTTTATTATATAACTTCGGTTTACTAAACGGAAGAGATTTCCTGAAAAATAATTTTATCCGGTTTTCGCTTGTGTTTGGCGGCATTGGGTTTCTTATAGGCCTTTGTGACACTGAATCCACGGAACAGGTGCTGTTTTGTCTTCACTATGGTATCCTGCCCTTCTATAAGAGTTCAATGTGCTTTCTTAGAACCTGCTGGCAGCATCATTTTACAGCAGTTTTCTTTTAGGGCAGTCTCTCTTGCAACATCCAGTCATTGCGTTGCAAGCCCTCTCTTTCAGAGTTTTTCGTTATCATATTTTCGATAACATCATATAGTTGTTTTCCGTGTCAGAAAAACGCATTTTTGCCGCCAATCCCCAACAAAATACGGCTCTCCCGCAATGCACGCGTAGAATCATAATCATATTCCACCGTATATATATTCACATTGGGATACAGTCCATGCAGCTTCTTCATAATACCCCGCTCGCACACATGGCTGACAAGGCAGCCAAAAGGGTGTACGATTAAAATATTCTCATACCCCTTTTCCGCCAGGTCTGCCACTTCTGCAGCTACCAGCCAGCCATCTCCTGTGCGGCATCCCTTATGAATCACCGGTTCTGCCAGTTCTCTCATTTTTTCAAAATCCCCATCCGGAACAAACCGATTCCCTTCTGAAATACTCCGATTGATATCATGCTGAATGCGGAGCAGATAACGGATAACTGCATCATATCCCTTCTGCATCATCCGCCCTCCGCCGCAAAATTTCTGCTCTTCCCGTTCACTATCCACCAAATAAATGGCATAATTAACGAATCCACCCATGCGGTACGCGCAATCCTGTTTTTGCAAAAACCGCTCTAAATGCTCATTCCCGATGGGGGAAAACTTTATATAAATCTCCCCGGCAATCCCCACCCGCCGCATTTTTTTCTCCTCCACCGGAATCCCGGCAAAATCATGGACAATCTGCCGGTACTGCTCCCTTCTTTTCTTTAGGGAGATATTTTTTCCAGCCCTTATATCTTCACACAATTTTCCGTTCCAGCGTTCCCAGCACTTCTGCGTATCCCCCATCCTACATTCATATGGCCTCACTTGCTGATAAAGCGTCATAAGCAAATCGCCGAAACAGACTGCCGCGATAGTTCGAAACAGCAGCTTAGGGGTTATAGTAAACCCTGCATGTTTCTCTTTCCCAAAAGCATTGAGGGAGATTACCGGAATCTGACCATATCCGGCTTTTTTCAGACTTTGTATGATAGTATTATAGTAATTGCCGGCACGGCATGCACCGCCGGCCTGGGGCTCCATAAAGGCAATCCGATCCGGTTGAAATCTGCCGGACTGGATCGCTGCCAGCATCTGACCGAGAATCAGTACGGCAGGCAGGCAATAGTCGCCGCTAATATACGGCAGCGAATATGCCGGCAGATTATTTTCTTCCGGAAGTATCTCTAAATGATATCCGCAGGAGGCAAAGGCTGCCTGCAAAAGACTATTATGATAATGTAACATATTGGGCAGAAGTATCGTATGTGAATCTTTCATCGCCTTTGTAAATTCCGATAAAGCCGCTCTCTTCACAGAATACCCCCTCCCTAATTCTCCATTAAATTCATTTAATCTATTTTCATTGCAAAAAACGGCGCAAGGTGCTCATAAGCAGCTCTATATCAAGGGGTTTTGCAATATGGGCATTCATGCCGCTTTTCAATGCCGTTTCCTTGTCCTCTTCCATAGCATTGGCTGTCATGGCGATGATAGGCAGATTTTTCACATCTTTGCGCTCCATGGCCCGGATTGCTTTTGTGGCCTCATATCCGTTCATAACGGGCATCTGCACATCCATCAGCACCGCATCATAATAACCTTCCGAAGCGGCCTCTATCATAGCCACCGCATCGGTTCCATCCGGTGCACATTCAATCATGAATCCGGCTTCTTCCAGAATAACCTGCGCGATTTCCCGGTTCAGTTCGTTATCCTCCACCAAAAGAAGCCTCTTGCCGCTGTAATCAATCTGCGTCCATACCGCCTCTTTCTCCGATTGATTACGCCCACCGATATTATTGGCTGCTAACAGTGCCGACTTTAAATCCGACATAAAAAGCGGCTTAGCGCAAAACGCAGTAATCCCCGCCGATTTCGCCTCTTCCTCAATATCCGCCCAGTCATAGGCGGTAAGGATGATGATAGGCGTATCCTGCCCTACCACCTTACGGATTTTTCTCGCTGTTTCGATCCCGCTGGTTTCCGGCATCTGCCAGTCAATAATATATGTATGATAGGGATCCCCGTCCTCATAAGCGGATTTGGCACGGTATGCCGCTTCCCTCCCCGATGTCGTCCATTCAGAGCGCATACCAATGCTTTTTAGCATCTTGCTCACGCTGTCGCAAACATTGAAATCATCATCCACCACCAAAGAACGAAGCCCTTCCAGTTCCTTAATCTGTTCCACATTTTTTTCTATATCCTGAAGCTGCAGAGGGAGCCTCACTGTAAAGGTGCTTCCTTTTCCAACTTCACTCTCTACTGTAATTTCTCCTCCCATCATATCCACAATGTTCTTTGTAATGGGCATGCCAAGCCCGGCTCCCTGTATGCCGCTTCTTGTGGCAGTTGACTCGCGCTCAAAAGGCTCAAATATATGTTTTACAAATTCCTGGGACATTCCAATCCCATTGTCTTTAACGGTAAAAACATAATCGCCCCACCCATGCTTAAAGTTAGTGTTCTGTGTAATGCAAAAAGATACGGTTCCTCCCGCAGGCGTATATTTCACTGCATTCCCCATCAAATTGATAAAAATCTGATTCAGCTTCAGCGGGTCTGCGATCACATCCTCATTGACCACTTCAAAGGTATCGATAAACATATCCATCTGCTTTGCTTTTACTTGGGGCTGTATAATATTTACCAGGTTGTGCATCAATTCAGGGATATTGCACTCCTGATTATGAATCTGCAGCTTTCCGCTCTCAATACGGCTCATATCCAGAATGTCATTGATCAGGCTGAGCAAATGATTACTGGAGGAAAGAATTTTCTGCAGACAATCCTTCACCTGATCCTTTCTCTCCATATGGCTGGCTGCAATGGTTGCAAAACCGATAATAGCATTCATCGGTGTACGTATATCGTGGCTCATATTGGAAAGGAAAGTAGTCTTGGCCTGATTGGCATGCTGTGCCTGCATCAAGGCATCCTGAAGGGCCTGGGTCTGCTCACGCTGCTTCCTCACCTGTTCCGTAATGTCCTTAGACACTACCATAGCAATAATATCATCGGTGTCCTCATCACGGGTCATTATGAAAGACTGGCGGACACATATAGATTCCATTCCATCCATTCCTCCCCAGTAATCCACATCCACTTCCATCTCATCCTGCTCATATCTGGCTTTCAGCGAATCCACATTTACCGCATTGCAGTAATCCTCCAGCGACTCCGGCAAAATAAACTGTTTCCATCTCTCAAAACATTCGGAGGCTTTACACGGAACGGACAGCCCTGCCCGCTCCAGCAGCGAAATTTTCTTCCCGTCATCCGTGCGGATAATATCCTGCATAATCTGATCCTTTGTCAGGTTGCACTCAAAAGCACTAAAGGAATTGGACATAATAGCAATCCGGTACTGCCGTTCCTTTCTGTTAAGTACGGCGCGTTCCCGCTGCTCATTCATTTCTTTCATTTTCAGTTCCGTAACATTCTGGCGGACAAACAAAACCCTGACAGGCTTCCCATCCCTTCGTTCCAGGCACATAGCTATCAGATGTTCCCATTCTTCTTTTCCATGGCGTGAAACATGGCATTCATGAACTACAGAGTCCTCAGCACCAAGGTTCCCCTTAAGCGTGTCAATCAGGCAAAAATGATAAAATTCCTCTTTTTCCTTATTCCCTATAATATCCATAGCATGAAGCTTCATCAATTCGCTGTAAACCCCTTCCAGCGGAATGCTGGTGTTTATTGGCCCAATTCCTGCCGCATAGAAATAACGGTCCTTTTCTAAGTCCACCATAAGATAGCGTGAAGAAAAAAGGATATTCATGCCCCTGAGTACATCGCTAATTATTTTATTTTCCTTCTCTAGCCTCTTTCTCTGTCTGGCGGCACGGATTACCAAAAAGGCGATATAAACTGCAAATAGAGCCAACAGGCAGATTTCCAACGTCACTCCCGCCATATTAGCCCTATTTACCATTGACTGCGTTATATTTTTGGGGAAAGCCTGTATAAGGACATAGTCGTACCCTTGCAGATGCATCACGCAAATATTATCCGTTTTGTATCCCTCGTTGCACAAAAGTGCCATATCGCTGCCATCCATGACTGCTGTTTTTGCTATTTCGGCTGTATTATTGTCAATGATTCCCGATTCCGTCAGAGAATCGAACAGATTATCCCCGAAAGTTCCATCTCCCGAATGGGCAATTACCATACCTTCCCGTGTGCAAAGAAAAACATCAGCAGGCTCGCCAAAATAACTGGCGGAAAGCATATCTTTCAGGTAGTCCTCCGCATAATACATCCCCAAAAACATCCCGGCAATATCTTCATTTTCATATATAGGGGCATAAAAGACCATCATAGGCTTGCCTGTGAGCCTGGACTCCGCCACTGTTTCAAGCCCGCTCTCCCCCTGCATTCCCCGAAGAAAAAAGTTACGGTCCGAACTGTCATTGGTTTTCCCATCCGCGCCAAGGTTAATGCCGTCTGCATTGATAAAGCTAACAGCATCAAAAGTCGTATTCTCCTCCAGTTCCTTTAACATTTGGGCACTGATTCCCAAATCCTTACCATCCGTGCTTGACAAAAAAGCATCGTTTTGGATACGCTGCAGTGCGTTATCAAATTCGCTCTCGATACGTTCCACCGTCTGCGTTGCGGCATCCTCCGCATAGACCCTGTTCTGTTCCTGAATACGTGCCCTGTTTTTTTCTGTATAAATAAAGAATAAGACCAATATGCCCATAAAAAAAAGAAGTGTATAAATAACCGGCTGCCATGTTTTCTTCTGCTGTCTCATCTAACCCGGCACAATGCATTCCTTCCTGCACAGGCAAGAAGAACCTTAATGTGCCCCCCCCTTTCTGGTCATATATTCTAATCGAATAGGGAAATACCTTTCCATATAGTAAAAATATTATACAATACCTCCCCATTAATAACAAGTGCCGAGTCCTGTCATTTCGCAAAAATAGTAACAGTTCAGCCTTCCGGCTTCGCTGTCACTGAATCCGCCCATTTTAAAGTTTGCCTGCGGCAAAGGGGCGGATTCCTGGCTGTTCCAATTCATTGGCTGCTAACTGCGCAGCACGTGCGCAGTCGCAGGCTGAACTGTTACCAAAAATAGCAACATCCAGCCCATCGTTGTCCTGTGCCGCTCTTGCCAGGACCTTTTCCACCTTCCAATAATACCCTTTGGCTTCACTGGCATGCATAATCACAAGTCTCACATCTGTAAGTTCGCACAAACACTCATAAAGTGCATCCAAATTTTGCCCGTAATATTCAGGGAAATCCAACTTTTCTTTGAGATAAGCATGGGCCTCTTTCCTGTCGCCCATGCACCGTGCATCCAGTGTCATTTCCATAACTCACTCCTCCCCATATAGAAGTTCGAAAGTCTCATAATGGTCTTCTGTATAATAAATCAGCCCATCATTAGAATACACAATTCGTTTTGCCCCACGGTATCCGCCGTCACTGTCGATATCACACTCATGGTATTCCCTGCCTTCCTTCTCCGGCAGATTCCCTTCATAATTTCCAAAATAATCGCCGCCGATACTTTTGCCCGGTGCGACTACCCCCAAGTTCCCTTCGCTGCTCACCCAGCCTAGTGCTTTTGCCTCTTTCTTTGTAATGAAATTGTCCGGCAGATGCCCATAAATGGCTATGTATTCGGCTACTTCCTCTTTGGAAGTGTACGCGCCACCCTCCAAAACCTGTGCTTTATCCGAAGCATCCTCTTGTGCCGTTCCAACCTGTAATTTTTCACTTTCCTGGATTCCTTCTGTGTTCTGAACCCCTTTTGTTCCCTGTTCCTCTTCTGTTTCTTGAATTGCTTCTGTTCCCAGGGCATCTTCCGTTTCCGGGATTACTTCTGTCTCCTGGGCGCTTTCCGTTTCCGGGGCGCTCTCTGTTTCTTGAATTATCCCTGTCTCCTGATCGCGCTCTGTCTCCTGGGCGTTTTCTGCCTCTTGGCTTTCCGCCCCTTGGGCCTCCCGAGGCTGAGGTATCGATTCCTTACCGCATCCTGCAAACAAACCCGCTGCCAGTAAAAATACCCCTAACCAATATCTCCAATTTGTTTTCATATCCTGTATGCTCCTTTTTTAATACATTATTTACACTGCTATGGCATAGCTGCCATCACCCTGCACTCTTTCCTATAACATGCAATCCCATATTTCAGTACCGTCTTCATCCCATCCTCATAAAGCCGTTTGGCATACCCCAAACGTTCTATCTGTTCCAGCGCCTTCCGGCATACCCCATCTTTGTCCTCCTCATGGGCGTATTTCACTTCTATCACAATCCCTATTTTTTCATCTTCTATTTCTATCTGTATATCGCTGTATCCGTTTCCCGCTTCCTTATTGGAGCTTACATACCAGCCCTCTTTGTAGCCCAGGATGCCCAGCAGGATTCCATGGTAAAAGTTTTCCTTCGTTTCCCTCTTTACGAATGTATCCCGGACACTGATTGTTTTTTGCAGGTAGGCGGTAAACAGCCTTTCCACTTCCCCCCCTGCCTTCCCCTTTGCGTCAGATAGCCTGTGGCAAACAAGGTACTCCACAGATTTTCGGCAGAATCATATAAACTATTATAAGTCAGTTCCTGACGGATTTCTTTCTCCACGGCCTCCCCCGCTATCAGTTTTTCAATCTCCCGTTTGGTCAGCCCTTTGTCCACTCGGAGGCATCCTGTCATCACAGCAAAATAAAGGCTCTCATTCTTCTTAAGCGCCTGTTCGAAAACATTCCGAACCAAGGAAACCATCTGCTCATAATACCCTTTTTCGTTGGCCTTAACCAGCGGCATATCGTATTCGTCAATCAAAAGGAGCACCTTTTTTCCATAATGCTTCTGCAACAACCGGGAAAGGGTTTTCAGGCTCCCCATCAAAACAGAATCCGGCATGCGAAAGCTTTCCTGGTTGGTCTCATCCACCATAATCAGCTGTTCATACTGCTTTTTCTCCCTGTCCGTCAGCCTGCTGCTTTCCAGCAAAAACTGGAACCGCATAGCTTCCGCCCCTACTATGGAGCACAGCATGGAACGGGTAAATAAGTTTACTTTTCCCCAATTGTCTAACAGTTCCATAATAAGCCCTGTTTTATCTATATAGCAAAAGCCCTCAGCCCTGATTTCTTCAAAACTCTCTATTCCAATAGGAAGTTTCTTTTGCCTGTTTTCGTCCATTGATTTCCCATCTGCCCCTTTCAGTTCTCCTCTTTTCATTCCATGATAATATTTTTCGGTACACAAAGCAACGAAATGGCTCTTGTTTCTCCAAAGCAACCAAACCTGACATTTCATTTCCGGAAATATCCGATTAAGTTGGTGGAATTATTCCTATAAGCAGCGTATAATCAGCATATTGCCATGTTAAAAATTTTGCCGGCGGTTTGATTATATATGAAATTATATCCAAAACCCCTGTGCTTCGTTGGTGTATTCTTGGCTTGAAAAAGGAGAAATCAAATGTTTAAAGATAACCTGACACCCAGGGGCTGGCATTAATGAAATCAGGGCACTTTTTGAATATCATGAATATGCTGCCTAAGGCAAAACCATAATTTTTAGTTTTATTCTGCAATTTCCCAATACCCGCCTTTGGGAGAGCCGTGCCGCACAAGTATTCCCTGCTCTCTCAACAATTTTATATTCTTCTCAATACCTCTGGAAGAGAGCAAAAGTTCTTTCGCCATTGCACTGGCTGATATTCTATTATTTTTTTGAACTATCTCCAAAATCTGTCTTTGTGTTTCATTTAATCCTACGCTTTGTTTCTCCGAACTTTTTTGGGCTGTTCTCCGAACTTTTTTTGGCTGTTCTCCGAACTTTTTTTGGCTTTCTCTTAATTTTTCTTGATTTTCTCCGAACTTTCTCCGAACTTTTTCCGAATTTTCCCCATATTTTACACTTTCTTCCATCAACATATTAGGGTATTTTATAGGTTTTTCTGAAAGCATATTGCGATATAGATTTATTCTAAACATATCATCAAAAGCCTGTACTTTAGGCATTGGAAGTTCATATTCTTCTGCTGCTTCCAGAATTCTTCTGATACCTGTTCCCCAAGATTCCACCAGGCCCATCTGATTAAAAACATTAGCAATCGCCCTATTTCTAAGCTTTGAATGCCCATTCATGACCTCTTCATAAGTAAGCCCATTATAAAGCCCACCCGGAGATGTTACTTCCAAACGGTCATCATACACCGCCACTTGGACACAAGATGAATCTGCCAGATTACGGTGGCAATGTGCATTAATAATCATTTCACGAATTGCTTCTACCGGAAGTTCATAAGATTCTTTCCGAATCAAGCCTTCTATTGTTGCCCCCAGCCGTATATTACGCAAAACAAATGTCACCGCATTCTCAATCTGTTCATAAATCGGCCCCGTAAATTCACGTTTATCCAGAAAAACTGTTCTTTCTTTCCCTTTAAACAAGGCACACTGCGTTTTAGAAAACATGAAATAATCGGATGTCAACAGAACAAACGCATTGGATGCGAGCAGGCACTCCTCCCCTTTCTTCAAAAGCCTCCAATTAAAAAGCTGGGAACTTGTTACCTCCCGTTCAGGCAACCCCATAGTTTTCCGGTATTCCATAATATCTTTACAAAGTTTTCTAACGTCCTCCTCCCTGACCTCATAACCTATGCAAGTCAGTTCATCCCAGGAAATACGTGCGCCTTCCATTTCCAGTTCCTTAATCTTTTCGGGATACGCAGGCCTGGAAGTCCCTCCTACCCTGATAAATGTTCCGTTTTCTTTCCCCTTAGATGTCAAATAATATGGCCGATTCGCCCCCGGCGCTACTGTAACAGCAATAACAGTCTGATGCTCTATCGTCTGCAATTCTATATCCGGAACAATCTGCGGGGTACAGGAATCCGAAACAGCATTTGCAATGCTATCCATCATCTCAAAAACAGAATCTTTATCCACCCCTATCACTTTCCTGGTCTTATCATCCACCCCTATAATCAACTGACCTCCCTGCGTATTAGCAAAAGCGATAATTGTTTTTATATATTTTATTGAGTCTTTCGGCAGCATAGCCTTAAATTCCACATTTTTTGACTCTCCATAAAGGATTTCTTCTATCGTCATTTTTCCCGCCCCTTCTACAAAATAGCCCATATCAAAAGCCTTTATTTTTTGGATTCAGATAAATTCCCATCAGCGTATCCCTTTCCTGTAAAACACCACCGGCAACCCCTGACATTCAAATGGTATTCCCTCTTTCACTTCCCCTATAGTCAGTATAGCATATACTGTACATAATTTAACTAAATATTTTTCGTTGTCCGATTATATCTTGTCCATTCTTTATTCCATCGCCATGTCATCCGGTTCGCCCTTATCTTCCAGCAGTTCAATTACTTCTGCCTCAGTCATATATGCTGCATCAGCGATTTTGTCATCTGCATCACGGATAATTTTAATATTCACGGTTCCTGCCGGATTCATATTCAACGTATACAATGATTTGTTGGCGCGGATATCAAGAAAAATATTAACCAACTGCCCCTGGTAGTAATAATTTTTACCGTCTATCGTAACACCTACAGACTGGTATTCTTCCTTCCGGGCCTTATCCCATTCCCTTTCCCGCTTTTCTTCCAGTTCATCAAACTCACCGCCCCGCTCCAGCCTATCAAACAGCACGGACTGGAAATTCCACTTTCCATCCTCCAGCGCCTGGTCTAACCAGGACTCCAATTTCGTTTCATCCATACAATCTGCCAATATAGAGAAAAATCCAATCTCCCCATCGTCATACGCCCTTTGGGCAAAGTCGGCAAACAAAAAAGAATTTGTGCCAAGCCCACTCACGGCAACAGAAAAGAAAGCAAAGTCTTCATTTGCATAAAGCTTTTCCAGCCATATTTTTTGCTCACTTTCATCCAGCCGAGAGAAAGCAATTCCAAACAGCGGTAAACTGTCCGCTGAATAGTATTGCTCCATCTGCAAAAAAGCCTCATTGCTGTCTGCCTTTGTTCCGTCTTGCACAGGATTTTCTTCTTGTGTGAAAGTTCCTCCTCGCATAGGGATTCCATCCGTTCCCATCAAGCCTGATGTTAATAAAGATTCGTTCAATACCTCACCGGATGGGGCGGCGGCAGCATAAACACCGATAAAAGACGCCCCGGAAACAACGCCCAGTGTCAACAGAACTGTCAAAAACCGGATTGCCTTTGATTTTCTCTTGAAATCCATAATTGCACCTAACCTTTCCTTCAATAGCTGCTTATTTTCGCTTAAGCCGGCAACTCCGAGATTTTCCTTATATCCCCTAATTGCCGCCATAGCCCCAAGCAAGGTTTCTCCATAGCCCCTCGCATTATCATACCCTATTTTTGCAAGAACAGCTTCATCACAGGAAAATTCGCATGCTTTTGCAATTTCCCGGCCCATAAGATAAACAAACGGATTAAACCAATGCAGGCAGACCGTAATCTGTACCAGCCATTTATAAAACATATCCCCCCGCTTGTAATGGGTCAGTTCATGCAAGACGATATGCCGAAAATCCTTCTCCGAAATATCCACGCCCGGCAACACTATGCATGGATGGAAAAACCCAATCAACATCGGAGACGAAACCAACGGATTCACACAAAGTTCTACCGGCTTTTTAACCCCTGCCTGTTCTGCAACAATGGACAGTTGGTCCAAAATCCTCATATCAGCAACCGGGGCCAATCCAGCCTTAATGTACCGTATAAAGCTCTGGTAGATTGTTACTTTTCGTATCACCATACCCAGCGTGGCCGCCAGCCAGATAATCCAGATATGATTTATCAGCAGTGATGCGATATCTTGAAGCGGGCTGGCCGCTGCTAAATCTTCTGTCGGACCAGCCGGTGCTAAACCTTCTGCCGGACGAACTGATATCAAGCCTTCTGCTGAACAAGCCGCATTTTCATTATCTGCTTCCGCCCCAACAGCAAAATGAAAAATGTCTTCCAGGGTAGAAATATCTCCTGAGGTATAAAAGGGGGTTGGCCGTTCATATAAAGAAACGACCTGGGATATCCCATCATCCATATCCTGATACATTTTCCCCATCAGGCTTGTTTCCGTTCCAAAGGGGAGCACCAGACGCAGAATAACGATAAGCCAAATGTAATACTGCCATTGCCGGCTGATTTTATTTTTTAAAAGCCTTCCTCCCAAAAGCAGTGCCAAAATAAGCAAGGCGCCGGAAAAAGACATCGACAAAAAAACTTTCAAAATCTCGTTCATTTTTCCCGTCCTCTCTCCAGTATTTTTTTCAGTTCCGCATATTCCCCATCCGTCAGCAAATCCCCGGAAATCAAATTGGACACCAGACCCTTTACATTCCCTTCATAAATTTTATCCAGAAAACTCTTCGTTTGCGCTGTCTGGTACTCCGTTTCGGAAATAAGCGTTGTATATTCGTTTCGCCGTCCAATTTTTTTGGCATTCAAAAAGCCTTTGTTCATCAGCCGTGACAAAAGGACAATCAATGTATTTTTCTGGCATGGCTTCCCCCTGGCCGCCAAGCCGTCCATGATATAGGGGAACATCGTCACCTCATCCGGGTTTCCCCATACGATTTTCATAATTTCAAGCTCTGCATCGGATAATTGTTGAAGCATGTTCTTTTCCTCCTTGATGTATAACATTGTGTTGACTTTATTAATATAACACGGCGTCATACTTCTGTCAAGATTAAAAGCAGGAGAATAAAAGATTTTACACAAGAACTTATATTTCCTCTTGATACTTGCAGCACACAATCCGTATAATATGATTGTAAAGAATTTTCCACATTCAGTGAGGTACGAATATGAGATTCCGGGAAGTTGAGAAAATAATTTTAGCGGATGGGTGGCAATACAAAAACGCAAAAGGCTCACATTGCCAATATATACATCCATTAAAGCCTGATACAGCACACCATAAAGGAGAGCCTTTCTATGAAATTAACTTATCCTGCTTGTTTCTATCCTTATGGCTACAGATGCCGCCTCCGGCTGGGTTCTTGATGAACTGGAAGACGGAAAACCCGCCCCAGAAGCAAGTCCATTGGAAAGCATTGCTCCAGAATCCGGCGGTTTTGTAAATCTGCTTGTTTTGGATATGGATTCCTTGACTACCCTCTATCCCTTTCCGCAGCACCACCGACAAATATATCCGTCGCAGGACACACTCCAATGCGCATCAGACTGTATTCACCAAAGAAAGCGACAGATACCAGTGGCTTGTGCTGGAGCAGAAAAGCCAGTGCGAAGTAGAGGTAAGGCAGACCGACAGTCATGGAACAATCACAGCGAGGGATAATTACGAACTGACAAGGAATCTCCCTAAGTGCGTGGGCGTGGAGCGTTTACGTGAGGGCGCAAATTTTCAGATACCTTTTAACGCTGATGAAATCAACTTAAATTCAATAAATTAACGGCTAAGGTGATTAATCATGATAGACAAACGCACATCAATCGGAGTTACTATACTGACAATAATAATGACCTTTATGGAAATGACCGCATTACCTGCGGCTTTATTCTATAATATACAAATAAGGGATATAGAACCAATTTATTTTTCTCTGATGATAAATTTTATATTTGCTTTTGCTTTATGTTATGTATGCAGGAAAACCATTATAAAAGAGTGGAATTTTG
>OFFF01001666.1_pt1 | contig 13746 bp, 7 predicted proteins | sample 1521301 | NCBI WGS metagenome assembly OFFF01 (sample SAMEA3504101, study PRJEB24116) | mouse gut metagenome | biome: mouse gut; feature: mouse-associated habitat; material: faeces | place: Denmark | collected 2011
GCTTGGGAAATAAAAGAATAGGCATGGTTTTCCAGGAAGACAGACTATGCCCGACCCTGAATGCCCTTTCCAATATACGCTTAGTATGCGGCAAAGAAATAAAAGAAACTCAAATTTACCATGAACTGGAAGAAGTCGGCCTGAAAGGAAACGAAAAACACCCCGTCAAAGAACTTTCAGGGGGAATGAAACGCCGGGTTGCCATAGTCCGGGCTCTCCTTGCCCCCTATGATATCCTGCTCCTGGACGAGCCGTTTACAGGGCTTGACAACGAAAGCAAAAAAAAGATAATAGATTATATTAAAGAAAAGAATAAAATGAGGACCATAATACTAGTGACCCATGACCATTGGGAGGCAGAGGCTTTGGGGAATGAAATTGTGTTTTTATAAAATCAGTAAAAATCAGGCATAAAGAGGTATAGGAGAACCTGTTAAAGCCGGAAAGGAGGTCTCCCACATGCATTACATCGTATTCGACCTGGAATGGAATCAGAGCAAAACCGGCCTGGAAAAGGAAACAAAGGAAATCCCTTTTGAAATCATAGAAATCGGTGCTGTAAAACTGGACGAAGAATTCTGTCTGGAAGACAAATTCCAGCGCTTCATCAGACCCCAGGTATACCGGGAATTACATGAAGTCACAAGAAACCTGATTCACATAAAAATGGAAGAATTGGAAACGGGAAAAGCTTTTCCCTTGGTTATGAAGGAGTTTTTGGACTGGTGCGGGGAGGACTATATTTTCTGCACATGGGGTCCCCTGGATTTGACAGAACTTCAGAGGAATATGAAATTCTATTATATGGAACCATTGGCAGACGGCCCGATTAAATTTTATGATGTGCAGAAATTATTCAGCATAGGGTTTGAGGATAGAAAAACGAGAAGGGCATTGGAACATGCGGTTGATTTTCTGCAGATAGAAAAGGATATTCCGTTTCACAGGGCCTTTAGCGATGCCTATTATACGGCAAAAGTCCTGGCGAAAATAGATAAGCCGGTCTTGATTAACTACTCCTTTGACGTATTTTCGGCCCCTAAGTCCAAAAAAGAGGAAATACGCATTGTGTTTGACAATTACATGAAGCACATTACGCGGGAATTCGATGACAAGCTGGAACTTCTGTCCGACAGGGAAATCATGAGCGTCAAATGCTACATCTGCAGAAAAAATATCAAGCGTAAAATCCGATGGTTTACGCCGAACAGCAAACATTACTATAGTGTGGGTTGCTGCGATGTTCATGGCTATATGAAGGCGAAGATAAGAGTCAAGAAATCCGAAGATGATAAGATATATGCGGTAAAAACGTTGAAACTTATCTCGGAAGAAGAAATGAATGCCCTAAAGGAAAGAGGGGAAAAAATAAAGCACATAAAGAACACCTGAAAATTCTTGATAGTTTTTAGGTGTTTTTTTATAGAAAAATTTTTCACACCAAAGGCAGAAAATAAGGTGATATATTATAAAACTAAAAAAAACCACCTATTTTTACCAAAATTTATGTACTTTGCTTCTTATAATGCCCATACTATAATTTATTTATAAGTTGAATGCATTCATATCTTAATCTATATTAATATGCCGTGATATAGCGGCGTTTGGGAAAAGGAAGGAGAAAATTTGCATATGAAAAAAGTTATTGCGTTATTTTTGGCCGGGATGATGGTACTGTCTTTGACGGCCTGCGGTGATACGGCTTCGGGCAATTCCGGCGATGCTGCATCCAAGGACAACAGTGCTGCGGAAGAAAGTACGGAGGAAAGCGCCCCGGAGGCTGCAGGTAGTGAAAGTGATGAAAACGCGGCCGATGGGGAAGTGGTAGAGATAACCGTCCAGTCCTGGCAGTATGCTCTGGGTAATTATAAAGGATTTAGTGAGGATAGCGAACTGACGCAGGCGATTGCGGATGAATTCAATGCAACCCATCCCGGTATTCATGCCACAGTTACTATCATGAGGCAGGAAGACCATTACAATGCGTTAAGGGTGGATTTTGCAGCAGAAAGTGCGCCGGACGTAATTGGCATAGCCCCTGGTGCGGATTTGGAACAGTTCAAATCCCAGCTGGAGCCTTTGGCAGGATATGCGGCGAAAGATTTGGGGGATGACTGGAAAGATAAATTTACGGAAGCTTCCTTTACCACAATAGCGCTTTCCGGAGATGAAATCTATGCATTTCCCAGCGCGATGAGCGCATCGGGAACTATTTGGTACAACAATAAGCTGATGACGGAAAGCGGAGTGGATACATTCCCGGCAACATGGGAAGAAATGAAGAGTGCAGCGGAAACATTGCGCGGGGCAGGGCAGATTCCACTTATGTTCGGCGGCAAAGATAATTGGCAGAATTACGACATGTTCCTTACCATTATGGCAACAATAAATAAAGATTTGTGCAATGATATTTTCGCCTTGGAGGGAAGCTGGACAGAAGAGGATGTGGTAAAGGCATTTGATTATTACCAGAAACTTTTTACAGACGGAATTGTACAGGACGGCGCCCTTTCCACTACGATTTATAATGAAGGCTATTCCCAATGGAAGGACGATGACGGAAACTCCACAATCCCTATGATTTTCAACGGCTCTTGGGATATGGGCTCTTTGAAAGCGGAAAACTCTTTCTATGAGAACTTTTCTTCCAATGATATCAGAGTGGGACTTATGCCTTCTATTGAAGGAAAAGAAGGAGCAGTATTGACCGCGCCGGATGTGGCATGGGGAGTGAATGCCAACAGCGCAAATAAGGAAGCCGCCTGGGAATTCGTAAAATGGTTATGCTATGATATGCAGCAGGATGTGGTGGACGGACTTGGGTTCTTCAGCGTATTGAAGGATGCCCCCAGCCCTACGGTGGAACTGACGGCAGATTATCAGGCCGCTTATGATGTAATTTCGGCAGCAGCCGCATCCGAACATACGGTAGGGTTTAGAAGTTCTTTCTATACGGAATTAAACGATGCCCTGTTTGACCAGCTGCAGCTGTTAGGAACAGGGGCAGCGACCCCGGAGGAAGCGGCAGCGGCTATGGAAGAAGCGGCGGCAGGTATTGCAAAATAAAAGATTGGCGTGTATTTACGGGTGTCCAAATGAGATGTGTCAGCATCTGACGGACGCCCGGTGCACGAGTAGGGGAAGATGGATCTTCCCTGCTCGATTGGTTCACAGGAGAAGCCAGGATTCCATTTTGGAATCCCCCAAGTTTGTATCTGCGCGGCATCCACAAACTTGATATGTGTAAAGCCCCGTCAGTGCCGGGGCACAAAGGCCGCACAGAAATGGAGAGAAAAATGGGAATATGATTAATTTTAAAAACAGTAAAAAAATAGGTTTCCTTTGTATATTGCCTTTAATGCTGTTCGTGCTGATATATATGGTATATCCGATTTTGTATAATGTGAAAATCAGTCTGTATGACTGGAACGGAATCGATAAGGATATGGTTTTTATTGGCCTGGGCAATTTTACGGGGATATTTAAAGATAAAGTGTTCCGCATTGTATTAAAAAATTTCCTGCTGTTTGCAGTTTTCACGGTGGCAATTCAGGCTGTGATCGGATTTCTTTTGGCGGATTTGTTCCAGAAAAAATTTTTTGGAAGGGATTTTTCGAAAACCGTATTATTTATGCCGGCGATTTTGTCTTCAATTATTATAGGCCAGGTTTTTTACCGTCTGTTGGACCCAAATATAGGATACTTAAAGAATATCCTAAGTTCCCTTGGCATTAGCGCTCCTTTATCCAATCCCAAACTGGCCATATGGGCGATTATTGTGGTAAACATCTGGCAATGGACAGGGTATTCCATGACGCTATACTTCGGTGCCATGACAGGGATTTCTGAGGATTTGTATGAAGCGGCCAGAATAGATGGGGCAACCCATTTCCAGATTTTAAGGAAAATTACGCTTCCTCTTGTGCGGGGAACGACATACAACTTGACTATTGTAGGGGTAATCGGGGCATTGAAGCAGTATGATCTGGTGGCATCCCTCACCGGGGGAGGGCCGGCCAATGCTACCCAGACCTTTGCCACTTATTTGTATGAAGCAGCATTTACCAACTATAAACAGGGCTATGCATCGGCCATTGCCGTTGTAATGTTTATCGTGGCGGGAGTGATTACCGCAGTTCAGCTGCGGCTTTATAATACAAAAACCATTTACTAAGAAAGGAGGCAAAGGTTTGTTGTAATTTGCACAGGTGCTGGATTTGCAACAGATCCGAAGGAATAAATGAAAACAATGCGTGTGCTTAATGGTATTTTCCGTTTCATCGTCTGTGCGGTATGTACAGCGGCCATTCTTTTGCCAATCAGCATTTTGGTGTATGGCTCCTTTCAGGGAGGCGGAATCGGGAATTACATTGATATACTGACAAAATACCATATTCAAACATATTTTTTAAACAGTCTGATCATCAGCGGATTGGTAGTAGTTCTTGTAGTGACATTGGATTTGCTGGCAGGGTTTGCGCTTTCCAAACTGAACTTTCCGTTTAAAAATGCGATATACCTATTTCTGCTTTCGGCGTTGCTGCTGCCGGCTGCCGCAATCCTCGTTCCTGTATTTCAGATTAATTCCAAGCTGGGAATATTAAATACTTACATTGCGGTGCTTGGCCCATATGTGGTGCTCATTGCCCCATTTAATCTTCTGACCATTAAAAATGGGTTCGATGCCCTTCCCAATACGGTGCTGGAAGCGGCCTTGATTGATGGCTGCGGTATTATGAAGGCACTGTTCAAAATAGCTGTACCTATGTGCAGGCCTGCCATTATTATGGCGGTGATTTGGACATTTCTTTCCAGCTGGAATGAATATATGATGGCCTTTGTAATGCTGCGGAAGGAAGAAATTATGACAGTTACGGTAATCCCCACCAAATTCCAGTCCATGTATGGAGGCAATGTGGGGAAATTGTATGCTGCGCTGTTTATTATTCTCGTGCCAGGCATTGCCATTTATCTAGTGATGCAGAAATTTATTATAAACGGGCTGAATGCGGGGGCGGTGAAGGAGTAACAGATTTTTAGAATCTTATTATGCAATGGGATACAGGGATATTTCGAGAGGCTGAATAAAGAAAAGGAGATAACAGATGAATAAAGAAGAGTATAGAAACAGGGTAAATGGCTGCTGGATGGGAAAAAATATTGGCGGCACATTGGGGATGCCCATGGAGTGGGAAAGGAGCAGGAATCAGGTCACCTATTATACCCATGATTTGGACGGAAAACCTCTCCCCAATGACGATTTGGATATTCAGATTTTATGGCTGTTAGCGTTGGAAGATAAGGGGATTCATATAGATGCCAAGACGATGGGGGAATATTTCAATGAATTTATGATTTTCACCCATGCGGAATACGGGGTGGCGAAGACAAATCTGAGGACTGGGTTTCAACCGCCGGTGACTGGTTCTTTTAATAATGATTTCAAAGACAGCTGCGGATCTTATATCCGTGCGGAAATATGGGCATGCCTGTTTCCTGGGAAACCGGAAAAGGCGGCGGAATATGCTTTTGAAGATGCTATTATAGACCATGGCGATGGAGAAGGGGTTTATGCGGAAATTTTTATTGCGGTGATGGAAAGCGTTGCCTTTTATATAAAAGATATCCGAAAGCTGATAGAAATCGGGCTTTCTTATATTCCGGAAGACTGTGCAGTCAGCCATGCAGTACGGAGTGCGGTGGAGACATTTGACGCTGGTATTAGCGAGGAGGATGCCAGGGAGCATATTATGAAGAATTTCATCGGACATCTGGAATGGCATTATATTTCGGAAGAGGATGAAAAAAAGGGGTATCAGAACGGGAAAATGGGCTGGGATGTACCTTCTAACATAATGATTATCATTTATGGCCTGTTGTTCGGCGGCGGAGACTTTGAGAAATCCATTCTGGCAGCGGTGCATTTCGGGGAAGATACGGACTGTACGGCAGGTACGATTGCTTCTTTGTTCGGCATTATGTATGGCGTAGACTTTTTTGAAAAGAAATGGACGGAGCCCATTGGGTCAGGTATTGTTACATATAGTATTGACCCGTTCCGGATGGCGGGGAGGATTCCGGCTACGGTAGAAGAATTTACGGAAAGGGTGTTTAAGCAGAAGGAACTGGCCTGGAAGGAACTTGGGCTTGCGGAAAAGGAAGAAGAGGGGGAGGGCGAAGAAAATAGTTGGTATGCGAAGCCTTATTTCCAGAATCTTTATGATGAAATGAAAAATATCCGGTATGAATTTCCCTATTTAAATGTAAGGGTGGATTATTGCGGGGAACCGGTCATTACGCAGGGAGAGCCGAAAAAGATAAAATTAGTTTTATCCAACACATCCAAGTCTTTGACTGCCGATAGGGTAAACGTTTATTTGTATAGCAGGGATGGATGCATAGTTATGCCCCAGAATGAGGTTTCCGTGTTTTTGACGATGGCCCATATGGGGGCGGGCATTAAAGAAGTGGAATTCCAGGTTTGTGCGGAAGGCCCGCTTAAGCCTATTTACCGGTTTGTGGCAGAGTTTATCTTTGAGGAAAATAAGAACAGGAAAACGATGCATGTACCTCTTGTGCTGGTTAGCCAGATGGGAACAGTGCGGGAGGTGAAATGGGAAAAGAAGGGTCCCCATGCGGTTAATAACCTGCCCAGGATATAGGCTATAGGAGTCTATTCCGCAGCGGGGGCCTTGACCTGGGAGGGGGATATGCCATGGTATTTCTTAAAGGTGTTGCGGAAATGGCGTACATCTTCGTATCCCAGCATGTGGGCAGTTTCATAGACTTTGCAGTTGGCGGCCAGAAGTTCGGCCGCCTTGTCCATTTTCAGGCGGGTGATGTAGGAGATGTAGGTCTGTCCGGTCTCCCTCTTGAATAGAGTGCTGAAATAGGATGGGTTTACATAAAAGTAGCTGGCAATAACGTTTAAGGAAAGGTCATCCATGATGTGGTTGGTAATGAATTGGAGGACTTCCTGGAGCTGGAAACCTGTATTGGAGCGTGTCAGATCGAAGTTATCCAGTGTATAGAGAAGCCAGGTGCAGAACCAGTTTTCCAGTTCATCCACATCGGTAATGCGTAAAATTTCGTGAACTTCAATGCCTGATTTTATCCGTTTCAGTTTTAGGCCGTACATATCAAAGAGTGTATATTTAATGCTGGCATAGAGGATAATCAAATCATATTTGGTGTCTTCCGCTTTCCGGTGAAGTTTTCTGCATTCGGCAAACCATTGATGAGTGTACAAAAGCGCGTTCTCCCCTTCCCGGAACTGAATATCGGTGCGGATGGAACGTTCGATTTCCATCAGTTTTTGAGGCTTTAGCATTTGGCCGGGAGGGCTGGAGATTTCTTCAAAGGCGGAGCAGGGCATCTGAAGGCGGTTCATATAATAGACTTCGCTGGCTTCTAAAAAGGATGAGGTGAGGCCGGATAAGTCATGGTGGATAATGCCAAAATAAAACGGGGAAAAATCGGGCGGATTGATGCCGTGCCTGTCCATGAGGAACTGGCGGTTCTGCTCCAATTGGGTAAAGTTTGCGGTAGGCTCGTGGAGGGCAAATAAAAGTATGGATGCGGCATGGTTACAATAGCAGAAGGAGGAAGGGAACATTTCTATGAGAATACGGCAATAATCCAGCAGGGGGGGATTATTGCCGGAAGCGTTTGCAGTAAAGCCCCAGGGGGCGGAGGCATCATCCCCGCTGTTCGGGCTTTGGCATGGCTTTTCTTGCATATGGATGCCTGAGTATGATAAAGTGCAGCGGGATAAGCAGGCAACAAAACTGATATCGGAAAAATCCGGAAGTGTCAGCCCGGCACGGGAATCCATATGGCTTAGTGAGGTCAGCCGTTTCAGAAATGTTTCGCTTTGCAGGTAGGATACCGCAGAGGGGTTTTTAATGGAACGGAAGGCATCGTTGCAGGCAAGGGAAATGGACAGCTCTTCCAATGAGATGCTGCCATCAAGGATAAGGACCGGGACACCGCTATACTGTATGGATAAAAGCTGAAACCATGGGTTATCCTTCTGCTCTGGGAAATCTTTTGTATCCATCAGAAAGGCAGAGGGAACCCCTTTTGGGAAAATGGCGATTGGGCCATCGGGAAAGGGGCATGTTTCTATCCAAAGGCGGTGGTGTAGTAAGGGGGATAATATTTGAAAAAGGTATTGCGCTAATGTGTGAGATGAGGTGAAAAGTAAAATATGGTGCATTTATAAAATCCTTTCTCAGCCATGCAATCGCCCGCTCTTTCATTTTAGTGTGCCGGCTGTAGTAATGTAAGTATAACAAAATGTATGTGGGGTGTAAAGCTATCCAATTCCTAAGTGAAATGACCGTTTTTTGTAATAGCTTTAAAACCGAATCCTGTGTGGGCAGAACACTGCAAGCAAACATGCCGCCCGCTCTGGCACATCTGAAAATTGATTTCCTGTGATTCCTCAGGAATACTTTACCTAAATGCATAAATAAGATAAAATAAAGCGAACAAAACTATAATAATATCAGCGGCAGGCCAGCCAATGAACAGAGACTGAAAAGGAAAGGAATCCCTATGACAGGACAAAAAATACAATACATTTTACAGCAGCAAAAAGAATATTTTTCCACCGGTGGAACGCTGCCATTGCAATTCCGCCTGCGGGCGCTGGGGAAATTAAAGGCAGCGATTAAGAAGAATGATAAAATGTTATGTCAGGCCTTATATTCCGATTTAGGAAAGAGCCGGGCGGAAAGCTTTATGTGCGAATTGGGGCTGACGTTATCGGAAATTGGCTGGATGGAGAAAAATTTAAAGAAACTGATGGAAAACAGGCTGGTGAAAACACCCCTGGCTCAGTTTGCGGCCAAAAGCTTTCAAAGCCCCTGCCCTTATGGAAATGTGCTGATTATGAGTCCATGGAACTACCCTATCTTGTTAACGCTGGAACCTCTTGTGGATGCTTTGGCGGCTGGGAATACGGTTATTTTAAAGCCAAGCGCCTATGCCCCGGAATCCTCCCTGGCCGTAAAACGGCTGTTGGAAGAGTGCTTTCCCCGGAAATATGTATGCGTGGTTACGGGCGGAAGGCAGGAGAATCAGGCGCTTTTGCGGCAGCGTTTCGATAAGATTTTCTTTACCGGAAGCCCCGTGGTGGGGAAAGAGGTATTGCGGCATGCCAGTAAATATTTGACCCCGGTCACTCTGGAATTAGGGGGAAAAAGCCCTTGCGTAGTGGAGAAGAGCTGCAATATCCCGCTGGCGGCCAGGAGGATAGTTTTCGGCAAGTTTATCAACTGCGGGCAGACTTGCGTGGCTCCGGATTATATTTTGTGCGATGAAAGCATCAGGGATGAATTGGTTTCTTCTATTATAAAAGAGATAAAAAGGCAGTTTGGCAGCCGGCCTATGGAAAATAAAAATTATGGGAAAATTGTAAATGAGAAGCACTGCCAACGTTTATTATCGCTGATAATGCCTGAAAAAATTGTTTTTGGCGGCAGATGCGATGCCAAGGCATGCCGGATAGAGCCTACGGTGATGGTTGATGTGGATTGGGAAGATGCGGTGATGCGGGAGGAAATCTTCGGCCCGCTGCTTCCGATATTGACATATAAAAATATAAATGATGCCTGGAAAATGATAGAGGACAGGCCTCGCCCCTTAGCCTTGTATTGCTTTACAGAGAATCCCCTGGTGAAAAGGCAGATGCTATCCCGATGCCGTTTTGGGGGAGGCTGTATCAATGATACGGTGATTCATCTGGCAACCAGCGAAATGCCCTTTGGAGGCGTAGGGGAGAGCGGTATGGGAAGCTATCATGGAAAAGCAGGTTTTGAAGCGTTTACCCATTATCGGAGTATTGTGGACAAGAAGACATGGTTTGACCTTCCGGTACGCTATCAGCCTTATACGAAAGGGAAGCTTAAACTGGCGGAACTGTTTATGAGATAGGATAAAATCCGTAACAGTTCAGCCCAGGACTTTGCACTTGCCGTAAGTCCGCTTTACGTAAAGGGGTAAGTAAGATAAAATAAAGCGGATAAATTTTCGATCTAAAGTTTGTGTTTTCACGGCGTCCGCAAACTTCATCATTCAAAAAACCTTAGCAAAGCCAATTCACAAAAGCCGTGAAGAAATGGGGATGGATATGGAAGATGTATTGCAGCTGTTTGAGGCAGAAGTACAGCGGTGGTTTGAAGAAAAGCTGGGGAAACCCACGCCGGTGCAGAAGGAGGCCTGGCCATTCATCGCGGAAGAAAAACATGTATTAGTGTCCGCCCCCACGGGAACGGGGAAGACCCTTTCGGCCTTTCTTGTTTTCATTGACCGGCTGGGGAAGCAGGTAAGGGAAGGCACGTTGAAACAGGAATTACAACTAATATATGTGTCTCCGTTAAAATCCCTGGCGGCGGATATCAGGGAAAACTTAAGGCGCCCGTTGGCGGGGATAGGGATGGAAGAGCATATTCAAGTAGGAATACGTACCGGGGATACTGCTCAGCGAGACAGGCAGCGGATGATAAAGCATCCGCCCCATATTTTGATTATAACGCCGGAATCCCTATATCTGATGCTCACCAGCAAAACCGGGCAAAATGTACTGGCCACGGCAAAGGCGGTAATTTTGGACGAACTGCATGCCCTGATTGATACGAAAAGAGGCGCCCATTTGATGCTTTCCCTGGCACGGCTGGACAAGCTGTGCGGGCAGCCCCTGCAGCGCATCGGCCTGTCGGCAACCATAGAACCTTTGGAAAGGGCGGCGGAATATCTGGCGCCGGAAAAGGTTTTTATTGCCGCCCCTAAGATGACGAAAAAGGTTCGGCTGGATATTCTCAGCCCCTATGCGGATGCTTCGAAGGGGGGCAGGAAAGACCCGATATGGGAAGAATTGGGTTCGTTGGTATATAAATATTGCCAGGGAAGCCGCAGTGTGATTGCCTTTGTGGAGGGGAGAAGATATGCCGAAAAGCTGGCATATTATGTGAATATCCTGGGAGGGGAAGGTTTTGCTAGAGTGCATCATGGCAGCCTGTCCAAGGAGCAGAGGATGGAAACGGAACTGTCGCTGCGGGATGGGAAGCTTAGGCTGTTGTGTGCTACTTCCTCCATGGAATTAGGGATTGATGTTGGGGAAATTGACCAGGTATTGCAGGTGGGATGCCCCCGTACGGTTTCCGGCACGATGCAGCGGCTGGGCCGTGCCGGACACAATCCGGGCCGGGTGAGCGTAATGTATTTATTCCCCAGGACAGCGGCAGAATGTGTTTCCTGCGGAATGACGGCGCAGCTGGCCAGGGAAGGCGGGGTGGAACATTTGAATCCGCCTTCTGAATGCCTGGATGTGCTGGCTCAGCATTTGGTGTCCATGGCAGCATTTAAAAGCTATGAATTGGATGAGGTGATGGATATCCTTCCCAGGGCATGGCCTTTTAGGAATATAACGAAGGCAGATGTGAAATCGGTGCTGGAAATGCTGGCCGGGGATTATGAGCATGAGCGGGATGTTCCGGCGCGCCCCAGAGTATTATATGACAGAATCCATGAAAGGGTGGAGGGGGACGGCTACAGCAGGATGTTAGCCATTTCCGCAGGGGGAACTATCCCGGATAAGGGCCTTTATTCGGTAAAGACGGAGGATGGAATCAAACTGGGGGAAATGGATGAAGAATTTGTCTATGAGTCTCAGAAGGGGGATCGTTTTATTCTTGGTTCCTTCGCATGGAGAATAGTGAATATCAGCCGGGATACGGTGACCGTGACCCAGGCGCAGACGGAGGGCGCCAGGCTGCCTTTTTGGAAAGGGGAATTGAAGGGGAGGGGCAAACGGACAGGAGAGGCTTTTGGGCGGATTTTCCGCACCTTACAGGAAGCCTATGAGGATAAGAAACTTCCTGAAGCCCTGCAGAATTTAGGGTTGGACGAAGCGGCGGTGGAACTGGCATCCGGTTATCTGGAGCGGCAGATAAAGGCGGTAGGCGGACTGCCGGATGACAGGACGATAATCGTGGAACACTTTAAGGATTCATCGGGTAATTATCAGCTGATGGTGCATTCGGTTTTCGGAAAGCGAATCAATGCGCCGCTTTCCCTTCTGGCGGCAAAAGAAGCCGGGGAACTATTGGGGGAAGAAGTTGGGAATGTGGATGAAGAGGACGGATTTCTTTTATATTCCTATGGGGATGGGGCATTGCCGGAGGGGATTTTGCAGCGGATAGATCCGGAAGAATGCATCAGGCAGCTGGAAATCATGCTTCCGGCCACCCCGCTTTTTAATATGGCTTTCCGTTATAACAGCGGCCGGGCACTGATGATGGGCGTGAGAAAAAACGGCCGTCAGCCTCTTTGGATGCAGCGGTTAAGGAGCGCAGAACTGCTGGAACAGGTGGTGAGAAAGAAGGAACACCCTCTGATTAGGGAAACGAGGCGGGAATGCATGCAGGAACTTTGGGATGGGGAAGGGGTGAAAGAACTTTTGAACGATATCCGTTCCGGGCGGATAACGGTAAGGGAAGTTTACAGCGAAACCCCATCGCCTATGTCTTTGCCGCTGCAATGGGGGCAGGAGGCGGCAGTAATGTATGATTATGCGCCTACTCCCCGGGGGATTCATAACGCGGTGGAAGAGGAGTTAAGGCGTGGAAAAGGTCTGCGCCGCACAAGAAACAATCAATTGTTGTACGGAACGGCCGGAAAAAATATACCGGAAGAAGAACTGCTTCGTCCGGACAGCCGGGAACTGATAGGAATACAGGAAAGGAATAAGCTGCCGGAGGACGAAAAGCAATTGCATTCCTTGCTGATGACGGAAGGGGATTTGGCAGCCGGTGAACTGGATATCCCTCCGGAGTGGCTGGATAGGCTGGCGCGGGAAGGGCGGGCTGTCTATTTGGAGCAAGGGTTATGGATTGCTGCGGAGCAGGAGGAAGAGTATGCGGCGGCGTTGGGAGCGGAAGAAGTACAGGGCAGCGGAAAGATACATTCCGGGGAAAATGGGGAAGCAGGAGAAGAAGGCTCTTATAGGGAAGAGCGGCTTCACATTGTAAGGCGTATGCTGCGTTACCGGGGCGGCGCGGATGCCGTTCAGGTGGCAGAACGTTACGGATGGCCGGCGGATATGGCGGAGAAAATCCTGGAAGAACTGTGCTGCAGGGAAGAGGCGGTGAAGCAGGAGGATAAGTATTATCATGGGATGCTGTATCGCCGTGCCAGGATAAGGACGCTGAAAAAACGCAGGGAGGAGATGGGAACATGCCCGGGGGAAGCCTACGCAGCGCTGCTGCTTTCCCGGGTGGAGTCAGGCGTTCCCGGCGAAGAATTTTTGCGGGAAACATTAAAGCTGTATGCAGGCCTGTCCTTTCCCGTTTCCTGCTGGGAAAATATCTTGCTGCCCGTTCGGGTGAAAAATTACAGGGAAACGATGCTGGATGCTTTCCTGGCGGAAGGAGAATTGTTTTGGCATATGGAAGCGAAAGGCGAGTTACGTTTCGATGCGCAGGAAGATATTGATTGGGAAAAAGATTTGGGCGAAAACCAAGAGGAAAAGAAACTGACGGAAAAGGAGCGGATTATTTATGAAGCCCTTTTAAAGAGGGGAGCCAGCTTTCTGCAGTCTTTAAACGGACTGCTTCCGGATGAATCGCCTTTTGATACTTTGCTTTCCCTGTTGGAAAAAGGCTTGGTATACGCGGACAGCTTCATTCCGGTAAGGCAGTGGCAAGATCGGAAGAGCACACGTCTGAACTCCAGTCACGGCTA
>OFFF01001671.1_pt1 | contig 13709 bp, 13 predicted proteins | sample 1521301 | NCBI WGS metagenome assembly OFFF01 (sample SAMEA3504101, study PRJEB24116) | mouse gut metagenome | biome: mouse gut; feature: mouse-associated habitat; material: faeces | place: Denmark | collected 2011
CGGGCGTAAGAGATTTGAAGGGAGCTGTCCTTAGTACGAGAGGACCGGGATGGACATACCTCTGGTGCACCAGTTGTTCTGCCAAGGGCATAGCTGGGTAGCTACGTATGGACGAGATAAACGCTGAAAGCATCTAAGCGTGAAACTCCCCCTAAGATAAGATCTCTCATCCTTATGGAGTAAGGCTCGACGTAGACTATGTCGTTGATAGGTCGGAGGTGGAAGCACGGCAACGTGTGCAGCTGACCGATACTAATAAGCCGAGGGCTTGACCTACAAGGTCGCAAGAAGGAAATGCAGGCGCTTGCAAGCGAAGGAAAGCAAGCTTCACTGTTCGGTTTTCAGGGTGTAGAAACAGCGCCCCACTACTATGAGCGCCTTTAGCTCAGTTGGTAGAGCAACTGACTCTTAATCAGTGGGTCCCGGGTTCGAATCCCTGAAGGCGCACCAGAGTCCCACTGGGGGCGCAGGAGCGCCCCTGGTGGGTCCACAAGAGGAAGTTCCCCCGTAAATCCGAGCGGAGCCCAGCGAAGTGGGTCCGCGAGGAAGAGGAGGAGCGACGAAATGAGTGAGTTTTGTCCGTTAGGGCGAAACGAGCGATATGCAGTCCGCTCCGACGACGGCCCGTTGGTCAAGCGGTTAAGACGGCGGCCTCTCACGCCGCAAACATGGGTTCGATTCCCGTACGGGTCACCAATAAAAACTTTATATCGGTTTTAGTCACTTCGGTGATTAAAATAGTAGGTGCTAATTAGGGCGAGGGTCCACCCGTTCCCATTCCGAACACGGAAGTTAAGCTCGCTTCTGCCGAAAATACTTGTCTGGAGACGGACCGGGAAAATAGGTAGTGCCTACACAAAGCGGAACAGCTTTATTAGTTGTTCCGCTTTTACTTATATGAAGCAGGGCTTGGTTTGCCAGGAGGGCTGAGTATGAATTACCTGGAATCCCTGCGTCGATGCAAAGAAGAAATTGATGCGGGAATATGGAGACAACACGATTTGAAAATTCCGAATGAGGACAAAAATGCGCGGCCAGAGCAATTGGGACGCGTCCTCTATGTCTATCCGATAGAGAGTGGCACGAAACTGGCCATGTTCCAATATCTTGACCAGCATTATGACAAAGAGGATTTACCTTGGGAACCGCCCTTTTTGGAGTGCATTTATTCGGACCACGCGAAAATTGCGGAGGACACACGAAAGAGCGGCGAAGCCCGGGGCGCAATCCCGCTTTCCCCTCTGTTGGCGGAGTCCATTCGTCTTACAACTGGAAAACTGCCACAGATACCAGATGATCTCTTTCAACTCAAGACTTTGGTGGTAGACAGTCCCAACTATTACAATTCGCCCTACCTTGGAACGCATATTCTTTGGCGCGGGAAATACCTCCTGACGGATTTGGATGCCCTGCCTGCCTTGTCGTCGCATTTCTATTACAGTCCGGGGGACTGGACTGCGCTGGGGCGCATGAAGCGGCTTCGTTCCTTGACCGTCCAAAATGTTTATATCGAGGACTATAACGTGCTGTCCGGTCTGACTGCTTTGAAGAAGCTGAAGCTGGAGGGAACGAACTTTACAGCGGATTTACTGGCATAATACTTCTCTTAAAAAAAGCACCTGTCCACGTTTGGACAGGTGCTTTCGTGTTATTCCGTCATACTGCCCGAGCCGCCCATCAGGGCCGTGAGTTTTTCGATGTGCTCCAGCGGGAAGGGGGGCAGGGTGAGGGGCTTCAAGGCGATGGACATCAGCTTCATGGGGTTGTCGTCGGCGGCGATTCGGTTGGAATCCAGCTTGCCGCACCGGCGGCAGCGGTGGATGACGGCCCACTCGCCGCCCTTCCGGACCCACACACCGATGGGGTCCATAAGGCCGCCGCAGTCAGCGGCCCGGTCGCCGGGCTCCTCGTCCACATGAAGGCTTGTCAGACAGTTGGGGCAGTGGTTGCGGTGGGCGCTGCCCACCGTGTCGGGGGCTACCGGCCGGCCGCACACCTTGCAGGTGAACATATCGCGGCATGGGTGGGTCTTGTAATAACCTTTTTCAAATGTTTTTCGCTTATTCTCCCGATTCATGGGGATTTCCTCCTAAAAGTTTTGATACTCTTGGGAGGTCGGCTTTTGGGTGCAAACCTCCCGGCTTAACCCGCAAGCTCCGAATCAAAGTAGTATTTCATAGTCGTTCCTCATTCTAAAATTTTGTTGTGCCGGCCACAACAGGGCGTATTATAGCACAGTCTAGAAGGTTTTGCAATAGCGCAGGTCAGTCAATCGGGTTTCCTCTGACAGAGCCACCTCCAGGCTGTGTCCGTCCCAGGCAAAGCCGTGCTTTTCGTAGAACCGCCGGGCACGGTCGTTCTCCCGGAGGACGTAGAGAAAACAGCCGGGATATCCGGCTGCACCCAGGCGGCGGAGGACCTCCTTCATCACGATGGAGCCGTGCCCCTGCCCCCAGCGGTCCGGGCGGCCGTAGAGGGAGATCAGCTCCCCCCAGGCGGCCAGGTCAGGGGAGCTGAAATTGCAGATGGCGCCCCCGGCGGGCTGGTCCACCCGGGCGGGGCCGTAGGTGGCGCAGCAGAGGGGCGCATCCCCCTCGTACAGCAGGAGCCCATGATAGACGCCCTCCCGGTAATTCTGCCGGAACACCGGCGTCCAACGGCCGTCAGTAATTTCCCGGGACATATAATCCGCCGGAATGCTGTCCCGGTAGGCGGCCCGCCAGCCCAGGGCGTGGAGGAGGGACATGTCCTGGAAGTGTTTTTCTTCACAGGCGTCCGTCAACTGGAGTTTTTTCATAGGAATAACCTCCTTACCCCCTCCGGCCGCTTTGCGGCCACCTCCCCCATAAAGGGGGCGGCTTTTGGGGGAGGTTCAGGGCTCCCCCCCTTGTGGGGGAGCTCCCGGCGAAGCAGGGTGAGGGGGGTTACCCCAACCTTACGATCTGCTCAATAGGCAAAGAGCACAGCGCCGCCTGGGCTTCGCTGCGCAGGCCGTGCTCGGCGTTGATGGCCTCCATAATGGGGCCGCGCAGGCCGGTGGGCACCACGATGGCCACGATCTCCCGCTCGGCCTTCAGCTCCACCTCGTAGGCCTGCTCCAGCTCCTCCCGGCCGGACAGACGGCCCTTGATGACGGTGCCGCCCCTGGCCCCGTGGGCCTTGGCGGTGGACATCACATCGTCGGTGCACCCCCGGGCGCACACCACCAGAATCAGGCTGTTTTCGGTACGCTCCACTTTTTCTTCCCCCTTTTCTTTGAAGCTTTCGGCGTGGTAGGCGGCCAGGCTGGCCACCAGGCTGTTCAGCCCCGACACGGGGATGGATACGACGATCCCGGCCCCGCCGCTGTGGCCCCGGAGCTCGTTGTCCAGGTCGTGGAGGAGCTTCCGGGCGGCGGAAGCGGCGGCGAAGCTGATGAGCACGTCCTTCTCGCTGGACCCCAGGCCCAGGATGTCCATGATCTCTGAGGTGGCGGTCCCTTTGCCCGCGCACTGGAGATGGATGGGCACCTGGCGTTTGCGGTACAGCCGCAGCATGGCGGCCCCCTGGCCCCGTTCCACGATGGAGAAGATCATTTTCATAGCTTCCATAGGGCGGCTCCTCTCAATCGAAATAGAGGATCATGTCCTCCACCCGCTCCATGCGGGAGCGCAGGCGGCGGCGGGCCAGCTTGTGCCGGACCACGCTGGACAGACCCATGATCTGGATGGTGGCCAGGGGCGTCATGGCCACCATAGCTACGATGCCGAAGGCGTCGATCATCATGTTGCCCCCCAGGGCGTGGCAGGCCCCCTGGGCGAAGGGGAGCAGGAAGGTGGCGGTCATGGGGCCGCTGGCCACCCCGCCGGAGTCGAAGGCGATGCCGGTGAAGATGCTGGGCACCAGGAAGGTCAGCCCCAGGGAGATGGCGTAGCCGGGGATGAGCAGCCAGAAGATGTTCAGGCCGGTGAGCACCCGCACCATGGCCAGCCCCACCGAGACGCACACGCCGATGGACAGGGCCAGGCCCATGGCCCGGTGGGAGATGGAGCCGTTGGACACCTCCTCCACCTGCTTGGCGAGGACGGCCACGGCGGGCTCCGCCTTGACGATGTAGTAGCCAATGAGCATGCCGATAGGGATGAGCAGCCACTTCTCCGCACCGCCGGCGATGGTTGCGCCGATGAGCTGGCCGGCGGGCATAAAGCCCACGTTGACCCCGCAGAGGAAGAGGACCAGCCCCGCGTAGGTATACAGCAGGCCCAGGCCGATCCGCAGCAGCATGCCCCGTTTAAAGCGGCGGGTGGTGGTCTGGAAGACCAGGAACAGGCCGGCGATGGGGAAAAGGGCCATGGCTACCTCCTCCAGATACTCGGGGAAGGAGTGGAAGAAGTATTGGGCGGCCTGGGCGGTGGTGGAGATGGTGGGGACGGTGTTGATGGAAGCGGAAGCCGGCTCCGGCCGGTAGATGATGCCCAACAGCAGCACGCAGAGGATGGGCCCGATGGAGCACAGGGAGATCAGGCCGAAGCTGTCGCTGGCGGAGTTTTTATCGCTCCGGGTGGAGGCGATGCCCAGGCCCAGGGACATGATAAAGGGGACGGTGATGGGCCCGGTGGTGACGCCGCCGGAGTCGAAGGAGACGGGAATGAAGTTCTCCGGGGCCAGGAAGGCCAGAAGAAAGACCAGCCCGTAGAAAAACAGCAGCAGCCGCCGGAGGGGGAAGCCCCAGCGGATGCGGAGGGTGGCCGCTGCCAGGAACAGGCCCACGCCCACCGCCACGGTGAGGATGAGCACTGTGCCGGGGATGGCGCTGACCTGCTTGGCCAGCACCTGGAGGTCGGGCTCCGCCATGGTGGTAAGTACGCCCAGAAGGAAGTAGGCGAAAACGGGCAGGATGAGCAGCCTGTGCTTGCTGAGGACGACGCCCACCCCCTCGCCCATGGGGATCATGGACATGTCCACCCCCAGGGTGAACAGCCCCATGCCCCCCACCAGCAGGATGGCCCCGAAGAGAAAGAGGACCAGCGTACCCGGGTCCAGCGGGGCGATGGAGATGGACAGCAGAAAGACGATGGCCGTGATGGGGAGCACAGACGCCATGGACTCCTGGATTTTTTCGGTGAGCTGTTTGTTGAGGCGCAAGGGCCCCGCCTCCTCTATCAATAGGATTCCCGTCCATTATACCGGAGAAACGGGGGAGTTTACAAGCGCTTTATGATATCTTAACACCCAGGGGCGTTTTTTTAACGGACCGGCGGCGGAAAATTGAGGATTGTATTTTGGCGGAGAAAGAAATATAATGGGGAGGGAAGACGGCATTGGCCTGTTGGGCGGGGAAGCCCGCCCAGTGGAATAGAAGGAGGAGAAAACAATGGTAGAATACCGAAACCTGATGGAAGATATCGTTATGCAGAATCTGGACGCGGTGATCTCGGCGGGGGGCGGCTGCACCTGCGACGCCTGTAAATCAGACGTGGCCGCATACGCGCTGAACCACCTGCCCCCCCACTATGTGGCCACCCGCCAAGGCCGGCTTCTGGTCAAGCTCAAGAGCTATGAGCTCCAGTCCAGGGCCGACGTGGTGGCAGCCATCAGCGAAGCCGCCGTTCTGGTGTCCAAGAGCCCCCGCCACGGGCGCAGCTAGGGCTTGTTGATTCATAATGGAATGTTCAAGCGGCCAGTGCCGGCCGCTCCAGAGCGTGCCCCAAGCCCCCCTCTGAGAGGGGGGTGGCACGGCAAAGCCGTGACGGGGGGAGTTTGATAGCGAAGCGTAATATAAGCCCGCTGTTTTACTCCCTCAGCCACCGCCTGCGGCGGCGGGTTTCGACAAGCGGAAACGGCCAGCGCTGGCCGCTATTTTTTTTGCCCGTTTTGCGGCAGGCTGTCAGGGAGCATGATTTTCATGACCCGGGCGGGGCGGCCCTTTCCGGAGGACCGCTTTCCCACGGCGGTGACGCAGCCCGCTTCCTCCAGCAGGGCGATGATCCGGTTGGCGCTGCGGACGGTGATGTGGAGCCGGCCGGCCAGCTCCTCCGAGGTGACGGTGTCCCCGTCCCGCTCCAGGACCTGGCTGAGGTGGACCAGCGTCTCCAGGCTGACGCCGATGCGCCGGGCGAAGTAGGCCGCGCCCGCCTCCGGGGCGGCCGCGCCGGGCTCCGGGATCTCCAGCCCCTGGATTTCGTCCTCCACCAGATAGGAGGTGCCGGAGTGGTCGGCCTGGGCCCGGTTCAGCGCCATGTGGGCCCGGGACTTGGCTTCCAGCATGGTGCTGCCCACGCCGATGCCCACCCAGGTCTGATACTCCGGGCCCCGGCGGCCGAATTGCAGCAGCTTGTTGTGCTCGCCGTTCTTCAAAAATACGTTCATCAGCATGTTTCGGGAGGTGGCGATGAAAAAGAACCCCATCTCGATGCCGAACACCGCCGCTTCCATGCGCTGGGCCAGGGCGTAGACCCGCTCCTTAAAGGCGTTCTGATACCGCATTTTCTCCCACTCCCGGATGGCCAGGTCCTGCTCGTCGTCGAACACATAGTCAAAGTGGATGGCGATGACCGACAGCTTGCCGGAGTTTTCCCCGGCGGAGAAGTAGCGCAGCTGGAGGAGGTAGACCTGCTCCCGGATCGTCTCCTCGGCGGGGTAGGTGCGGATGCAGGGGATGCCCTCCGCCAGCAGGGACTCCCGGACCAGCTCCATGCTGGTGAAGCAGGCGGAGACAAGCCCCCTGCGGTAGCAGTCCCGGTGGAACTCCCGGAGCTTGCGCACATAGCCCGGCTCCTCCGGGTCGTAGGGGGCCCGGTAGACCTCCGTCCCCTGGATGCCGCAGGCCTCCAGGGTCCCCCGCAGCAGCTGCGGGGAATAGCGGTCCGCGCTGATGGCCTTTAAGTCGCTGCCATAGACGGCCTGGGCTTCCAGAAAGGCCTGGAGGGCGGCGGTGCGGCTGTGGGGCAGGTAGCCCCAGGGCACGGTGGGGGCCACCCGGCGGAGGGTGTAGTTGTAGTTGGTGGGGCCGGAGAACAGGATGGAGTCGATGGTCCCGTCGTTTTGGAACTCCACCGCCTGCTTGTCCGTCTCCTCGTAGTAGTCCCAGCAGGAGTAGACAAACTCAACGTCCGGAATGTCCCGCTCCACCACCTGCTTGATGACGCTTACCGTTGAGTTCGGGCCGATTACACCGATTTTCACAATGTTTTCCACCTCTTTTGAATTAAGGACGCGGATGCCGGCTTTTGGACATCATTTTACACCTATTAAAGACTTCCCGCAAGTGTTATCTTATTATTCGTCAAAACCAGACGAGAATTCGAGACAGGAGGGACAATATGAGAAATGAACGGATGTACGCCGAGCTGGTCGAGCTGCTGAAAACGGATTCGGCGTCGGGCAGGGAGTCGGCCGTGGCGGAGCTGCTGAAGAAAAAGCTGGCGGAGCTGGGCCTGGCCGTGTTCCAGGACAACGCCGGCGAGACGTTCGGCGGGGAGTGCGGCAACGTAATCGGCGTTTGGGAGGGCAGCCTGGACGGGGCGCTGATGCTCAGCGCCCACATGGACCGTGTGCCCAACGGCCTGGGCGTTCAGCCGGTGGAGCGGGACGGGGTGCTGTACTCCAACGGCGAGACAATCCTGGCGGCTGACGACATCGCCGGCGTCTGCGCCATTCTGGAGGGCCTGCGCCTGGTCCTGGCTTCCGGCAGGCCCCTGCCCCGGCTGGAGGTGGTCTTCTCCGTGGGCGAGGAGACGGGCCTGTACGGCGCCAAGGCCCTGGACATGTCCAAGATCCAGGCCAAGGCCGGCTACATCTTCGATTCCCCCGGCGGCATTGGCCGGTTCGTCTGCGGGGCCCCCGGCATGTACCACCTGGGGGCGGAGATTACCGGGCGGCCCGCCCACGCCGGCAACGAGCCGGAGAAGGGCATCGACGCAGCCAAGATCATGTGCGACATGCTCTCCACCCTGCGCCAGGGCCGGCTGGACGAGGTGAGCACCTCCAACTTCCCCATGCTGTCCACCGGCTCCACCTCCCGCAACGTGGTGTGCGACTTCGCGTCCTTCTCCGGGGAGGCCCGGAGCCGGGACCTGGGGCGGCTGAAGGACTATGTGGCCTACTTCGAGGAGCACTGCCGGAAGGTGGCCCAGGAGAAGGGGGCCGGGCTGAAAATCATCAAGTCGGAGAACTTCCTGCCCTTCCTGATTCCGGAGGGCGACCCCGTGCTGGTGAACGCCAAGGCCGCCTGCGAAAAGCTGGGCCTGAACTTCCGGGCCGAGACGGGGGGCGGCGGCATGGACGCCAACATCTACAACGCCCTGGGCATGGCCACTGTGGGGGTGGCCCTGGGCTACACCAAGAACCACACCAGGGACGAGCAGCTGGTGCTGGAGGACTTCTTCCAGTCCGGCCGGCTGGCCCAGGAACTCATCGAGGCTTACGCGGAGAGCTGCGGGCCTAAATAAATCTGTGTGCAAACAACAAGGGGAGGAAACATAAAAATGGAGTTAACCCAATATCAAGCGGCATTTTTGATCCTGATTATATTCTTTGCCGGCGACCTGGTGGGCGCCCTGACAAAGGCCAAGATCTCGTCCATGTTCGTCATTATGATGGGCTTTCTGGTCCTGTTCCTCAGCGGACTCTATCCGGCGGACATTATGGCCACCTCCGGCTTTGCCGCCGTGGCGTCCTTCGGCCAGTATATGTTGCTGTTCAACATGGGCTCCTCGGTGGACCTGCCCACCCTGCGCCGTGAGTGGCGCACTGTGCTGGGCGCCGTAATCGGCATGGGCGCGGCCATCCTGGGCTGTATTGTGGCCATGCCCATCATCGGCAAGGACTTCGCCCTGGCCGCCGCCCCCGTGGTCAACGGCGGCATCGTGGCCACCACCACTATGGTGGACGCCTGCACCGACAAGGGCCTGCCCGCCGCCGCCGCCCTGGCTACCTTTGTCTACGCCGTCCAGAAGTTCGTGGGCACCCTGCCCGCCTCCAACTGCGGCCTGAGCGTGGCCAACAAGCTGGTGGACGACCTGCGGGCCAAGCACGCCGCCGACCCCAACTACAGCTGGTACGCTGAGCAGAGCGGCGAGGCCGCCAGCGGCCTCCAGAAGGAACCCTTCTGGAAGGGCATCAAGAAGTACTATACCAACTTCATCTGCCTGGCCATCGGCGTTACCGCCGTCGCCATCGCCGAGCTCCTGGGCAAGTTCTTCAAGTCCTTTGAGATCGCCGGAGCCAAGCCCCTGAGCTTTATCAACATGTCCATCGTCTGCATGGTGCTGGGCATCATCTGCCGCAACGCGGGCCTGATACCCCCCAACATCCAGCGGGATTTCTCCAAGTCCAACGGCTTCTTTGCCTTCCTGTCCCTGTGCACCATCATCCCCTCCCTGGCCAAGATTGACATCACCATGCTGCCCTCCATCGGCTTTGCCACCGTGGTCATCTTCGTGCTGGTGGTGGCCTTCACCTTCATCGTTTTCTACCTTACCCCCGCCTGGAAGATCGTGGGCAGCAAGAAGCTGGCCATCGGCATCTCCATGTGCCAGCTCATCGGCTACCCGGGCACCGAGCTGATCGCCACCGAAATCACCAACGCCGTGGCCCAGACCGAGGAGGAGCGGGACGCCATCACCGCCCGCATCCAGACCGCCTACGTCATCTCCGGCTTTACCTCCGTCACCATCCTGTCGGTGGTCATTGCCGGCATTCTGGCCAACTTCATCGGCTGAGTCCATGGAGCTGTTTCTGATTCTGCTGAAGCAGATCGCCATTATGGCGCTGCTGGCCGCCGTGGGCGTATACCTCAGCCGGGCCGGCTTTCTGAGCGCCCAGGGGGCCAAGGACCTGGGCGCCATCCTGCTCCGGGTGGTCATCCCCTGCGTGATCGTCAAGTCCTATATCACCCAGTTCTCCCGGGAGCGGCTGGTCCAGCTGGCCCTCTCGGCGGGGCTGGCCCTGCTGGGCTTTGTCCTGGCCATGGCGGCCGCCTATCTGGCATACGGCAAGCGCCGCCGCATTGAGAACTTCGCCGCGGCCTTCTGCAACGCCGGGTTTATCGGCATCCCCCTGGCCCAGGCGGTGATCGGGGAGGAAGGGGTCTTCTTCGTGGCCGCCACCGTGGCCCTGCTGAACCTGTTTCAGTGGACCTACGGCGTGTATATCATGACCGACCGGAGGGACGCCATCTCCCTGAAAGCCATCGCCAAAAACCCGGTGGTTATCGCCATTGTCCTGGGCGTGGCCCTGTACCTCAGCCGCCTTCCAGTGCCGTCCATCATCTCCAGCACCCTGGGCTATATCGCCGGGATGAACACCCCTGTGGCGATGATCCTCATTGGGACGTACCTGGCCAAGCTGCCCCTGTCCAGGCTGCTGGACCGCCGGGCGTACGGCTGTGTATTGCTCCGGCTGATAGCCATTCCCGCCGTCCTGCTGCTGGCCCTCTGGGCCCTGCCCATCTCCGACTCCCAGGTGGCTATGGCGGTCTTCCTGGCGGCGGCCACCCCCGTGGGGGCCAATATCTGCGTGTTCGCCCAGCAGTACGACTGCGACTATGAGTTCAGCGTGGTGACCGTCTGCCTGAGCACTCTGCTGTCAGCGGCCACCGTGCCCCTGCTGGCCTATCTGGCCCAGATGGTCCTTTAGAGCCTGTTTAACATCTCTCAAAACGCCGTTTGGCGGGTCTTTTTCCGCCATGCTTCGTTGTGATTTCTTGAAATAAAACAATTATTCCTGCGAAATCCCGCCTTGCCTGGTGGAAAAACCCCTCGTCAACCGGTATTCCTCAAGATATTAAACAGGCTCTTAGGGCTTGTTTGAAACATGTCAAAACGCCCCAACAGCGCCTAACCAGCCCCTTATCAAACAAGAAAGGAATGTTGTGAGCATGAATTTTGATCCGATGAAATACGCCTACGCTTCCCGCCGAAACGTGGTCTATGCCAAGAAGGGCATGGCCTGCTCTACCTCCCCCATCGCGTCCCAGGTGGGCCTGGACGTTATGAAGGCCGGCGGCAACGCCATGGACGCCGCCATCGCCATGGCCGCTACCCTGCCCCTGGTGGAGCCCACCGGAAACGGCCTGGGGTCCGACTGCTTCGCCCTGGTGTGGGTGGAGAAGGAGAAGAAGCTCTACGGCCTGGACGGCTCCGGCGTGGCCCCCATGGCCCTGTCCGCCGATAAGGTGAAGGAGGCAGGCCACACCGCCATGCCCAAGGACGGCTGGATCCCCACCATGGTCCCCGGCGCGCCCAGCGCCTGGGCGCAGCTGCGCCGTCGCTTCGGCACCAAGTCCATGGCCGAGCTGATGGCACCCGCCATCGGGTACGCCCGAGAGGGCTTCTGCGTCCCGGTGAATGTGGCCAAGCTGTGGAAGGAGGGGGCGGAGCGCTTTGCCGCCGCCGCCGGGAAGGAGCCGGAGGTCTTCGCCCCCTGGTTCGACTACTTCACCAAGGACGGCAAACCCTACGCCGCCGGCGAGGTCTTTGCCAGCCCCGCCTACGCCGCCACCCTGGAGTCCCTGGCCGCTTCCGACTGCGAGAGCTACTACCGGGGGGAGATTATGAAGAAGATCGTGGACTTCTCCCAAAAGACCGGCGGCTATTTCGCTGAAAGCGACTTTGAGAACTACAGAGCCGGATGGGTGGAGCCTATCTCAGTGGAGTATAAGGGCTATACCGTCTGCGAAATGCCCCCCAACGGCCACGGCATCACCGTGCTGATGGCGCTGAACATGCTGAAGGGCCTGGAGATGGGCGAAAACAGGGAGTGCGCCGCCGCCTACCACAAGATGATCGAGGCCACCAAGCTGGCCTTTGTGGACACCAAGAAGTTTGTGGCCGACCCCCGGTATATGCGCACCAAGGTGGAGGACATGCTGTCCGACCGCTACGCCGGCGTCCGCCGGGCCCTGATCGGCGATAAGGCGGTCTACCCCGAGGCGGGCGACCCCTCCTGCGGCGGCACGGTGTACTTCTGCACCGCCGACGGCGAGGGCAACATGGTGTCCTATATTCAGAGCAACTATATGGGCTTTGGCTCCGGCGTCGTGATCCCCGGCACCGGCATCAGCATCCAGGACCGGGGGGCCAACTTCTCTCTGGACCCGGAGAGCGACAACTATCTGGAGGGCGGGAAGAAGTCCTACCACACCATCATCCCCGGCTTCCTGTGCAAGGACGGCCAAGCTGTGGGGCCCTTCGGCGTGATGGGCGGTTTTATGCAGCCCCAGGGCCACGTCCAGGTGGTGGTGAACGCCATCGACTTCCACATGAACCCCCAGGAGTCCCTGGACGCCCCCCGGTTCCAGTGGGTGGGGGAGAAGAAGATCCAGCTGGAGCGGGAGGTGCCCGCCCACATCGCCCAGGCGCTGGCCGGGATGGGCCACCAGGTGGAGATCGTCAACGCCAACACCGGCATGGGCCGGGGCCAGATCATCTGGCGCACGGAGGACGGCGCCCTGGTGGGAGGCACCGAGCCCCGGGCCGACGGGGCCATTGCGGCCTGGTAAAAAACGTGCTATAATCATTCAACTGGGAACACCGCCGCACGCCAGCCGGGCGTGCGGTGTGTTGCCGTCCAATAAAAGAGGAAAGAAGGCTTCCAATGTTTCGTGACCTGTTGATTCTGTACACCCTGTTTTTCCGCATGGGCGCTGTGACCTTCGGCGGCGGCTACGCCATGCTGCCCATCCTGCGGCGGGAGATCATCCAAAACCACGGCTGGATGGACGAGGAGGCGATTATGGACTACTACGCCCTGAGCCAGGGCCTGCCCGGCATCATCGCCGTGAACGTCTCCGTCTTCATCGGCTATAAGCAGCGCCATATCCCCGGCGCGGTGGCCGCCGCCCTGGGGATGGTGTCCCCCTGCATCATCATCATCACCGTCATCGCCGCCTGCCTGTCCAACTTCCAGGACAACGTATACGTACAGCACGCCCTGGCGGGCATCTCCGTCTGCGTGGCGGCCCTGATTCTGGACGCTGTAATCAGCATGTGGAAGAAGGGAGTCAAGGACGCCTTCGGCATCGCCCTGTGCCTGGCGATGCTGGCCCTCAGCGTGTTCACCAAGCTCTCCCCCATCCTGCTGGTGGTGGCCTGCGCCCTGCTGGGCATCGGCGTGAAGAGCCTGAAAAAGGAGGGCGGCAAGGGATGATCTATTTACAGCTCTTTTGGGAATTTTTTAAGATAGGCCTGTTCGCCGTGGGCGGCGGCATGGCCACCCTGCCCTTTTTACAGCGGCTGTCCGAGTCCACCGGCTGGTATTCCCAGTCGCTGATTACCGACATGATCGCCATCTCCGAGTCCACCCCCGGCCCCATCGGCATCAATATGGCCACCTACGTGGGCTACAACGTGGGGGGCGTCCTTGGGGGCGTCGTGGCCACCATGGGCGAGATTCTGCCCGCCATCATTATCGTGGTCATCGTCTCCAGATACCTGGAAAAATTCCGGGGCAGCAAGCTGGTGGACTCCGCCTTTTACGGCCTTCGGCCCGCCGTCACCGGCCTGATCGCCGCCGCCGGAATCAGCGTGGTCCAGGTGTCTATGTTCCACCTGGAGCTGTACCAGCAGACCGGCGCGGTTCTGGACCTGTTTGACTTTAAAAAGCTGATCTATTTTGCCCTGGTGTTTTTCGCCATCAAAAAGTTTAAAAAACCCCCCATCCTCTATATCGCCGCCTCCGCCGTGGTGGGGATCGCCCTGATGTTCTGAAAACTGAGCCGGCCCCGCCCC
>OFFF01001672.1_pt1 | contig 13705 bp, 12 predicted proteins | sample 1521301 | NCBI WGS metagenome assembly OFFF01 (sample SAMEA3504101, study PRJEB24116) | mouse gut metagenome | biome: mouse gut; feature: mouse-associated habitat; material: faeces | place: Denmark | collected 2011
GACTGCCTGTCCCATCCAATGGATCATCCCGGTTAAACTCAGCCAGCAACGCCGCCTTCTCCAGGCTGTCCATCTTAGAAAGCCTTTGCCCCATGTTGTACAAGCTCCGGGACAGTTCGTCCACGGGGGCCTCCTCCTCCATCCGCTTCCGCTCTATGGCTTCAGCCAGCGCCGCAAGCCGGGAATCAATACTTGCCATCGCGTCCTCCTTCCATCGCCGTCTCCAACTCTTGCAGCCGGTTCAAAATGTCCGTTGTCTCAGTCAGCTTCAAGCCGTGGGACAAGATAGCACGGGCCGCAGATATGCGGGCCTGGGCGGCCTCTTCCCGGTCCTCCATGATCTCCAGCAAGGTGAACAGGGCCGGGGCTATGGCTTGCTGGGCCTGCCGGGTGGCGTCCTCGACCATGTTCCCAAATGCGTCCCGGTACGCTGCCTGAAACTCTGGGTCTGCCAAATAGTCTCTAAGTGTGCGGGGGGCAATACCCGCCGCATTTGCCGCCGCCGCCTTGCTGGGGGATGTCAGAAGCGCCGCAAGCGCCTTTTGCTGTCTCGGTGTCATTGTTTACCTCCTCTCCGCTTTTCGCCGTTTTCTGCCGGCCATAGAGTACAAGCCAGTGGTCAAGCTCCATCGTCACCCGCCACCGCTGCCGATTTCCTCTATGGAAAACCGTGGGGAGACCATCCCCGAAAAACTCAGCGTCCTTTGCCGCCTGGGCCAGCGCCGCCGACAGGTCCACACCCTCCCGGCGTTTCAGCTCGCAGTGGACGCCGGGCAACCCTACCAGGTCGGGCTCCCGCCCGAAACTCATAGGCTCACCTGGCCGCACATCATAGCCACGTTCTCGGAGAAGTCCGGCAAGCTCGATTTCTGCCCGCCGCCCTTTTGCCTGTGATCTTTTACCCGTATGTATCAACTCCTTTTTTCAATCTGCTACCCTATGGAAACGATGGAAAAGATGGAATTTATCAACCATCATTTCCATCAATTCCATCATTTCCCCCAGGTTAACGGATTGATTTCATAAACTACTTGCTTTCTGTTGTTGTATCCCACATCATCCTCCAGACGCCGGATATATCCACGGTCTGAAAGCTCATTGATTGCCGGGGCCATATCATCAGCCTTTGGGAATTTCCCTCGACACAGCCGGGTCAACTCGGAGCGGGTCAATTTCTTTTTCCCCTCAGAGGCCACCCGCTTCAAAATATATTTGGCGTTCTCCTGGGTCTCATCACCCCCCATCATCTGATAAGCGGCCATAGCGTGAGCGCCTAAAAATTCAGCTATGGAGGTAGCACCCGCCATCGTCTCGGCGCTGATCGGCTCCGTGGCCGGGAAACTGGATAGGTGAAGGAGGGCCGCTATCCGCACCATAGCCCCCACCAGCTTGCCTCCCCAATCCCTCATGTGCTCCCACTCGTTCCCTAGCTTTGTCTCCACAAATCCTTGATACTCCTTGCGGATTTCATCAGCGTCGGGGGACAGCTGAACTATCCCGCTCCCCTGAGTGGATAATATCTGACGGACAAACAGGCGATAATCAGACCGCACCTTTCCCGGTATTGGAGCGGGAGAAACTTCCCTGTGTCCCACCTTGCTTTCACACATGGAGTAGAGAAAGCGCCCACACAGCCCCCGGCCCCGGAAGGTGGCATTATCCATCAGGCCGTGAAGCACTGAGGGCTGGATGGTCAGGATCATTGTCAGCCTGGGGTGGGGTATGTGGTTGGGCTTACGCCCTATCCGGTCTACGGTGATACTGTCCCCGCTGTGCCCTTTTAGGTACACATCAAAATTGCCGGACCTGTCATAGCGCCCCGCAATAGCGTCAAATACGCCGCCCTCAGCACTGCATACCGTGATGCTGCCGCCCTGCTGGTCCATAAGGTCCACCAGCTTCTCCGGGGTAGTATCGTCCACCAGGAGACGGAAGGGGTAAAGTTCTTTGAATGTGGCAAGCTGGGCTGATAGGTCAAGCGCTTCCTGCTTTTTCGTCTCAAAGTTTTCCTTGCCCTTCACGGCACCGGTTTTCGCTGCCATCAGAGCCTTTTCCAAGAGGTCCCGCTCCGTCTCATTCTGGGCAATCTCGGCGGCTTCAAGCTCCCGCTGCTCCGCTTCATACTCATTGACCGGGCCAGACAGGGCCGATATGACGGAACTTTTTCGCTCTCCAGGCGGGGCCACGGATACCGTATAGAGACAAAGCGGCTCCCTCCAGTCCGGGGTGATCTGTACTGTGTACTTGGATTGAAAAGCCGTCGCAAGCACACCCAGAGACAGGGCGCCGCCCATCCCTATGGGGGTCTGTGTGCTCTCTGCCAGGGCCTCCACAAAAGTGGCCACAGGAGCGGGAAGGGCATCCACGGGGAAGTCCGGGGTTTGAATGGTGTCAAAGGGAACCGGCTCCGCCCACTCTTGATTATTGGACATCAGGCTGCCGCCCTGTCCCACAATGCGCCTTGCACTCTCTGTAATCTGCTCCAGGGTGAAGCCGTCGTGGTCCATCAGGCGGTGTATCTCATCGAGACTCATTCCGTGCTGAAGGAGAAAATCCAGGTCTCCCGCCATCTAATCACCAGCTTTTCGTTTGACGGCTCCCCGCCGCTGTGGTATCATTTGTGGTGGAAGTGGTGTCCTGCCCGGTCTCCGCTCCCATTCTTTCCCGCTCCGGTATTGCAGTATCGGGGCGGGCCTTTTTGTTTGTTCTCATGCGCTTACCTCCGTCTGTCGTTTCACCCATTCACGCAATCCGTCAACAGAGATCAGCGTGCGATTGCCCAGCTTGAACGATGGAAAATCAGCCCGTCCTATGTACTGGTAAATCGTGGGTTTTGATACGCCCAGCAGCCGGGCAGCTTCTGCGGCTCCAACGGCCAGCGGTTCCAGCTTGTCCACTATCCCACCTCCTGGGCCAGCTCTGCGATAGCGTCCATAATGCGCTGCTCCTTGTCCGCAGGAAGGGGCACACGCATCCAGCGGGTCAATGTCGGTTCTGATACCTTGATCCTGGTCGCTATCGCCCATAGGGGAATACCGGCTACCCTTGCAGCTTTTCGCACATTTTCATTTTCTCTGCACATTTTTCTGCTCCTTTCAAAAATGGACTTGAACAATCATCATCGTCGTGGTATGATTATCCTGTCAGCGTCATTATAACATCCAGAAAATTAAGATGTCCAGCGTTTCATTCTATAAAGTAAATTAAACCAGAAAATCATCCCATTGGAGGCAGTCGAAAATGGAACAAACGTTTTTTCCGGTCACACGGAGAGAGGCTGAACGATCTGGCACCAAATATTCATCCGAGAAAAATAAGAACGCTGGTTTTCCTTCCAGATTACGTGAATTGCGGAAGAAAAAGGGCGTTTCACAAGATATTGTATCCAAAGAATTGGGCGTTTCAAAGTCTACAGTTGGCTTATGGGAAACAGGGGATACTCTACCAGATGCAAAAGCTGTGCGCGATTTAGCGTTATATTATGAAGTCAGTACAGACTATCTTCTTGGGAGAACGGATATTTCTTCATTGGAAATGGAAACCAGGGAAATATGTAATCATACTGGCCTTATCGAATCAGTCGTAGAGTGGTTGCACTATGAAAACTCAGAAAATATGGAAATCTTAAATTTGCTTCTTTCAAATAGAAAACTTCGCCGCTTAGTTCATTGTATTTCAGAATTGAAAGCACTTATCGACGAAAATAGTGCAGAATTTCAAGAGCTGACAGAAAATTTGCAAAGTGATGATCCCGATGATTTAGAAAAAAAAATCGTTTCCCAATATGCAGAACTCGCAAAGCAAATAGGAGGTTTACACATTGTTGATGATTACGAATATTTTCATATGAAAGAATACAACATTGATAAGAAACTGTCAGAAATCGTTGAGAGTATACTCTATTGTGATGCAGATGAAAATGTAAAAACTATGAAAGAGCTAATTTTCGATATCTACTAAAAACCGCCCCCGGTGCTGACAACACCAGGGACGGCTATAGGGGCAACAAACTTTGCGGGCCTGTTGCTCCTCCATCATATCAAAAACAGGAGGAAAAATCAATGGCAAGAAAATCAACACGAAATGCTCAGGGGAGCGGGACAATCCGGCAGCGGAGTGACGGACGGTGGGAGGCCAGATTTACCTATTCCGATGATCTAGGCCAGCGCAAGCGGGGGAGTGTCTATGGTGACAGTCAAAAAGAGTGCCGCCAAAAGCTGACCGCCACACTGAAAGCAATTGATGCTGGGACATACCGGCAAACAAAGCGTTACACCGTCTCTCAGTGGCTGGATGAATGGCTATCGGTCTACTGCCAGGATTTAAAGCCGCTGTCCCTCTCCGGGTACAAGTCCAAGATCAACGCCAGGATAAAGCCCTATATCGGCACCTCGCAGTTGTCGGAGCTGACCAACTTACAGATCAAGAAGTTTTACAACAAACTCCAGGCCGGGGATAAGGATCATAAGCCGCTTTCCTCCAAGTCCATTCAGGTGATCCACGGCATCCTCCACAAAAGCCTGGAGCAGGCGGTCGCAAGCGGCATCATAGCGGCCAACCCTGCCGATCACGTCCCGCTCCCAAAGGTGAAGCGGCCAGACATTCAGCCTATCATGGACGATGATGTGAAGCGGTTCCTGGAGGCCATCAAGGGGGACGAATTTGAATTGTTCTTCATCGTGGCCCTGTTCTCCGGTATGAGGCAGTCGGAGCTTGTCGCCGTCCAGTGGGACGATCTGGATATGAAGGAGGGAACGATCTCTGTACACCGTCAGATACAGAAAGCCCATAACTCTCCCGGATATCACTACCTAGACGAAACGAAAAACGGGAAGGGGCGCACCGTCTCCATCGCCCCCAGCATCGTCCGCATCCTTCAGGAGCAGAAGCGTAGACAGGCAGAATGGCAGCTTGCCGCCGGTCCTCTATGGCACAATGACCGCAACCTCATTTTTACTGACCACCTGGGGGACCACATCAAGCACCGCACCGTGAACAACCATTTCAAGAAAATTGTCGCTTCCATTGGTTTGCCTAATGTCCGGTTCCACGATCTCCGCCACCCTTATGTCAAGTACAAGGCAAAAAATTTTTTAAATTTTTTTGCAGTTCCTGAACCAATAGTTAATTGCAATTATAATCCGATGCTGGTATGTTAGGAGTACAAAAAAGCGGAAAGAGGGGATTCTACAATGACCGCAACCACAGCAGCAACCTATCTGCTCTATATCATGGGTGAAGTGTTCGATGACCTCACCAACATGAAGCTCAACAAACTGCTGTATTTTGCCCAAGGGTACTATCTGAAAAAGTACGGAAGGCCGCTCTTTGATAATGCAATAGAAGCGTGGGAGCATGGACCTGTTGTCCCAGAAGTATATTCCGCCTATAAGAAATATGGCGATAAACCCATTAAAGAATATGACAGCAATATGATTGCTGAGATTACGCCAGAGACAGAAGACCTCATCTTCGACGTTGCCCGGCAGTACGGCCGGTACACTATCAGTACACTTCAGAATATGGCATGTGTTGCAGGCTCTCCATGGGACCAAGTTTACCATGGGGAGCATTCACACACCGAGATACCGTTGACAGCTATCCAAAGTTATTTCGCCAAGGCAGAAGACCTGGCCCCGCCGGTAAAACAGTTCAAAGAGAGTGATTTCATCGGCTATCGTGATGAGAACGGCGTCCTTGTGCTGCCGCAGGAATGGGATGACGGAGAGGAATACGGCTAAGGCGGGCGCCACATTCGCTAATTAAAGAAAGTGAGACTGACCAAGCTTATCAGCGCAAGGACATATAAATTTCGGCTATTCCAATTTTATGGTGGATAGCCCTTAAATCAATCTTTTTTTACTGCTTCCAAAATGCCGGAGATGAATTTGAGATTTCAAAGCATCCTGCAACACCTGCAAAAAGTTGATATTGCGTTCCAGAGCCGCAGCATTGAGCCAAGCGGGTAATGCTACAGTACGATTCACAGACCGATTAACTTTCGTCATGCGGATAGAGGGCATGTATACATCAACCAGCGCAGCCCGTTCATTCTCGGCGGTTGTTATATTGGACAACGGCGTAGGTGCGGGAATTTCCTCATTATCTTCCTCCATGCCATAGAGGGTACAGCCCAACAATTCTCTTGCGGACAACAGCGCATCGTTATCATCTGTGCCACTGGTAGCAACATCCAAGTCGGGAAAGACAACGGCGATTTCCTGACCGGCTTTATAGGTAAATATAGCGGGATAGACATAGCGTTCGGTTTTCTTCATAAACAAAACCTCCTGTTTAAATTAGGGGGAAGGAGCCAGGGCCTACCTGAATTTAAGCCCAGACTGCCGTTCAATACTGTCAAGTGTCTTGCGGGGGATGTCCTTGTCTGGATATTTTACCGTTGTCCGCCCTTTTTTGGTTGGATGCTTATCTTTCCGGGCAAAATTGGAGTGGCTGAGCAAGTAAAGTTGGCCTTATAATTTCAGGGGGAGGGACCGGATACGATACCGACCCCTCCCCCTTATCTGATTGGCAGCGCCTGTCGGGCTATCCAGACTCACGGAACATTATTATGCTCATGTCCATCCTGCTCCGTTTCAGAAGGTGGCTGTTTTTGTTGGAACAAGAGTTTAATCGCTCTGTAAATGGGGTCATCCAACAGCTTCAGGTGTTCATTGTCGGTGGCGCCTCCATTTCCAAAAAGCATGGGCTCTTTCCAAATCCATCGGCCTAAAAGATAAGTGGGGGTGTACCAGCGGTCATACTCCTCCACTGTAATTGTATTCCCACGAATAACAACCGCTGGAATACCATAGAGGGATAGATTCAGGTAAGCCATATGGACACATCGGATATCTAAATCCACCGCTTGAATCACCAGTTGAGACGAAGGGTTAAAGCCCAGCAGATTGAGATGTTCGGCACTGTTCAGGAGTAATGTGCCGCTGCCGCAAGCGTGGTCCGAAAGTGTAAAATATCCATTCTCCGGGAGAGAGCAATTATCAAGGAAGGCAAGCCTGGACATCAATGCCGCAACACCCTTTGGAGTAAAGTCCTGCTTTAAATTTTCATTTCTTGCCCTGACGTCCATATAAGCGTCGGCAAAAAGGTCCGCCCAATCCCCAACATCTACATTGTGTTTTACGGTCTCACATATTACCGTCAACGCTGACAGGAATTCCTGCAATTCCGGCTCTTTGTAGTTAGACCCCAATCGTTGGAGCTGTTCTGCACGCTCTTTGTAGTGAACCGGGTCAGTACGGGTACTTAGACGCAATGCGGCATAGGCCAAGAAGTCGGAAAAGGTCTGTGCGTTGGAAATCCTGCCATGTGTCACATCAGAAAGCCGGAGCAGTGTTTTCTTCAAATCCATCTTTAAATCCCCAATATCAATCTTGATGCAGAGATTATATCCAAGTCATCGGACGGGCTCCATTATCCAGCAGTCATCATTTGCCCTATTAGTCGAATTTTTCGATGTTCTACCAAAAATCCTAAAGAAGTGCCGTTTTTTGTTCCAGAAATGAGGGGTGGACGTTTCCCTGATTCGTCCACCTATTGTCTGGATTTTTCCATGGGGGGCCGAAATTCCCAGACAATAGCTTTCAGCCAACTCTCGAAAGCCTTGTGCCACAAGCGTTTCAGCCCTGATGCCACTTTTTGATTTTCAGCATTTTCGGCCCCAAAAACCGTTTCTCAGAGAACGTGTAAAACCCCCTCAATCCATTGCAGCACAAGGGATTGAGGGGGTCTGCTCTTTTTCTTCAAATTTGAATTTTTTTTGAAATAATTTCGTGTTCTAATTTGCTCAGTCCCGCGCCGGGGCAAAGGGAAAATTTTTTGCCCGATTTTGAAGAAAAATACACCTGACATTGTTTACTTTGACGGCGCCATTTTAAGATTGAACAGCAGAAGTTTTTTCTGGATAAAACAGTGAAAACGTGTTCAATCTGTCCCATAATTGCACAAAAAACGAGCGTTTCGATTTCGGCGGCCTTTTCGACCTGAGAAAATATGACATTTCGCAGCAAAATTTTCTACATACAAAAAATGCCGCTTTTTGAGCCGGAAATGCCAAAAACTCGAACAAATGCAGCAAAAAAATTTTCCGCGAAGGGGGCCGTAACATCCAGACAATAGGGTGCAGAACCCGCAGTTTTCAAGGACCATCTCGAAACATTTTATTTTACCCCAAAATGCGAAAATTGAAACTTTTTCAATGACTTTTCCCCTGTGTTGACGGATTTATGGAGGTGTGCTATCTTATTGCCCAACAACGAACTGCGCAGTTTTGTTGAAAGTAAACAGGTAACAAGTTTTGTCCAAAGGAGGACGAAGAGATGACTTTAAGTTCGCGCTGTCCCGTATGCGGGGAGCCCTGTGAACATATTTTCCTTGGGATGGACGACCAAGCGTTTGGCTGCGAGCGGTGTGTGACCAAACTACGCGTCTACGACTATGCCTTAAGCCAGTGGCCCGAAGGAGGTGTGGTCAGTGACTGACATGGTCTCCTGCCTGCTTGCGCTTATAGACGCTTATTGCCCAGAACTGACTGAACTGCACCCCGAGGACAACGAACGCTATCCCTGGTCAGACTTGGGCAACGGCAACCTGTACGCTGATTTCTTCAAGTCAATCGCAAGATATACCTCGGGCCGGCGCATATGGTACATTTTTGATGGGCGGGTGTGGCGTCCTGACCCGAGCGGGCTGCTGGCGATGGAGCTGTGTAAACAGCTCGCGGCAAAACTGAAAGAGTATGCCCTGACAATCAAGCACACCAAAATGCACACCAACTATAACAACTATGTGGAGAAGTGGCAGAAACGGAGCTATCGGGAAATCATCCTCCGGGATGCCGCCAGCGTACATCCCTTGAAATCATCCGATTTCGATTGCAAGCCTAATAGCTACAACTGCCTGAACGGAACCCTTGACCTTGCAACAGGAGAGTTTCATAAACACTGCCCGGAGGATATGCTGACCAAGCTGTCCGGGGCCAAGTACGACCCGGAGGCCCGGTGCGACCGTTGGGAGCGATTTATCAGCGAGGTCATGGAGGGAGACGAGGAGCGAGCGCTTTATCTTCAGAAGGCTTTGGGGTATGCCTTGCAGGGGAACCCCAACCAGGAATGCTTTTTCATCCTGTATGGTCCCTCCTCCCGGAACGGCAAGGGGACGGCAATGGAAACGTACCTGGCGCTGATGGGCGACTATGGCCGGGCCGTCTCCCCCCACACCATTTCTCAAAAGAAGTATGTTGACGGCAGCGGCCCCACTGAGGATGTTGCCCGCCTGGCCGGAGCCAGGTTTATCAACATCTCAGAACCGGACAGAGAAATTACTCTCAGCTCCTCACTTATCAAATCTTGGACCGGAAATGACACCATTTCCGCCCGTTTTCTCCATGAAGGCAGCTTTGAGTTCCGCCCCCAGTTTAGCATTTTTATAAATACCAATCACCTTCCCAATGTGACCGATGATACGATTTTTGCCTCTGAGCGCGCGAAAATCATTCCCTTCGAGCGGCACTTTACGGACGCGGAGCAGGATAAGGGGCTGAAAGCGGAACTGGTCCAGCCCCGGAACCTGAGCGGAATTCTCAACTGGTGCCTCCAGGGTCTTGCCCTGTTCCGGAGCGCCGGCCTGGAAGCCCCGGCCTCGGTCCGGGAGGCGACTGATATGTACCGGGAGCAGAGCGATGTGATTGGCGGCTTCATTAGGCAGAAGCTGGAGAAAGATGCCCAGGCGGAGGAACGGACGAAGGACGTATACGACGCCTACACGGTATGGTGTATCCTGGAGGGAACCCAACCCGAATCCCGGTGCGTTCTCAACAACCGCCTGCGTACTCTGGGAACCGTCAAGTCCAAGCGCCCCAAAACGGGCGGAGAAAATACCACCATGCTTATCGGATACAAGTTGAAATAAAAACAGCCCCCTTCACCGAACCGAGTACGGTGAAGGGGGCTGTTGCGTGTACCTTGGGGCAGGTGTGGCAGGCGTTCCGGGCGAAATCCGCAGATTCCGGAATTTCCGAATCGACCCGGAACGCCTCCCACATCTCCCCCAAAAATAGAGTCAATCTCAGAAACTTGGGGCATCATTATTACATTGGGGCGTCATTATTACAATGGGAACGAATTTTTTCATTTGGCACCTTCCAGCCCAACGCCGGTGTTGGCGTCGACCTTGCGCAGCCACATTTCAGGCTTGGAGTGGTTGTCGAAAATCAGGACGTAAACCTTGCCGGAATCCTCGGCCTTCACCTCGAAGGTCTTGGACTCGCCATCAATGACGTGGCCGTCCGGGGCTCTGGTTTCCTTGACCACATAGCTGCCGGGCTGGAGCCCAGTCAGAGAAGTGTAGCCGTTGGGGCCGGTGGGGCCGACATCAGCAACCGCCGTGCCGTCAGCCTTTGTGATGCTGAACCATGCGCCGGCCAGGGGCTCGTCGGTCTCAGCGTCCCGCTTCAGGATGTACAAAATGCCTTCCGCATTGTTGGGGAAGGTCACCGTGTAGTCGTCATGCTGGTTGTCGATAGCGACAATCTGCGGGGTGCTGTTGACGATGTAGGGCTTGGGCACGGAAATCTCGGTGATGCGGTAAGAGCCGGTGGGCAGGTCCTGCAGCACGATTTCGCCGTTCCCGTCAGTGGTTCTCTCGATGACAGAGCCCTGGAGCGGGGCCAGAGGCTCAATGCGGAAGAGGGCGTCCTTGATGGGCTGCTGGGTGACGGAATCCACCTTCCGGATGCGCAGGCCCGGCAGGGGGTCGTTCTTTGCCTCAAAGTCAACCCACACGGGGTCGCCAGAGCTGACAATGACCGTCCGGACGGCCGGCTTTCCGTCAGTCCAGTAGACGTCGGGGTCATAGCCGACAGGCGGCCGGGTTTCAGTCAGGGTGTAGGTGCCGTTGGGAACCTTTTCAAAATAGGCGTAGCCGCTTTCATCCGTTTCCTGGGTTTCGTCATAGGAACCGCCTTCATCCAGGGTGACGCTGGTCAGCCGGAACTCAGCGCCCATCAGGGGCCAGCCGGTCTTTGCGTCGATTTTGCGCACCTTGATGTTGCGGTAGCTGGTGTCCTCAAAGGTGAACTCGGTCACGCTCTGGTTAAACAGGAGCCGCTGAGTCTGGGTGTAGTCGCCGCTGCCTTGCATGTCTTTGTTGTAGCCGTCCGGGGCCTTCACCTCGGTGACGGTGATGGTCCATTCCTTCCCGGACTCATCAATGTCCGGCAGGAACTCGCCGTACTCATCGTAGGTGATACGGATGATGCCGTCCTCGTTGGTGGTCTTCTGGGTCTGGAAGTTGGTCCCGTCAATTTTGATGTCGAAGGTGGCGTTGGGCAGATAAGCGCCTGTCTCCTTATCCTTCTTGGCAATCAGGATTTCGGGGTACTTTGCGTCCTTGAAGACGAACTGCTTCTCCTTTTCGCCTCGATGGACAATCTCGGTGTGCCATTCCTTATCGCTAATAAGGTAGCCGGCGGGCGGCGTAATCTCACGCACACGCACGGTCCACTGGTCGCGGGTCTGGTCCTTGAAGAAGCGCCCGTAGTCGTCATAAGGAATGACGATAGTGCCGTCTTCCTTTGTGGGGCCGTAGGTTCCAATAAGGTCACCTTCAACCTCAACCTCGAAAGTTGCGCCGGCCAGGGGCTCGTCGGTATTGGCGGAGACCTTCTTGATGATAATGGTGGTGGGAGCCTCGTCCTCGAAGAGGAACTCCTTCAGGGTCTCGCCCTGGCGCAGCACCTGGCTGTGCCAGCTGGTATCGTCAATCATGTAGCCGTCCGGAGCAATGACCTCGCGGACACTGATGACCCAGCTGTCCTTGCCTTCGGTCAGGTATTCCCCAAAGGTGCTGTAGTCGATGGGGATAACGCCGCTGGCGTCGGTGGGACCGAAGGTGCCGATGCTCTGCTCATCAATCTTCACCTCGAAAGACGCCCCGGCAAGACCCCGGGTGGTACCGGTCTGGACCTTGCGAATCTCGATGTCGGCATAGCGATAGTTGATAGCCGTGATGACCTTGGTCTTTGGGCCGCCGTCGCTGGCCTGGATGAATACCTTATGGGCAGTCTGGTAAGGGAGCATATACCCCGGAGGGGCCTCTGTCTCCACAAACTCATAAATGCCGTCCGGCAGTCCGCCGCCGCCCTCGCCGGTGAGCGTGAAGGAGCCGTCTGGGCCAGTCTCAATGCTGGTCAGCGGGGCGTCGTTGTAGAAGACGTCGAATTTGGCTCCGGGCAGGCCGTTGCCGCTCTCATCCTTCTTCTCGATGATGATTTTGGGCTGCTCATGGTTTACAAAGGTCAGCTGGCCGCTGTGCATGGCGGTCTTGATGTCCTCCACCATCTCCGTCCACAGGCGGATTTCCTGTGCGTTGTGGTCGATGACATAGCCAAGGGGGCCCTTGGTTTCAGTGACCTGGTAGGTGCCCTCGGGGATGTAGTTCGGTTGTGCCGGGTCGAGCCACTGCAGCTTCTTCACCAGGTTGCCGCTCTCGTTGAAGTCCACATCGAACTCCATACCAGCTTCCAGGCAGGAGAAGTGGAATGTACCCGGGCCGATGCCGTTGCCGTTTTCATCCACCTTCTGGATGATGTCCGGGGTGTCACCACTTCCGGTCGTGTTTTTCCACGGGCCGCCGCGCACCAGGTAGGCGCTGGCCTCGTCCTTATGAATAAGGGCGTTCAGCGGGGCCTCATAGGCTTCCTTGGAACCCCTATAGCCGTCCGGAGCCTGGGTCTCCTTCACCCAGAAGGTCTTGGTGTTGCTGGGGCCTTTCCACACTACCTTTGCAGAGCCATTCCCGTTTTTGTCTGTTGTAAATTCGGCCACAGGAATACCAGTGCAGCTTTCGGTATCATAAACCGCAAATGTTGCCCCTTCCAGGGGCTTCCCGTCCGTGTCCGTCTTCTTGACTTTCAGCCAGGCTTCTATATCTGGGGATTTTTCGTTATCCAGAATTGGCACAATAATGGGCTGGGTCTTGTTGGTGGGGTAGTAAATATAGATGTCCACGATTTGGTCCGCGAACTCCTTCAGGGAGGCTTCCCCGCCGTCGCCCGTCGCTATGATTTTTTTCAGGAACTCCACATATCTTTGGATATTCGCCGGGTTTACCTCGTGGTTATCGTCTGGGACATACATGTGGTTGTAGGCCCGCAGATAGGTCTCGGCGACCAGAGCCAGTTGTGATTCATTGGACGGGTCGGTGAAATTCCCAATGCCGCTCTGCCATGCGGCCGCCTGGGGGAAAGCCGCGTCCAGCTGCATGGTCCATTCGCTGCTGTAGGCGTACCAGCCGTAGCCGTTTTCATCCGCCCACTGCTGAACAGCGTTTTCATAGTTTTGCACCTTGGGGTTGCCAGGGTATTTATCCTTCCAGTTCTTTTCGGTGATACCGCAGGTATCCCGGATGTAGTTGGAGCGCATGTACTTGGCCACATACCATTTGAAGATATTGTAGCCAGCCGCGTACTTGCCGCCCTGCGCTGTCTGGATGGACTCCCCGTTGGACCACGTCATGGCATGGGGCTTGTAGTTGACATGCAGGTCGTGGTTGGCACAGAACCCGGGAACAACATAATCCCCGACTTCCATGTAAAAGACGCGCATCAGCGCCTTTTTGTTGTACGCCGCAGTTGCTGACGGCAGGTTTGGGTCGTCGAAGCTGCCGGCGTCCGCAAAAGCCGCCT
>OFFF01001676.1_pt1 | contig 13681 bp, 10 predicted proteins | sample 1521301 | NCBI WGS metagenome assembly OFFF01 (sample SAMEA3504101, study PRJEB24116) | mouse gut metagenome | biome: mouse gut; feature: mouse-associated habitat; material: faeces | place: Denmark | collected 2011
GCGAAGGAGACGCATCCGGAAGCGAAGGAGACGCATCCGGAAGCGAAGGAGACGCATCCGGAAGCGAAGGAGACGCATCTGGAAGCGAAGGAGACGCATCCGGAGACGAAGATGCAGCACCTGGCACGATGGGAGACGGGAATGACGTGTCCGACGACGGGAACGGCGACTCCGCCCCTGGCGTAACGGGAAGCGGGAACGATGTATCCGGCGGGAATGGCGAATCCAATCCTGGCTCCTCAGAGGGCGGCGACTCCGGGCAGACAGGGACTGAGACTCCCGATGGGAAGATAAAGCTCGCCACACCTGAAATCAGCTGGAATGGCTGGAGTCCTTCCTGGCCCGCTGTAGAAGGGGCAAATGGCTGGTATGGATTCGAGTTGCAGATAAGCAGGGACGGAGGGAATAGCTGGGAGACTTTTAGTGAGTATAGTGCAAGTCAGATGGGAGATTCTTCTGTTATAAGTAATATGAGCATGCAGTTTCATATTGGGACAGAAGAAGAAGGGGCCATGTTCAGGTTCTGTGCGAGAGCGCTGAATATGGATGACCAGGCGAAATATGAATCCAGCGAGTGGTCTGAGTGGTCTGAGTACAGAATCTATACAAAACCGGACAAGCAGTTGGCAACAGTCGAATGCTGGTGGGACGAGGAGAATCCCGGGGTAATCTGCTGGAATCCGGTGGAGGGCGCCTGGGGATATATGACAGAGCTGTATAGTGCCTGGTCCGGAAATAGGGTTAGCTACAGTAGTGAGTTCAGGGGCATGATGCAGATAGATTATTCCGATGCCATAGCACGGGTCGGTGAGGGGAAGTATTATGTCAAGGTCTGGGCGCTGAGCAGCGATATCGATACTTGCGCCAATGGCGATAAGGCAACTTCCGAGATTTATGACGCAACTTCCGAGGACTTTGCGGCGCCCGTTGCCCAGTGGGGCTGGGCAGGGGACGGCTATAATGCTCCCAACGCATGGAACACATCCTGGACCCAGGCCGGGATACGCGTGTATGACCTGCATGCGGAGAAGCTGAACAGTGATAGCGGCGCATGGGAATGGTTCGGGGACACCCGTGTCGAGGGAAGGGAGTACGATTCCTTTATGACAAGGGCGAGAATCCTTGAGAGCGGCACCTACAGGTTCTGCGTGAGGGCCTGGTATAAACTGGAGGACGGCAGCCATAAGGTGAGCGCCTGGTCCGACTGGGTGGAGAAGACCTACACAAAGCCCGAGCAGAAGCTGGGGAACGTCACAGGAGCGTGGGATAAGGACAGGCCCGGGGTATACTGCTGGAACCTTGTGGACAATGCCACCGGATACTGGGCGGAGCTGCATAAGGTGGAACTGGACAACGAAAGACCCAATGGCATCAGCGCCAAGAGCATGTACACCTCCCCCGGTAAGTTTAAGGAGGCAGATTTCTCCAAGGAAATCAGCAGCAACGGAGCGGGCCAGTATTATGTCATTGTCAGGGCTCTCAGCAACGATATCGATGCCTGCGCCAACGGCGATGGGGTGAAGTCCGAAATATACAATACCAGGACGACTTCTGATGCCGTAAAAGAGGCGGTGCAGGAAGCCCTGGAACAGGCGAAGCAGAGCGGTGACGCAGCTGCGGCGGTTGAGGCATTGAAGGAAAAAGCCGGCATTTCGGAAATCGCTGTCTCCATGCAGACAGATGCAGCTGTGCTGGAAGGGATGAAAGAGCTGGAAGGGCTCTATAAACAGCAGAAGGGCATCACGGTGGAAGCGCCTGTGGTGACAGAGGCTACAGGCGTGGATGCTTCCAAGGTCAATATAGCAGGAGCGGCGCTGAACGCGGCAGATGACAGCGCCATATCGCTTCATATAGACGTGGCCAAGGAAGGGAACAGGGTGGATGTGCCTGCCAATCACTATGCGGGAAGCGTACAGCTGGACATCAGCCTGATGAACGGGGACACGGCCATACATGGGCTGAAAATGCCTGTGACCATCACGATGCCGATCCCGAACGGACTGGCCGCGGGGAAACTGGTGATTGTGCACTATGATCAGAACGGCAAGGGAGAGAACGTGGGATTCAAAACCAACGGCGATGGAACCGTCACGTTCACGGTGACCCATTTCAGCACTTTCCTGTTCGCAGAGAAGAAAAATGAATCAGGCAATGGGAACGGGCGGCCGGTCAACCCGGATAACAGCCAGAATGGCGGAGGTACACAGAGCGGGGGAAATACAGAGAATGGCGCAAATACGCCGAGCACTGTAAGCGCCCAGAACGCTCCGTTATCGCCCAAGACAGGCCAGCAGCATGCAGCGGCTTTCCCGATAGCTTTCTGCGGCGCGGCAGCGCTCTTTTTTGCAGGCAGACAGGCCGCGAAAAGGATGCGGAGATAAAGGGGAACTGCGGAACCATGAGCCGTTGAGCGCATATATGGCCGACATTCGCGCCATGCCGCGCAGAAATGGCGGATGAACATAGTCAACCGCCGCATATGGTCGTAGGCCATCTGCGGCGGTTGGCTTTTCTGCGCTTTCCTGTATCCTGTGAAGCTCTACATCTTAGGAATTGTCGGAAAATAACTGATGCAACTTGTTTAGGAGAAAGCCCAGAAATACAACGAAAACGGCTATAAACTCGCATCAGTTATTTGTAGACAATTCCTTATGAAGCGATTCTTCCATTCGCAATCTTTATGAAGCGATTCTTCCATTCGCGATCTGCACGATTTCATCTGCCTCATTTGCTAAATACCTGCTATGCGTCACGACAATGACACATTTTCCCAGCTCATGCGCAGTCTGCTTCAACAGCTCGATGATCCCCTCTGCCGTCTGCTCGTCCAGATTCCCGGTAGGCTCGTCTGCCAATAGGACTTTTGCGTTGCTGGCCAGCGCTCTTGCGATCGCTACCCGCTGCTGCTGCCCGCCGGACAGCTTCATCACATTTCTTTTCCATGCTTCCTGCGGAATATTCACTTTTGAGAGCAGTTCCTCCGGCTTGACCGTTCCGCCCAGCTTTACGTTTTCCTCCGTAGTAAGGTAATCGATCAGATTATATTCCTGGAAAACCAGGGATACATGATGCTTTCTGTGATGATTCAGGCCTTTCGCAAGGACGTCCTCCCCTTCATACAGGATGGTTCCTCCTGTGGGACTGTCGAGCCCTGCGAGTAAAGACAGAAGCGTAGTCTTTCCGGCTCCGCTGGATCCGATGATAGAGTAAAACTTTTTTTCTTCAAACCGCACAGAAATATTGTCCAGGACTTTCCTTTCCCTCTGGGATTTATATACGTATTCCACATTTTTTGCTTCTAATATCATTCTCACTGTCCTCCTGTTAAGTTTGGCATCTGCCCCGCCAGTACCGGACAGGGCAGATGCTGTTTCAAATTTGCGCTTGACATTTCCTGGCCGGACTTAACCTGTTGCCGCCCGGGCGCTGTTCTATAGATTCTGCAAGATGTCTCTGGGGTTTCTTTTCAAAATGGCGATACCCGATACGCATACGGATATGGTGATGAGCAGGGCAATGCCCGAAGCATCCTGCGCCAACATCCCGGAAGTGATTTCTGCCCGCACCCCCACCACGCTCTGCTCTGATTGTTCGTAAGAAAATGCCACTTTCCCCTGATTCAACAAATCCTGTTCCTCTGCGCTCTGTATCTGCTGTTCTACCAGATAATCCGCCGTCAGGCCTGACACTTTGGGCGCCGCCGAAAAGGAAATCAACACAGCCGCTGCTGCGATCATAAGCGCTTCCGCCATGATCTGGGCCAAAATCCGCATTTTCGAGGTGCCCATGGACAGCATGATTCCGATTTCCCTGTTCCGGCTTTTCATCCAAAACTGAAAGATAAGGAACAGGATGATCAGGCTTGCCCCTGAAATGACCCAGACCAGAATTTTGCTGTACTTCTCCATTTCATTGAAATTTGCGGACAGGGTATTCATATTTCCGTTATTGTCGATCAGGTCATACCGTTCCCAGGCGATATCTGTCTCCATTACCCTTATCTTTACGGCCTCATATTCATTTACATCCGCAATATTGAAATATGCTTTTTCATATAAGGGGTCGCCCGGTTTCCCGTCCGCCTTTTCCGGGAAATCCAGATCCGTAAAAATAATGTTCTCGGATCGGTAAGTATCTCCGAACATATAAGGGGCGATTGGCTGGTTCACCTGATAGATGCCGACGATTTCGGCTTCATGGACCGCGGAATCCTTTTTGTCGCGGCAATTGCCGAAGCGGATCCTGCTTCCGACCTCTAACTGGTTTTTCTCTGCCAGTTCTGCGGAAATGACGCACACATCTTTTTCGCCCGTTTCTATCATCCTGCCCTCCGTGATGAAGGCGTTGCCCGAAAGGAAATTGGAGTCCATGGACATATCTCTGTTTCCGATCAGCGACACGCCTCCCAGGTCGCTATACTGATCCACATCCTCGTCCTCGATGCGGATAAAGTCAACGGGTCTTACGGCGGTCGCGACTGTGGTGATATTGTAGTCGGCGATCCCTTCCGTGTCCGCGATTTTTTCGATATCCTCCACTAACAGGGTCTCAAAGGAATTGTCCGTCCATGTCCTCCAGCTTTCTACGCCGTTTATTGTGATTATTTCCTGATGGTACCCGCCTAAGGTGCCTTCCTTATGGTTCAGCTGCTCTGTCAGCGCGTCAATCCTTCGGTGCCGGTCTGCTTCGTTCTCTTCCAGCAGAAGCCCTGCCCCGATGGCCTGCCTTGTATTGTCCTGCATTTGGATCGTGGCCTTCCCGCTGCTCATTCCGGACAAGAGCAGCAGGCTGATGGTAAATACGGTCACAAACAGCAGGATGCTTTTTACGGGCTTCCTGATAACGGAACGCCATGCCAAACGAAAGCCATTCATTTACTATCCCTCCATCTTTGATAATATGTCTTTTGGATTTGCCCTTAAAATGGGCAGCAATGAAATACAGACAGCAATTACTGCGATACAGCCTCCTGCGCAGACCATGGCCGCCATATCCCCTGCCTGCAGGGAGACGGATAAGAGGACTGCTGTATTTTCTTCCATGAGCAGCTTTTCCAGGATTCCCGCCATCCCGCTTCCCAGCGCACAGGCGCCGAATACAGACAGGCAGAAGACGGCGGCCGTTTCCAGGAAAAGCTGCATGAAGATATCCGCCTTTTGTTTTCCCATACTGATGAACACGGCGATTTCTCTTTTTCTCGACCGCATCCACATACAGAGCAATAACGAAGTGACCGTTGCCCCCGCAGTCAGCGTGAATATCAGCATAAGCCGCATCACTCGGACGATTCGGTTCAGCGGCGCCTCCAGCTGGCGATATAATACGTCGGCAGTGGTGCTTTCCGTCCTGTTGCCTAAAAAGTCCTGCAATTCCTGTACCAGGGCATCGACCTGATCCGGCTGTCTGGTATATACCGCTATCTTGCGGTAACCCTCATGATTGGACAGCGCCGCATACGACTCATTGTCAAGGAAAATCTGGTTTTCTATACGGTTTACGGCCGGCAGGGTATCCATCTGCTTCCTCTCGCTTCCCGCAACAAAGACGCCTATGATCTTTACGCCGGTCACGCGCCCGGATTCTGTGCCCACCTTTATCTCGTCCCCTATTTCAAGGCCATTGGCCTCCACCAACCTGAAATTGACCACAGCCCCTTTTTCAGAGCCCTCTGTAATCAGGTTGCCCTTCATCAGGCGATATCTCAAATCGCTGAAGGCGCTGTCCCGCTCCAGGTCATCATATGACAGGAGTGTCACTTTCCAGTTGTTCTCTTCCTCCGAATCACTGCTGGTGACAGGATTGAAATCGACAGGGTAAGCAGCGCCGCTGGTCAGACGGTTGACGTAGATCACGCCCTCCATCTCCCGGATTGCTTTGACCTCGTCTTCTGTAATCATCTGGTTGTCCCCCTTCACTTCCAGCACTACCTTGGTCCCCATCTTTTCCTGCATCGTGCTCCGGGAGTCTTCTGTGGCGCGCAAAATCATGTAAGAACCCAGAATCATGCTGTTTATGAACAGCAGCACCATAAGCAGGATAAGAGCCTTGGACTTCTTTCGGTATAAATACCGGAACGCAAGCTGATAAAATCTCAAAACCAATCCCTCCTGTTCAGGCTGTTCTATGACAGATGATAATCTTTGTGGCCGTTACATGATGCGCATCCTCATAGCTTCCATAGACGATGACGCTGGCCTGTTTCTTGATGTCGGCTATGGAGGCCTGCTCCAATTCCGCAGTCCCGGTGGAAGTGTAGATGGTGGCGATCTGGACCACGCAGTCCTCCTGATATGTCACCGTTACATTTGTATCCTCGCTTTCGTGCCCGGGCGCGGCGGCTATGCTGGTCTTGCCGTCATCTCCGGTCACGGCGACGCTTACGGTGCAGCCCGCATCCGAAAAGTCCAAAACGCTGCCTGTCATGGCCGCTGACGTATAAAGGGTATTTGCGTCTACTGTGCCATCTGTACCGTTCGCTGTGGCGTCATTTTGGTTCTCCTGGGGAACGCCCGCTGCGCTCCCGTCCGGCGGGGGATTGTCCTCCTGACCGCCCTGGTTGCCCTGGCCGTCCTGGCCGCCCTGGTTGCTCTGCCCGCCCTGGCCGTTTGCACTGTCTGGTTCCGGGGCGATGGGGGCATTTTCGTCGGAAGGCGTCTCCCCGGCGTTCACTGAGCCGCTTTGAAGCCCAATCGGATGCATGCTCCCTTCCTCTGGCTTTTCGGCCGCTCCGGCGCCGCACCCGGTAAGGGCAGCCATGCACAATCCAATCACAAGAGCTTTCCATCTTTTTTCATTTTTCATAATCAAAGCTTCCTTTCTGTTTTTTTACATTTTAGCTGTAAAGCCCTAAAAAAATCTTGTAACCGGAATAGAATTTTGGGTGGATTTTTATAGGATTTTTATAGAATTATCTGCTATACTGTAAGGAAGGGACTGTAAATCACGGATACGGGCTTACGGCTGCTTTTGTTGTAGTTCCAGGCTATTTCCTAAGCAGGTGGTGGCAGTTATTTTCCGACAGTTTCCAGCGCTATTTGAAATAGGAAAGCGCCTTTCCGGCAAAGAGGGTTTATTATTATGAAAATACTACTGATAGAAGACGACATGGAGCTATGCGGTTCCATACAGGAAGAGCTGCAGAAAGCCGGATATGTGGTGGACTGCTGCTATGATGGGGAGACCGCCATGATCCACGCGTTAAACAGGGAATACGGCTATGACCTGGCCGTCATTGACCGGATGCTCCCTATCATCGACGGAATGACGGTTATCAAAGCCATGCGCCGGAAGGGGATTTCGATTCCTGTCATAATTACTACAGGGATGTCGGAATTGAATGACAGGATAGAGGGGCTGGACAACGGCGCGGATGATTATCTGGTAAAGCCTTTTCATATCTCCGAACTGCTGGCGCGCATCAGGGCATTGACCAGGCGCCCGGCGGAAATCAGGCAGGAGACCTGTATCTGTTTTGCGGACCTGTCTTTCGACCAGGCGGAGCATCTCCTGACATGCGGTGGGAATTCCCTGCTTTTGACGGCAAGGGAGTCGGAAGTGCTGTCTGTTTTCCTCAGCCGCCCCCAATCCCTCATTTCCAGAGACCAGCTGATATACAAAATCTGGGGGACCGATACGGATATCGTGCCCGGAAACGTGGATAACTATATTTCGTTCCTCAGGAAACGGTTGCGGGAGATAGGGAGCGGCTGCGAAATAAAAACGGTCTACGGATCCGGCTATAGATTGGAGGACAAAAATGCTGGAGCATTTATATAGAAAACTCCATCTGCTTTTCATCGGTTCCATTATGTCTATCATAACTGTCATTATTGGAATCTTATGCGATGATTTTATGGATAATAAACGGCAAAGCGAAAGTCTCTTTTTCGGACGGCTTGCTATGCTGATGGTTTATGAACTGGAGAATCCGGAAAAAAGCCCTCAGACGGTCATTTCGCCCTACGAAGACAGTTACTCTGTCTTCGCCCTGCTGAAGGACGCACAGGGAAACGTGGTTTATCAAAGCGGGCTCTCGTTTCCCACCGACATGGCCTTTCTGCTCAGGCAATTTGCAGAAGAAGAGGGTGTGCAATCTGTCATGGCGTTGGATCGGACGGCGGCCACCACACAGGGCGGGGTCTTTTCTTTGTCCGGCGGCGCACAGGATAAATATTGGGGGGTATCAGCCATTGTGGTTGACAAAAGAGGGACTCCCTTTTATCTGAGCCTGCTACAGCGGCAAAAGACGGCTTTTGAACTGATAAGGAATCAGCTGCCCTTTTATCTCCTGATATGGGGCGTCTCCTTGTTCTGCGTCGTGATTGTAAGCCGTTTTCTGCTGAGACACGCCATAGCGCCAACCGAAAAAGTGCTGAAAAGCCAGAAAGGCTTTATTGCCGCCGCTTCCCACGAGCTGAAGGCGCCTCTTGCCGTCATACTTGCCAACAATGATAAAATAAGCAGGCTAGGCGACGGCATGCCGGACATCCAAAAGGCCGCGAAAATCATAGACGCAGAGACCATGCGGATGTCAAAGCTGATCAGGGACATGCTTTTGCTGGCTTCCTCGGATTCCGGGACGCGCAACATCAATAAGACAATGGTGAATATCGACACTTTGCTGATCGCCCTTTATGAAGCTTATGAACCCATATGTAGCCAAAAAGGGATTCCTTTGGACGCGGATTTTATGGACGTCCACTTTCCCATGCTGTGCACGGACCGGGAATGCCTTTTTCAGATTTTAAGCATTTTCCTGGATAACGCCATCTCGCATTCCGGAACCAACGCGCCTATCCAAATAAAAGCTGCCCTGTCGCACAAAGACGTAACGATTTCCGTGATCGACCACGGACAGGGGATTTCTGCCCAGGACAAGCCTTACATTTTTGACCGCTTTTACTGTGCCGATAAGTCCCATACGGATAAGTTCCATTTTGGCCTTGGACTGAGCATAGCGAAAGAATTGGCAGGGTTTTTGTCCGGGAATGTGGGGGTGAGGGATACGGAAGGGGGCGGGGCGGCTTTTTTTCTTGTGGTTCCGTTGAAATCAACCGTGACTACCGGAAGGACGTCATGGAAATGATCAGCCAGGCTGTGATGCCTTAGAATTCGTCGTGAGAGCAGGAAAGACTATTGTGTATATTAAGTTTAGGGGATATAATATAAATATGGATTAGGTGGTGAGCAAATGGCAGCAGATGAAATACAGCAAGATATCAGGACTGTAGAGCAGATTGTCGATGATATGAATTTATTTGATGATGATCTGATGTCTATGGTTTTTGATGGTAATATTCCGGCTACGGAGCTTCTGTTAAGGATTATATTAAAAAAGGGCGATATTAATGTCATAAGTGTAGTTGGGCAGAGAGAGTTTCAAAACCCTGTTGTGGGTGGTCGGAACATCCGGTTGGATATCCTGGCTAAGGACAGCGCAGGCAGGTATTACAATATTGAAGTGCAGAATAAGCCGGAAGGCGCACATGTACGCCGTGCCAGGTTCAACAGTAGTATGATTGACTCACGGATGCTGAAAGAAGGGCAGGAATTCTCGGAACTTCGGGATTCCTATATGATATTTATTACACATTCGGATATATTTGGGCATGGAATACCGATTTATACAGTAAATCGTCATTTTGAAGAAATTGACGCCCCGTTTAATGACGGTTCCCATATTGTGTATGTGAATGGCAGCTATAAAGGAGAGGATGCAATCGGTAAGCTGATGCATGATTTTGGATGTAAAGAATCAAAAGATATTTACTATACGGAACTGGCGAAGGGCGTGAAGCATTTTAAAGAGGAGGAAGGAGGGCGAAAGGTTATGTGTGAAGCAGTTGAAAAATATGCGGAACAAAAAGCTGAAATTGCAAGATTAAATAATTTGCTTGATTCTATCAAAAAGATTATGGCTAACATGAAAATGGGGGCAGAGCAGGCCATGAATGTGTTAGAGGTTAATGAGAGTGACAGGATAGTTCTGCAAAAAAGATTGTAGGAAATGGCTTTATAAAATAGAATTCGAAAACAAATGGATACAGGTATATAAATTTTTGTTCAGCCTGTTGGATTTTTTTCCGAGAATGAAAGAGGACATTGTTTATTACGGAATCCTTCAGCCATCCACAGAGCTCCTCAGTCCTTTAAAAAAAGCATTCTCCATTAACAGAGATTTATCTTGCGGCATTGTCATTTTTGGCAAAAAGTAGTGAAGTAGGAATATATTATCGTTAGGAGGTTGAGGGCATGGAAAGTTATGTTTTGAATGATGTGGAATATGATTTTAAGCCTTTGGAAATTTTTGTTCCTGATCCAGATTATCTTCTTTCTGGAGAGTGTTATTGATTCGTTCTACGGCCTGGTTGCATTGAAAATCTTCCATCACCTTTAGTGCAGAACTTGCCGCAACCAATGCTTTATGTTACAATTAGCCGATGTAACATCCGTTTTTTCTCAAATATACATTCAGCAAAGAAGCAGACCTGGAAAGGAGAATTTCTATGAATTTAAATGTAATACCCACTCCGGCAGAACTGACGCTCCATACTTCTGACCAGAGTATTTTAAGGGCAGAGGATTTTTCGCTCTCACAGTCAATCAAAAGTTATGTAAAAAAAGCAGAAGAAGTATTTGACTACCATGGCGGCCAGGAAATTTCTCTGGAGGTATCTGAAAAATATGAGGAGGAAGAATACAGTCTCTTTGCTGAGAGTACCTCTATAAAAATAATCGCTTCCTCGCCAAAAGGGGCGTACTATGCCCTTACCACCCTATGGCAGTTGTTCTGCCTGAACGATGGGGAAATCCTTCCGCTGACCATACATGATAAACCCACAATGCCTGTGCGCGGTTTTTCCGATGATATTTCCAGAGGACAGATATCCACCATGGAAAATTTCAAGGACATTATCAGAAGGCTGTCTTATGTAAAATGTAATGTGTATATGCCCTATATAGAGGATACCTTTGCCTTTGAGCGCTATCCGGAATCCGGCAAATATTCGGATCCGGTTTCCCCGCAGGAATGGAAAGTGCTTATCAGATATGCTGAGGACTACTATATCGACATCATTCCGATTTTCAACACCATGGGCCACTGGGACAAAAATGCAAAGCTGGAATATTTTTATCCATATGTGATGAAGCGGAACGGTGGAGAAAACGGATATCCGGCCAGTTCCGTGGATGTCAGGAAACCGGAAGCCCAACGTATGATATATGACATGCTGGATGAGCTGGTGGATGTTTTTGGAAAAAAGGGAATCCATGTGGGCGGAGATGAAGTCGCAGATTATACTTCAATATTTGAAAAAGATCTGGCGGGGAAATACTATAACGAGCATTTTAACCGAATGTACGATTACCTTAACGCAAAAGGGGTCAAAACATTCATGTATTCCGACATGTATACCCCTTTATACGGAGACTACTCCCTCGGCATTGAGTATATCGACAATATGCCTGCGGACATGAACTTTGTTTTTTGGGATTATGCCTGCCGTGCAGACTACCCCAACATCAAAAATCTGATTCAGCGAAAGAAAAATTTCTACCTGTCGCCCGCGACCTATACTTGGGGCAGGATGCTGCCGCATCACTATGTTTCCTGGGAAAATGCCAAACGGATGGCGGAACAGGGAAAAGAAGATGCCAAAGGGATAATCATGTCCAGCTGGTGCGACGGCGGCATGTCGCTGCGGGAGGAAAACTGGATGGGGATACATGTGGGCGCCCTGTATTCATGGAACTGCCAGAGCGATATGGGTTTTGAAGACATGGTGGTTAGCTATTTCAAACTTTTCTTCGGTGTTGAAATCGAGATTGCACAATATAATCAGCTTATGAGCTATGACCGGTGCTTTGTGCCCCATCCGTATGATGAACAGACGTTTGGACAAAAGGTTGAGTTCTGGTACGACCAATGGCAGGGGGCAGGAAGCCGGTTTTTCAGGGAATTCTGGAAAGACGCGACCCAGCCTGTGGACGGGGAGCTGAAAGAAAAGCTGGAAGGGAGCGAAAAAATCTTTCAGGACGCATACGAGTATTTCTCTGCCATAGAGCCGAAACGCAACAAAAAGGCATATGACGCTTTCGTCTTCGATATCAAACGCTCCTTTATAGCGGCGCAGAAAATCGCCATGTTAACGAATGAGCCATATCATTCCAGGGAAGAAGCTCAGAAAGATATTCCCAAGATTGATGCTATGATTCGTCAATTAACCAGTCTCCTGGAAGAAAATAGGCAGCAGTGGTTCGCCTGTAACAGACAGTCGGAATGGGGATATTTAGAATCGAAATACCTGGATCTGATTGACAGTTTCCGTTCCTTGAAACGATACTGCATCTACGGAAAATCCTTGAGCGATGTGAAAAAGCTGTAATATCTCCGCCTGCCTGGCTTTATTCAATGAGTGGGTGGAAGATTTAAAAAGGGACGCTCCGCTGACAGAGGTTTACCTCGCAGCATTGTCGTTTCTGGCCCAAAGTAGGGAAGCAGGTATCGATTATCGTCAGGGAACAGTCCATCATTTGAGACGAGATGAGTGCAGTGGCATTTGCAGCTGGCCTGATGCAGTGCTGATTTTGCGATTAAGGAAGTCACAGGTAAAGGGAAGTATTTCCGTTAAATAGGAGTTACTTCCCTTTTTGCGTGGAAAGGAGAGTATTAATGTTGTAAAGCCAATGACAGCAGAAGAACTGTTTGGCATGATTTGGGAAGTGTCGATGTGCCTTATTTGAAAGACTCCATCACGGAAGAACGGATATTCGGAACAAATGTTCTGAAAATTATGGATTTCATCTATACAAATAAAATGCAGTATGCTATAATCAGAGTTGCTTTTATGTCATTCAACCCATATTCGTTTTACTGCTATTATCGGCTTTGGAAAAAAGAGACCAGTGAACAGAATTTATCGAAAGGGCATTTCCCTGAAAACGGAAGATGTGGCCCGATGAATATTCTGCAAATCGAAGGGAACATTCGATATTAAAGTCAGACTTTTCTGCTATGGGAGTGCCCTTATTCACATTGGGAACAAGGGGTTATCAATCGCTTTACGGAGGTGATATTTGGTGCAAAATGAACAGAGAACATTCATCGAACAGAAACCTTTCAAGCTTCATTCCGAATACAAGCCTACGGGCGACCAGCCCCGGGCAATCGCAGAGCTGGTGGAGGGCTTCCAAAAAGGCAACCAGTTCCAGACCCTGCTGGGCGTCACCGGCTCCGGCAAGACCTTCACCATGGCCAACGTCATCCAGGCCCTGAACAAGCCTACTTTGGTCATAGCGCACAATAAGACCCTGGCCGGGCAGCTCTACGGCGAGTTCAAGGAATTCTTCCCTGAGAACGCGGTGGAATACTTCGTGTCCTAGTATGAATACATCAGTTCCCCAGTGTTGATTGGTCCAGAAAATGCCCATTTTATGCGGGCTTTAAGGATTTGGCAAATGTAGATGGACAGAATAAAATAATGAAAAAAGAATAGTACAGGTGACCTAAATTCGTCGTAAGGAAAAGGAACAGGGTAAGGAATGGCAAATGGGCGATACGAAAATACAATGGCATCCCGGTTTTGTGGCGGCAATGAATCTGGAATTTGAAGATAATAGGGACACTCTCATTTTTGAAAAAGAGTACAACCTGAATACAGGGCCGCTGGAGATTGACCTT
>OFFF01001681.1_pt1 | contig 13657 bp, 10 predicted proteins | sample 1521301 | NCBI WGS metagenome assembly OFFF01 (sample SAMEA3504101, study PRJEB24116) | mouse gut metagenome | biome: mouse gut; feature: mouse-associated habitat; material: faeces | place: Denmark | collected 2011
ACCCCACGGCCTACCTCTGGGAGCAGGTCTTTCAGAAGGACAGCATGATGGATATCCTGCAAAAGTTCATCCATTTGCAGGTAAAGGAGGAGAAGAAGCAGCTCCCAGACGGCACCGTGAAGACCGTCCGAAAACAGGCGCTGATCTTTCCACGGTACCATCAGCTGGACGTGGTGCGGAAACTGCTGGCCGATGTCTCTGCCCACGGGGCCGGGCGGAACTATCTGATCCAGCACAGCGCAGGCTCCGGCAAGTCCAACTCCATCGCCTGGACGGCCTACCGGCTGGCCTCGTTGCATGACCAGAACGACCGGTCCGTGTTCAGCAGCGTGGTAGTGGTCACAGACCGCACGGTGCTGGACGCCCAGCTCCAGGAGACCATCTCCGGCTTCGACCACACCCTGGGGGCGGTAGAGACCATCGGCGAGAACAAGACCTCCAAAGATTTGCGGGATGCCCTGAACGCCGGAGTGCGGCTCATCGTCACCACGCTGCAAAAGTTCCCTGTGATTTTCCAGGAGGTGGACAAGGCCGCCGGGCGCTGTTTTGCCATTATCGTGGATGAGGCCCACTCCTCCCAGACGGGGAGCGCCGCCCTCAAGCTGAAAACGGCGCTGGCGGATACCGAGGAGGCTTTGCGGGAGTATGCCGAGCTGGAGGGCAAGGCCGAGGAGGAGCTTGACCCAAACGACAAGCTGATGAATGAGATCATCTCTCAGGGCCGCCACAAGAACCTGTCCTTCTTCGCTTTCACCGCCACGCCCAAGGATAAGACGCTGGAGCTGTTCGGCACAGAGCATGAGGACGGCAGTTTCCATCCGTTCCACATCTACAGTATGCGGCAGGCCATCGAGGAGAAGTTCATTCTGGATGTACTTCAGAACTACATGACCTACGAGACCTGTTTCCGGATCGCCAAGACCATGGAGGACAACCCTGACCTCCCGGCCAGCCGAGCGGCGAAAGTAATCCGCAGATACCAGGAGCTGCACCCCTACAACATCAGCCAGAAGTCGCAAATCATTGTGGAGACCTTCCGGGAGACCACCCGGAACAAGATCGGCGGGCGGGGCAAGATGATGGTGGTCACATCCTCCCGGCTGGCAGCGGTGCGTTACTTCCACGAGATCAAGCGGTACATAGCGGAGCAGCATTATGATGATGTTGACATTCTGATCGCCTTCTCCGGCGCTGTGCAGGATGGAGACGAGGAGTACACCGAGCCCAAGCTGAATGTCCGCCAGGACGGCAGCCATATCGCTGAGACCCAGACCAAAGCGGAGTTCCATGAGAATTTCAACGTTCTGATCGTGGCGGAGAAGTATCAGACCGGCTTTGACGAGCCGTTGCTCCACACCATGATCGTGGACAAGAAGCTGAAAAGCGTGAAGGCGGTGCAGACCCTCTCCCGGCTGAACCGCACCTGTCCCGGCAAGGAGGACACCTTTGTACTGGACTTCGTGAACGCCCAGGAGGATATCCTGGCGGCGTTCCAGCCTTTCTACCAGGAGACCACGCTGCAGGAAGAAGTGAATGTGGATCTGATCTACCAGACGCAGAAGGAACTGCGGGGGTTCGGCATCTATTCCGACATAGATATTGAGGCGTTTGCCAAAGAATATTTCAAGGCGAACAAACAAGATAGTAAATCTATGGGCCGGATGTCCAGCGTTTTAAAACCCGTGGCGGATCGCTACAATCAGAAAACGACAGATGAACGCTACCAATTCCGGCGTCAGGCCCGCAGCTTGGTCAAGTGGTACAGCTATATCTCCCAGATTACCCGGATGTTTGATAAGGAACTCCACAAGGAGTTCGTGTTCTGCTCCTATCTGCTGAAGCTGCTCCCAGCGGAAGCGGTGGACATGATCGACCTGGAGGGCAAGCTGAAACTGGAGTATTATAAGCTGCAAAAGACCTTTGAGGGCACAATTACGCTCCAGGAGGAGAAGGGCGTCTATGAAGCGGCCAAACAGAAAGGGGCGGCGGGGCAAGACCCCAAGGAACCTCTGGACGAGATTATTGAGAAGATCAACGAGAAATACAATGGAGCTTTCACCGAGGGCGACCGGGTGCTGCTGAATGCGCTCCACACCAAACTTATGGCCAATAAGAAGTTGGCCAGTATGGCCAAAACCTCTGATCCGCAGATTTTTGCGGAGAGCATTTTTCCCAAAGCCTTCGGTGATGCTGCCCAGGACAGTTATATGGAAGCGCAGGACACTTACACGGCACTTTTTGAGGATCAGGCCAAGTATAACGCCATTATGAGGGCCCTTGCAGAAGTGATCTACCGGGAAATGCGTACTTTATAAAATCATATCATGATAAAACATGGTAGGATTCAAAAGGAGAAGGTATCCAATTATGTACATTGCCTCTGAGAAACGCTATGACACGATGCCCTATAACCGCCTGGGTGCCAGCGGCCTGAAGCTGCCTGCGGTGTCCCTCGGCTTATGGCACAATTTTGGAGATACCGGCCGGTTTGAAACAATGCGGGAACTATGCTTCACCGCATTCGATCACGGCATTACCCACTTTGACCTGGCCAACAACTATGGCCCTCCTGCGGGCGCGGCCGAGATCAACTTTGGGCGCATCCTGAAGGAAGATCTGGGCGCATACCGTGACGAACTGATCATCTCCACCAAGGCGGGCTATGAGATGTGGCCCGGGCCCTATGGCGACTGGGGCAGCCGGAAGTACCTGCTGGCAAGCCTGGATCAGAGCTTGAAGCGCATGGGCTTGGACTACGTAGACATCTTCTATCACCACCGCATGGATCCCGGCACCCCGCTGGAGGAAACCATGGGCGCGCTGGCCTCCGCGGTGCAGTCCGGCAAAGCGCTGTATGTCGGCCTGTCCAACTATGACGGCGAGCATCTTCAGCAGGCCGCTGCGATGTTGAATGAGTGGAAGGTGCCCTTTGTCATCAACCAAAACCGCTACTCCATCTTTGACCGCACAATCGAAAGCAACGGCTTGAAGGAGACCGCGGTCAGGCTGGGCAAAGGGATCATTGCCTTCTCGCCGCTGGCCCAGGGACTGCTGACAGACCGCTACCTCAAAGGCATCCCCGCTGACAGCCGGATCATGACTGATGGACGCTTCCTAAAGGAAAATGCTTTGACAGAGCAGAGGATGAAACAGATCCGAGCGCTGAACGATTTGGCGGCCCAGCGCGGCCAGACCTTGGCGCAGATGGCGCTGGCTTGGGTTCTGCACGACGGCGTCGTGGCCAGCGTATTGGCTGGGGCCTCCCGCCCGGAGCAAATCCTGGATAACATCAAAGCGGCGGAGAACACAGGCTTTACAGCAGATGAACTGGCGCTGATCGAAAAAATCACCGCAGAGAGGTGATGCTTTTACCGCATCCCAGCCCAAAATCCACAGAGGAATTATATCAACAAAACGCATCCAACAAGTTAAGGGATACTCCGAAGATCGGTGGCTTCATTAAATCGAACCGAACGGGATGCCCGTCATGCGCCGCAGGAGCGATGGGAATTCTCGGACGAGGGGTTAACACCTCCCCGGCCCTGACCGCCCCCTGTTGGCCACCGTGTTGCCGCTGTGTCCCCATGTTGAAAACGCGAAGGACTGAACCGGCAACGGCTCAGTCCTTTGCTCTACTACGGCAGAAATTCCGGCAGCACCCGGTATCGGCTGACGCCGAAGCTGTTGCTCCGTTGAATGATCTTCTCCGGGATCTGGCTGAGGTACTTTCGCCCGAAGTTGGTGTCCCCGAACCAGCAGTCGAAGTTTGCCACCGGCAGAACCACCCAATCACTGTCCTCGAGCCGATTGGTGGCATAGTAGGCGATCAGCGTGTGGATTACCTCGGCGGGCAACTTCTCCGGCCGTATCGCCTCAATTTTCGCTCGAAGTTCCTCGGGCAGCTCCACCTTATCCCGTCGCAGAGGGCCCAGCTCCAGCGCGTCGGCCATCACATCGTCAAAGCGGGTGATCCATGCGGCGTCGGCGTTGGAGGAAAACAGCGGCATCTGGAACTGCCGCACCCTTTTGCGCCACTCCGCGTCAAATTTCTTGTCCAGCTCCCCGGCGGTCTCGAAATACGCTTTTCGCACCACCTTCGGATTGTCCCGTGCGAAAGCCATGGCGGCGTGGAAATGCCGACAGAACCAGCCCCGGCCATTCTCGTCCACCAGTGCCGGGAACTGTTCATGGAAGGAGCGGAAATCCGTCCGATACTGCCACTCGAGCTTTGCACCTGCCCGCTCCGGCACGCTACACCAGGCGCACAGCCCCTGGCGGGCGAAATCCATCCGCCCTCTGGGTTCGCCGTCCAGCACCGCTCCATTCGGGCCGTGGAACAGAAAACCCCGGGCCAGGATGGTCAAGATCCGGGACAGCCCGCTGAAGTCCCGCAGGGCCTCGAAGGTAAACCGTCCCAGCCAAGAGGTGTCCTTCTTCCCGTCAGCCTTGTAGGTCACCGGCCCGGTGTAAGCCAAAAACTCCTGCCACTCATTCAGCATGGCGCACCTCCAGCACGTTGGGCAGAACGGCGTCCGGCAGCAGCTCCCACAGCAGCCCCCGCTTGCCCAGGGCCACCACGTACCGCACCGCAATCGCCGGCTTCACAATTTGCTCTATCAGCTCCCGGCACTTTTCAGAGACGGCATCCCGGTAGGACTGGGAGGCCGCCTTTTTTTGATATGCCTCCATCATAGCGGCAAAGGCGAGAGAATCCCCATCCCGGTTCAGCCGCTTGCGATCCTGGGCGGTGTTCTCCTGGTCGATGTCCAGCAGGATGTCCCACAGCACCCGGTATCCGCCGGATCGGAAATCCGTCAACAGATCGAACAACTCCTCAAATTCCGGCAGCCAGTCCAGAAGAAAGCGTTCTCTGGCCTCGCCGTCCAGGAGCTGCCATCCCTCCTGGCGCAGAGCCTCCAATACCTCCACCACCCGCTCCGGAGACAGCTCACCCAGCTTGGCATACAGCTCGTCCGCATCCCAGCTCTCCTCCTGTCCGCGGGAAAAGAGGACACGCTCCACATCGTTTTTCCGGCCCTTGCTCCGGACGGGCGCCCGGCAGGCCCGGATGCGGGACAGGCACGCCTCGTAGTCCTTGAGCAGGGCAGCCACCGCATCTAAAATGCCCTTGTCCAATTTACTCTGCCAATCGGGCTGAGCGGCAAAGATGAACAGCTCCCCGTCCTGTGCCGGAATCGCTTTGAGTTTCGGCGTGTGCTTTTTCAACTGGTGCGCCATGTAGGGCAGACGCTCCACGTTGGAGTCCACCTGGCTCCAATCCACTTTGCCAAAGAACGCCTTGAGCTTTGCGGCATGGGTAGGCTCGTACCAGGCCCGCCGGGTGGAGGCGTGTTCCGCCAGATATTTGTACTGCAAAAACGGCGTCCGCTTCACCGTCCGCTGTCCCAGAAATTCCTCCAGGTCAGGCCGAACTCCACTCTTGGCAGAGTCGATCTCCAGTCCGGTGAGGATGGCCAGCAGTTCGGTTTCCTCCCGGCACCGCTGGCGCTCCTTGTCGTCGGAGTTCTCGTTGTAGGCGATAATGCTGCGATCTAGCGCAGCGTTGCAGATCTGCCCCACCCGGGAGGAAAAGGTGTCCCGTACCACCTCAAACCGGGCCTCCCAGTCATGGGCTGAGCGGATCCGGGGCTCCGCCGCCGGGATCATCAGCAAGGGGATATTCTCCCGGTTCTCCAGTGATTTGTATTTCTCAAACCGGGCAATGTCGTAGTTGCGCCGCACGCAGGCATTGATGATGGGATCGGCGATGGTTTTCACTATGTCGCCGTCATAGTCCGCGCCGCCCAAACGCTCCGCCGCCAGCATATTGGAGTTCACCATCACCACATCAGTGAGCTGGTGGAAATAGAACTGTCGCATATTATTTTTGTCGTCATAGCAGGAGAGCTGGATCTCCTCGTTACGGGCAATATGGGGATTGCGAAGAAGCGTGCATACTTCTTGCGGAGGGTAAACCGCACCGGGGGCGTAGAACGCACCGTTGGGAAAGTGCTGCGCGTTGGTAAACGCCGAGACGTAAAATGTCCGTTCACGCTTCGTCCGCACCTGCCCGAAATCCAGCAAGCCCACAAGCAAATCCAACAGGTCGCCAGATAGATAGCGGTTGTCCCCGGCCACGATAAGCCGCCCCACGGCGTAATTTTTTACGATGCGCTCCGCCATGCCGTCCAGCGTCTGGGTGTACACCGGCTCGTTGAGAAAGAGCGGGTTCTTTTTCAAAACGGCGGCGAGATAATATTCCCGGCTCTTTTCCCGCTCCCAGAAGTGCCGCCCCTCCAACGCCCGCAGAAAGTAGTCCTGCCGGAACTGCTCGTTGGCCCGGAAATTGTAGTAGGCCAGCTCCGTCTGCTTGGTGAGCCAGTGGCGCTCGTCCTCCTTCGGGCTATGATCCCAGCCGTCCGGCAGGTCGGTGGGCCGGAATTCGTCCGTGCGAACAGAAACGGTGGTGAGGAACTGGTAGTTGAGCTCGGTGAATTGCTCCGACCTCTCCTTACTCACGTTGGTGATGTAGAGCGCGTGACGATAGCGCCGGAACGCGTCCCAGTAGTCTGCCCAGCTCATGCCGCACTGCTCTATCCACCCCAGTCCCTTGCACATGGAGCGGGTGAGGATCACATCCACGTCCTTCACCCGGTGCTCTACGCCCCACAGGTCGGTGATGGTGCGGGTGCCGCAATCCGTCAGAAAGGTATGGAAGTCCACTTGGTGCAGCATCCCCTTGACGTAAGGCAGGCGGATCTGGAACGAGGTGTGGACGTGGCCTCCGCACAGCGCCCGGTCAATCTGTGCGGCGAACCGGGGCGAGATCAGTCCCTCTCCGTCAAAGCAGGTGACTTCCACGTCCGCTTTTTTCTCCACCCGGTGGTATTTCCGGGTGGTATTTTTTGTGCCGTCGTCCTCCACGGTGATGACCGGGACGAGATGCTCCGTGCGGGTGGGGTTGTCCACCACGATGACCCGGTGGGGGCGGTCGATGTCCACGCCATCGATGCGCGTGCCGCTGGACAGCATCAGGCCGTTGTAGGCGTACAGCTTGGAGAGCTGACAGTAGTCGATGTCCATGCCCAGCATGATGCGCCGGCGCACCGCGTCATAGAGGTCTGCCCGGATGAAGGACAGCCGCGCCTGACGATTCATGCTGCCGGAACGCTCGAAAGCCACGTACCGATGTGGGCCGGAACCGAAGTCCAGTCCCACGCCCTCGGGCCGGAACATGGCCCGGGCCTTCTCCTGGCGGAGCCGCTGCTTTTTGTTAGCGGTGCTGCGGTCAAAGACGCCTGCAAAGTCCATGTAGAAAATCGCGTCGGACAGGTCGGTGATGAGTGTTCCGTCGCCGGGTTCGGCGTAATCGTCGCCGCGCAGGACGCACATGGTCTGGAAGAACAGGGCATTGCTGTCCTGCTCGTGGGTGGCGGTTCTGCTTTTGCATTTCTCCGTGGCCGACACGCTGAGGTCGAAGGAGTAACCATCCTCCGTCTCAACGGCGTAGCTCATCACCGCCCGGGCGGAAAGCTGAAAAATTTGATATCTGGATTGGGCCACGACCTCACCTCCCAGCAGTAATATTTTACCACACACAAGTAAAAACGCAACATGAATATTGCCCCCACAAATTTGTGCGGGGCAGTATTTTATTTTGCGCGGAGGAAGGAGGCGGGCCAAATGTTCCGCGTCAGGCCATCAACCCACGAACGAAGAAAGGAGAAGCATTATGTCAATTTTAGGAGAACGCTATTTCAAAACCAGCAACGCCATCTTCTGCTATGGCCTAAGCTGCCGGGAGCTGGCGGTGTACGGCTATCTGCGCAGCCGCGCGGGGAGCAAAGACACCTGCTGGCCCAGTATGCAGACCATCGCCGCAGCCTGCGGCTGCTCCGACACCACGGCTCGCAAGGCGGTGGATGAGCTGGAGCGGCGGGGATTCATCCGCAAGGTGGCCACCTACGCCACTGACCGCAAGGGCCGGAGGCGGCAGTGCAACAACACCTACTACATTCTGCCGATGCCTCCCTTGCCGGGGCCCAAGGACAAGCTGACCTACCACGAGGCGGGCACCGAAGACGAGGCTGGAGAGGGAACGAAGGAAAAAGCAGGATAAACACCGGGCGTCAAAGGTGACGCCCGCCGAGCCACAACCACCCGCAGTGCGGGCGGTTTCCCGGTATCACGATTGGGGTCAAAATCGGAAAGAAAATGCGCTGTTGGGGTCAGAAATCCTCCAAAGGCGCGGAACAACAGGCTTTACGCAGGGGTCAAACCCCGGAAAGGAGCAGAAAATGGGCAAAAAAGACAAGTTGGCGGTCTATCTTACGCCAGAGAAGAAGGCCGAGCTGGAGCAGCGATTCCACGAGGACGGCAGCCGGAGCATGACCGTATTTGTGGAGCACGCGCTGGATTTCTACCTGGACTATCTCAGCGCCCAGGACGCGGGGCTGTTCCTCCCAGCCGCCATCCGCTCGTGCATCGAGGGGCGGTTAGGAACGATGGAAAAGCGCATGGGGTCGCTGATGTTCAAGTTGACGGTAGAGCTGGATATGTGCATGAGCATCCTGGCAGACTGCACGGAGCTGGACGAAGAATATCTGCGGCGCAAACGAGCCGAGAGCGCGGAGCGAGCGAAGCGCACCAACGGGCAGATCCACTTCGGGCAGATCGCACGTCATATGGAGGACGACTGATGCTCGGGCTGATTTTGAAAAGTCCGTACATCAAGTGCGGCGGCAAAGGTGGCGGCGGTGGTTACCTGCGCTACATCGGTACGCGGGATGGTGTGGAGCTGGTGCCGGATGACCGCCCCGCCACCAAGCGGCAGGAGCAGTTGATCCGTTCGCTGGTGCGGGATTTTCCCAACAGCAAAGAGCTGTTAGAATACGATGACTGGCAAACGTCCCATACCAAGGCCCATGCGTCTGCATTCATTTCCACAGCGCTGGAATGCAACTGGGAGCAGGCCAATCATTCCGATGTGTACCTGAAGTACATCGCCACCCGTCCAAGGGTGGAGCGGCTGGGCAGCCACGGCTTGTTCAGTGACGACGATACCGTGGATTTACAAAAAGCGGCGGCAGATCTGGACAGTTACACCGGCAATGTGTGGACGCACATCATCTCACTGAAACGGGAGGACGCGGCCCGTCTGGGCTATGACCGGGCGTCCGCGTGGCGCGACCTGCTGTGCCAGGAGCGCAACGAGATCGCCGCCGCCATGGGCATCCCGCCGGATCATTTCCGCTGGTATGCCGCCTTCCACAACGAGGGCAATCATCCCCACGTCCACATGATGGCGTGGTCCAGCCAGCCCAAGGAGGGCTGGCTGGACCGGGATGGGATACGCAAGATCAAATCTGTTTTGACAAATCAGATCTTTGACCAGGAAATGCTCCACCTCTACGAACAGAAAACCGTTTCCCGGGATGAGCTGGTGCGCGAGGCGCGGGTGTTTATGGCGGCACTGGTGAGAGAAATGCGCAAGGGCATCTGCGACCACCCGGAGGCAGAGAGATTAATGTGGGAACTGGCCCAGGCTCTGGACGGTGTGAAGGGGCAGAAGAAGTACGGCTACCTGCCCAAGCCAGTGAAAAAGCTGGTGGACAAAATCGTGGACGAGATGGAGCGCCTGCCTGTGGTGGCCCAGTGCTATGAACAGTGGCAGACGCTCCAGGGCGAGGTGGAGGGGTACTACTCCGACGCGCCGCCCAAGAAGAAAAAGCTGTCCGAGCAAAAAGAGTTCCGGCAGATCAAGAATGCCGTTGTGGCGGAGGCGGAGCGTCTCCGCCTTTCCGCGCTCACCTTCGAGGGCGCACAGCAGCCGGATGAGGATGACGGCTATGACCACACCCGCAACGAGTGGTACTGGAAGATGAAGCAAATTCTGGGCAGCCCGGAGGAGCCCATCGAAAACAAGGACTGGGCGGTAACAGAAATGTGGATGCTGGCAGATTACAATGTGCCTCAAGCATGGTATATGTTAGGAAAACTGTACCGGGATGGTGGTGTGCTTATCCCAGACAGTGCGCTGGCAGTGGAGCAATTCAAAAAAGCGGCACAGGCAGAGGTGGTTCCGGCCCAATGCGCGCTGGGGGAGCTGTTGCTCTCTGATGATTTGGATGTGCGTGATCCACAGACGGGAGTGGAGTGGCTGGACTGTGCGTGGCAGAACGGTTCTCTCCGTGCCGGGTATCGTTTGGCCAAGGAATATCTCAGTGGCGAAAATATCGCCAAAGACATATCGCAAGGGCTGGAGTACCTGACTGCGTGCACCAAGGAGGGCCACCCCGGCGCACAGTATCTGCTGGGCAAATTGTATCTCACTGGGCAGGAGGTTCCCCAAGATGCGGAGCAGGCCGAATACTGGCTGTCCCAGGCGGTGGCGCAGGGCAATGAGTACGCCGGCCTTCTGTTAGAACGGATGGCGGAACCCAAAGCCCCTGTGGCGGCGCTGGCGGTGGTGCGTCTACTCCACGGCATGAGCCGGATTTTTCAAGACAACTCCCTGCCCAAGCGCAGCCCGATTGGTATGCGTGCCGACCGCAAGCTGCTCCAGAGAATTCAAGAAAAGAAGATTGCCATGGGCCACAAGCCGGACGACCACCCGGACGAAGGCATGACCATGGGCTGGTGACCTTGAAAACCTTTGGCGGGTTACCCCAAATTTTTAGGAGGAACTATATCAACAAGACGCATCCAACAAGATTGGAGCCCTCCCGGGGGAAGGGGAAAGGAGCAAAATGAAGAAAGTAAAATACACATCCTATGATGAACTGCCGCTGATGCTCTCGGTGCCGGAGGTGGCGGCGGTGCTGGGCATCAGCCGCGCTGGGGCCTATGAGCTGGTGCGGGGCAATGGATTCCCCGCACTGAAAATCGGCAGCAGGATCGTGGTGCCGAAGGAGAAATTTCTCGGTTGGATCGACGCACAGATGGCGGGAGGCTAATGCCTGCCATTCAAGCCGGGCACTGTGCAAAGTGCTTCGATTGCCACCCTGTTTTTCTCCACGCAACCGCCCTGATTGTTCTTGACTTCCTGGCGATCCTTCGGCATGGTTGTGTTTGTCAAAGCTACAACAAACCGAAAGGGGAATCATCATGAACAGAAAGCGGGAAGCGGTATTTATGGGGCTGGGCATCCTTGTCGGCCTTGCCCTGAGCGGCCCCGCCGTCCAGGCGGCGGATCACCTCACCGCTCGGCCCAGCAGCCAGGCCTTCTACATCAACGGCCAGCAAGCATCCCTCACCGCCTATGCCATCGGCGGGAACAATTACGTCCGCCTCCGGGACATCGGCAAAGCGGTGGACTTCGGCGTGACCTACGATGCCGCCACCAACAGCGTCCATATCGACAGCACACAGCCGTATCAAGAGGAACCCCCGCAAATCATCCCTGGCTCGTTCGAGGAGCGCGTACAAATCACACTGGCACAGTTGAAAAAACGGTATCCTGACGGAACAATCTATCCCACGCCGTACCAATCTGCCAGCGGTGGACCGTATACCAAGGGCGACCACTGCGCTGGCTGGGCCAGCCTGTGCTCTGATGCAGCTTTCGGCAATCTGCCTTGGCGGAGGGTAGACAGGCCAAGCTGGGAGCAACTCCGGCCTGGCGACCTGGTGGAGTACAGAAATCCCGAGTCCTATCATGTGGTGGTCGTGGTGAAAAAGACGGACGAGTATATCAGCGTCACTGAAAGCGGAAATCACAATAAAGCCTTGTGGGGCGGGCAATACTTCCGCTGGTGGCTGGAGGAGCAGCCCCATTATATCAGCTACACCCGGTATCCGCAATAGCGCCCCACGCTGAATTGCCGGGGGCCGCTCCACACGGAGCGTCCCCCGGTTCGTTTCCGGCGTGTCTGCCCCTGTGAAGCGGTTTGTGCCCATCCTGCGGAGCAAATGGCATCCGTGCCCCTCCCGCAAAGGAAGCGCGGTGTCGGCCCCTTTGTGCGCCGCTGTGCGGGGATACGGATTGCACCGCTGTATCCAAAGAATAGGTTAGCCGCCCAGAAAAAGATGTGTCTGGACTGATAATTCTTCCTGTTTGCCATGGCTATTTCCGCCTGCCTGTGGTATGTTGCGTTGCTACAGGAGGCGAGAATCATGCGAAACACTTTGGAAGATTTCTATTACGGCAACATCACACCAAACGCGCAGGACATGGTGCCCAATTCGGAGCTGAAGCGTGCGACAGACCGTGTGGCCCGGTTTGAAAAGCAGCTCACGGAACAGCTCGACGAGACCGGGCAAGCGGTCTTGGCAAAGCTTATCGAATCACAACAGGAGATTGACAGCATCACTGCCATGGAAAATTTCATCCTGGGCTTCCGATTGGGTGTCAGGATGATGGCTGAGTGTATGGATGACAATGATGGCGACATCAGAATCGGAGGTGAATGACCACGGGTAAGAAAAGGGCAAACGGCGAGGGCAGCCTGCGCAAGCGCCCTGATGGCCGCTGGGAGGGCCGCTACACGGCGGGCCGCGACCCGGTGACGGGTAAGGCCATCTATAAAAATGTCCTGGCCAAGACGCAGAAAGAGTGCAAGGAGAAGCTGGCCCAGGCCATTGAGAAAAACGGGAAAATCGATGTGACCAAGGCGGGGCAGTACACGGTGGAGGAGTGGTGCTGGCTCTGGCACGAGAACTACTGCAAGCCCGCCGTCAAGGATAGCACAGCGGAATACTACCGCAGCTACATTGAGCACCATATTGCGCCCAACATCGGCAAGATCAAGCTGGAAAAGCTCACCACCCTGGATCTTCAGAAATTTTACAACAAGACAAAAAAGAGCGGCAGGGTGGAGAAATACGAGGGGATGGAGGACAGGAGCCTGAGTGCTCGGACAGTGAGGGGACTCCACGCCATGCTCCGCACGGCGCTGGACCAGGCGGTGAAGGAGCGGCTCATCCCGTTCAACCCGGCTATCGGCTGCCGCCTGCCGCCCAAGGAGAAAAAGGAGATGAAGATCCTTCCGGCGGAGCAGATTGGAGCCTACCTCAGCGCGGCGGAGGAGCATGGCGTCCTGCCCATGTTCTACCTGGAACTGACCACGGGACTGAGGCGGGGAGAACTGACGGCCCTCCTCTGGACTGACCTTGACGTGGAGTCCCGAACCCTGGCGGTGTCGAAATCGGCGGGGCGTTTGAAGGGTGAGGTACGGGTGACCCAGCCGAAAACCGCCAATTCGGTGCGGACGATCTGCCTGCCCAAAGAGACGGTGGACCTGCTGGTGCAGGAGCACGAAAAGCACCCGTCCAACCCTTATATGTTTCCCTCGCCGGTGACAGGGAAGATGTACGGCCCGGACTGTATCGGGCGGCTGCACAAGACATTGCTGAGGAAGGCCGGAATCACCGAAAACTTCCCGTTCCACGGGCTGCGTCATACGTTCGCCACCTTGGCCATTCAGCAGGGCGTGGACATCAAGACAGTGTCCAACATCCTGGGCCACTACAGCGCGGGCTTCACGCTGGATACCTACGCCCACGTCACTGGGGATATGCGGAAGGAGGCCGCGGACCGCATGGGCAGCTTCATTGCCCAGAACCTCTAAAAAATATTTGGGAGCGGATCAAGGAGCGCCAGGCAGGAAACCCGGCGCTCCTTGAAATTTTCCCGGTATGGGTCAAATCTGGGTCGGGC
>OFFF01001684.1_pt1 | contig 13643 bp, 9 predicted proteins | sample 1521301 | NCBI WGS metagenome assembly OFFF01 (sample SAMEA3504101, study PRJEB24116) | mouse gut metagenome | biome: mouse gut; feature: mouse-associated habitat; material: faeces | place: Denmark | collected 2011
CGTCGCCTAACGACTGCCGCTCGCCCGTGTGGAGCACGGGAGCTTTTAAGCGGATTTGCGGAAGCAAATCCAAGACGTCTTTCGCCATGTGGAACACGGGCTACCTTTGCTTCCGCGTCCTCCGGAGGTTAAATACGTTCCTACATCCCGCGCAGTGAAGCCCATATTCTGCCTGCGCGCTTTTTTCCTATGCCGGGCAGGCGGGCGATTTCCTCCTCCGTGGCGGCCTTCATGTCCGCTACGGAGGCAAAGTGTTCCCATAGCAGTTTCGCCGTGCCCGGCCCCACGCCGGGCAGACGCTGCAATTCGCCGCTGAAGGCGAGTCTGGCTCGCGCCTGACGGTGCCGCCCGATGGAAAAGTCATGGGTGGCGTCACGCACAGCCTGGAGGAAAAGCAGCTCCGGGCTGCCTTCACGGATATTCAGCGGATTGGATCGCCCTGGCGTGAAAATGCGATCCGCCACATTGCCCGCCCGGCGATCGGCGTGACCACGCTCGTCTCTGGCCTTGGCGATGCCCGCCACAAGAAAGGGCAATCCGTGTTCTCCGCCGCCCTGAATACGGGGCCAGCCTTCACCCAGTACCCTGTACACGGCGGCGAGCTGCCCCCGGCCCCCGTCGATCAGCAGCAAATCCGGCCATGGGGCGCCATGCTCCAGCCGCCGTTCCGCCCACATGGCCAGCGCGGCATAATCGTCGCCGCCCGCGCCCTCGATATTCCAGACGCGATACTCGTCCTTGCGGGGCTTGCCGTCCTCATACACCACCATGCCCACCTTGGTGGCCCGCCCTCCGGTATGGGAAACGTCCACACACTCAATGCGGCTTACGGGCCGGGGAGAACGCAACACCAGCGCCAGCCGCTCGGAAAGGGGCACATCCGCCTTACTGCGCGCCGCCTCACGGGCGTTGCTTTTGGCCATGTCCACCAGACGGTTTTCATCGGCATTGCGCGGCGCGGCAATATACACCGGCCCGCCCCGCAAATCCGACAGGGCCAAGGACAGCGTTTCCAGAATGCCCTTTTCCTCCGCCCCGTCTTCTCCCTCCGCATTGGGCTCCTCCGGCCCGCCTTCTCCGGGCAAGGTTTTGCCCGGTTCCAGGCCGCGGCTTTCCGCCGTCCCGCGCTCTGCGTCTTCGGCGCGTTTTTCTCCGGGAATCCAGGGAATGACCACACGCGGCGGCACGGCGCTGTGCGGCCCGTAAAACTGGCTCAGAAAGCTCAGAATCAGCTCGTCCGCCTCTTCCAGCCCCAGCCCGGGCCAGAAGAAGGTACTGCGATCCAGCACCGCGCCCTGACGCACGAACACCATGCCCAGGGCCAGCCCGTCGGGCCGGGTGGCCACGCCGACAACATCCATGTCGCCGCCCTTGTGCAACACCACCCCCTGCCGCTCCACGGTCTTCTCTATCGCGCGGATCTGGTCGCGTAACGCGGCGGCGCGCTCAAAGTCCAGCGCCTCGGCCGCCTTTTCCATTCCGGCCCGCAACAAATCCAGCAATTCATGGGACTTGCCCTCCAGAAGCATGGACACGCGGCGGGTCATGTCGGCATATTCCTCGCGGCTTACGCCGTCGGTACAGGGAGCAAGGCACAGGCCGATGTGATGGTACAGGCAGGGCCGTACCCGGTTTCTCATCGCGCGGTCTGTACAGCGCCGCAGGGGAAAGATGCGATGGATACTTTTCCAGGTTTCGCGCGCGGCCTGAGCGGAGGTGAACGGCCCGAAATAGCGCGCGCCGTCCCTTTTGCGCACCTTGCGCACCACTTCCAGCCGGGGGAAGTCATCCCGCTCCGAAAGCCGGAACAGCACATACTGCTTGTCGTCGCGCAGAACGATATTATAGTGCGGCCTGTGCTTCTTGATCAGGCTCGCCTCAAGCAGCAGCGCTTCCTTTTCCGTGGTGGTGTTCAGCGTTTCCAGCGAAGCCGCGTGCCCGATCATCGCCACGGTCTTGGGCGTGAGCTGTTCCTTCGGGCGAAAATAGGAAAGGATGCGCTTGCGCAGGTTGCGCGCCTTGCCCACATAAATGATCTTGCCCAGAGAGTCCTTGTACAGGTACACCCCCGGCGTGGTCGGTATGGCGGAAGAAGCGGGACGCTCCATAACTCTTTGACGCGGCCTGCGACGAACCGCTACTTTTTTACATACTCAAGCGAATACTTGTCCTGCACTGTGGGCAGCGGCGTGGGATAGTTGCCGTCAAAGCAGGCGGTGCAATACTGATCCGGGCAGGATACGCTGCGCTTCAGGCCTTCCAGCGAAAGATAATGCAGGGAATCAAGCCCCAGCAGCGCGGCCAGTTCATGCGGCGCGTGCTGCACCGCCACCAGTTCCCTGGTGGAAGGAAAATCTATGCCGTAAAAGCAGCCATGTTTGATGGGCGGGCAGCTCACGCGAAAATGCACTTCCTTCGCTCCCATATCCCGCAGCTTGGCCACACGGGTACGCACCGTGGTTCCGCGCACGATGGAGTCATCCACCACAAACAGCCTTTTGCCCTCGATCATGGAATGAACAGGGTTGATCTTCACCCGCACGCTGAACTGACGCATGCTCTGGGAAGGCTGAATAAAGGTGCGGCCCACATAATGATTGCGGATAAGCGCATGCTCGTAGGGCACGCCCGCGCCCTGCGCCACGCCCAGAGAGGCATAGACCCCCGAATCCGGAAAGGGAATCACGCAGTCCACATTGGCGGGAGCCTCCTTTACCAGTTCCAGCCCCATGCGCTTGCGGCACTGGTACACGTCCTCCCCGAAAATGACGGAATCGGGCCGGGCAAAGTAGACCAGCTCGAAAATGCACTGACGCACGGGCGCGCTCTTGCGCAGGGCAAAACTCTTGTATTCCAGAGCGCCGTGTTCAATAACCACCATTTCGCCGGGGCGCACGCCGCGCAGGCGCTCTGCTTCCAGCAGATCAAAGGCACAGCTTTCAGAGGCGAACACCCAGGCATCGCCCAGGCGTCCCATGACCAGGGGGTGGAACCCATGCGGGTCGCGCACGGCGATGAGCTTGCCGCCCGACTGAATCATCAGGCAGTATGCGCCTTCCACCCGATCGCATGCGGACAGGATGGCCTCTTCCAGACTCATATCTTTCAGACAGTGGGAAATAAGATGCAGAAAAATTTCACTGTCGCTGGTGGTCTGAAAAATGGCTCCCGCGTCTTCCAGTTCGGCGCGCAATTCCGCCGCGTTCGTCAGATTACCGTTGTGCGCGAGAGAAAGCTGCATGCCGCCCCGCATGCGCACGGTCAGCGGCTGGGCATTCCGCGGTTCGGGCTTTCCGGTGGTGGAATAGCGCACATGCCCCACGGAGACATCCCCCGGCAGGTGGGCAAGCGCTTCCTCGGTAAACACATCGGGCACCAGCCCCATGCCCACATGGCTGTGGATCTTTCCATCCGCCCATGTGGCTATGCCCGCGCTTTCCTGCCCGCGATGCTGGAGAGCGTAAAGACCGAAATAGGCCAGACGGGCCGCTTCCTCATGTCCGCTGATGCCGAAAATGCCGCACATAGCACGTCCTGGAACGTTTTGGGTTAGAGACTGCACTTCCACAAGCCGGGAGACAGGGCAGGGAACTCTTGTAGCCTACTCCGCGCCGCCTGTCACCCGTTTGAACGCCGCCCGGCATTGCAGACCCAGCCCGCAGGCGGCCGCGGCCCCGGCGCCGTAAAGCAGCGTGAACCCGCCGGAAACAAAAAGCCAGCCGCAGACAAAGGGCGCCAGGGTCTGCGAGGCGCGGAACAGGGTGGAAAAGAGGGAAAGAATGGTCGCCCGCGTGTCCGGCGTGGCGCAGCCGGCCACGCCCACAGTCACCAGAGCGGTCAGCATGCCCTGCGCGCCCCCGTACAGCGCCAGCGCCGGGGGCAGCAGCGCGATGGAAGGGGTCAGCCACATGCCCAGAAGACCAAGCGCCACCGCCAAACCGCACCACAGACCGATGCGCGGCATGGACACGGCCCGGACGACGCGCCCCGCCGAAAGGCAGCTGACGGCCAGACTGGCGGAGAACACGGAAAACATGGGCCCGACCAAGTGCGGCGACGCGCCGAGCCTGTCCGTCACCAGCGCGGGCAGATACGCGTACACCACGCCGAACATGATCAGCGCCATGAGCATGCGCGCGCCATACAGACTGAGCAGCGTACGGGAAGAAAGCAGCGCGCGCACGTTGGTCAGATAGGAATCAAGGGAAGGCGCGGACGACGCATCATAGCGCATGGGGCGGCGCAGCCACAGCAAAAAGACGGGAATGCCCATGAACACCGGCAGCAGAAAGGCCGCCCGCCAGCCCGCAAGGGCCAGCACCACGCCGGACAGGAGCGGAAAGGTGGCAACGCCGATGTACAGGATGGAAGCGCAGCGGCCAATCTGACGCACACGCTCCTCTCCGCGAAAGTGATCCGTCACCAGCGTATTATACAGCGCTTCCAGCGGCGTAACGGCCAGCCCCTGACAGGCCCGCCAGAACACCAGCCAGGTATAGCCGGAAGAAAGAAAACACATGAATGAGCTGACCGCGCATAACAGGATGCCGCCCAACAGAATGGGTTTACGCCCCAGGCGATCTTCCAGCACGCCGAACACAGGAATGACGCACGCCCCCGGCAACGCGTACATGGAAATCATCAGCCCCAGTTCCAGCGGAGAAAGCGAGAATTCCGCCGCGATAAAAGGCAGCAGCGGCATGACCAGCGGGTTGCCGAAGGAAGCGAAATACGCCAGCGCATAGATGGAAAGCACCGTACCGCGAGACGGCGAAACATCCGGAATGCCGGTAACAGGCATGAAACCGCTCCTCCATTGCGACCCACAGGCCGTGAGCGTAAGACCGCCTGCGGATAAGGAGAGCAGAGGCGTATTTCGCTCCGCCCGACTCCGCAGAGCATTTCAAGAGCGAAATGTTCTAAACCTCCACAGCTTCTTCCATGGAAGGATAGGGATCATATTCCTTGGGGTCGTCAAAAATATGCACGCCGTTGGGATAATTGACATGCTGCGGGCGGGGCAGCTTGTTCACCACATAATCCACATGCTCGCGCAGATCTTCCGCCGCGCGCGTCCACAGCGGGTCCAGCGCAACCTTGATGCCCTCGCGCCGTATCAGCTTCACGGCGGGCACATAGTCCGCGTCGTTGGCCAGCAGCACCACGCGCTCCGCCTGCTTTTTGAAGGCAATGGTGGCAAAATCGAGGCCGAGGCGCATATCCACGCCCTTCTGCCGGATATCCGGATAAATGTCCCGGCTTTCGATGTCTTCCACGTCAAGTTCTCCGGCCATGAGCTCGCCCAGCTTGTTGGAATCAAGCTGCCACTGCCCGGCCTGCCAGGCGGAACGGCCAAGACGCAGGGCGACTTCGGGCGTGGACCTCAGACTCTGGAGGAACTGCTGCTTGCGGGCAACCAGCGGAGTCTGGGAAAAGTCAACCGGGCCGTCCAGGGGGTGTTCTCCCCTGCCGGTGAACGGCATGGCGTCGTAAAAAAGAATGCGGCTGACGCACTCGTTCGGGCCAAGGTGCGAAAGACAGTGACGGCGGATGCCGGGGCCGTCGAAATAAAAAGCTTTGAGCGTAATGATGCGTTTACGCATAAACTCGCCGTCAACGACGAAAATGACACGTTCCATAAAAACCTGCATTTCTTTTTTGGCGCGGAGAAGCAGCCCCGCGAGTGGACGAAAGATATAAAGGCCCCTGCCTGGGCACGGTCGTTAAGGCTCATTAGAGCAACTTGACGTTTGGAGGTTCCCCTCCGCATTGCTTTTTTGCTGAAAATCCATCTTGCTCCGCCTGTCGGGCAATAACGGCTATATTGTCATAAGGCGAATTCACTTCGTCATCAGATCACATTACGGAGATCATGCTTACGGCACATATTCCAGCTGAACGCACCGCGCAATCAGGAAAAACTCACCGCGCAACAATTTCAACAGTACGAATTTTCAGTAAAAATCTGCACGGAAAAACTTTTGTGCCAAGGCTCTCCGGGCAGCAGATTCAAGCACATGATGTATCTGTCTCGCTCTAAACAGCGGTAACGATAAATACCACTTGCCAAATCGTCAAGTTTTTCCGCTCAGATCAGGAGCATTGCCGAGGTACGGCCCCTTTTTCTCCAGTCTTTACAGCAAACGGCTTTGGCCCTATTCTTGCGGCTTGCCCAAGTTTCAGCGTCCGGCCCGACGGGGCGGACACCGCATCCGCGCATCCACGGAGTTTATCATGGCACAGATTCAGGCCATTAAAGGTTTTGCCGATCTTTTCCCCGAAGACAGCGCCCTCTTCCTGCGTATGGAGCAGGCGGCGCGCGAGGTATTCCCCCGTTACGCCTTCGGTGAACTGCGCACCCCTCTTCTGGAATATACCGACCTTTTCCGCCGCTCCATCGGCACGGAAACCGATGTGGTGCAGAAGGAAATGTATACCTTTGCCGACAGCAGGGAACGCTCCATGACCCTGCGGCCTGAGGCCACGGCGGGGGTGATGCGCGCGTATATTGAACATGGAGTGCATGCCCGCGAGGCCGTGAGCAAGTTCTTCACCATCGGCCCCATGTTCCGCCATGAGCGCCCGCAGAAGGGCCGCATGCGCCAATTCCATCAAATCAACTGCGAATGCCTCGGCCCCCGCGAGCCGGAAGCGGACGCCGAAATCATCTGCATGCTCATGGACTTTCTGGGCAGGCTGAATCTCGGCGAACTCACGCTTCAGATCAACTCCCTGGGCTGCCCGAACTGCCGCCCCTCCTACCGCAAGATTCTGCGCGACTGGCTGGAAAGCCTGGCCCCGGACTGTCTGTGTGAGGACTCCCGCCGCCGCATGGAAACCAACCCCCTGCGCGTGCTGGATTGCAAGGTTCCCGGCTGCCGGGAAAACACGGCCAAGGCTCCGGTCATGCCGGATCACCAGTGCCCGGAATGTGCCGCGCATTTTGACGCGGTGCTGCGTTACCTCAAGGCCCAGAATGTGCCTTTTGTACTCAACCATCGCCTGGTGCGCGGGCTGGACTACTATACCCGCACCACGTTTGAAGTTGTTTCCGACAATATCGGTTCCCAGGGGTCCGTGGCCGGAGGCGGGCGTTACGATGGCCTGATCTCCTCCCTCGGCGGCCCCGATATGCCCGGCATAGGTTTCGCCTGCGGCATGGAACGCCTGGCTCTGCTCATGCAGGAAGGCGAAGGGCGGGTGCCGGCCTGCCCGGATTTCTACCTCGCTTCTTTGGATGATTCCTGTCGTGACGCGGCATTCGAGCTTGCCCAGAGCCTGCGCAAGGCAGGGCTCGGCGGCACGCTTGGTTTTGAGACGCGCAGTGTGAAAAGCACCATGCGCCAGGCCGGCAAGTCTGGCGCACGTTTTGCCCTGCTTATCGGCCCGGACGAACTCGCGGCGGGCACAGTGGGCGTCAAAAACATGGAAAACGGCGAACAATGCGCCGTGCCCCGCGCCGAGGCCGTCGGCCTGCTCAAGGCATAATCTTTTCTCTTTCCGCTTTTTCAAGGATACTGAACATGAGCGACAGCAAGCAGATAATGGACGATCAGAAATCGCAGGCCGACATCCAGAGGGAACACGCCCGCTATGTCAAACCTCTCGGCGACTGGAAGCGCAGCCACAACTGCGGCGCCCTCAGCCTGGCCGACGACGGCCATGAGGTTTGCCTGATGGGCTGGGTGCAGTACCGCCGCGACCACGGCGGTCTGATTTTTGTGGATCTGCGGGATCGCGACGGCCTTACCCAGGTGGTGTTCAGCCCGGAAATCGCCCCGGAAGCTCACCGTGACGCTCATGTACTGCGCAGTGAATATGTGCTGGCGATCAGAGGCCGGGTGCGCCTCCGCCCCGAAGGCATGCGCAACCCCAATCTGTCCACCGGAGAAATTGAAGTGGTGGTGCTGGACTGGAAGCTGCTGAATACCGCCAAGACTCCTCCCTTTCCGGTGGAAGATCGCAGCGACGCGGGTGAAAACCTGCGCCTGACCTGGCGTTACCTCGATTTGCGCCGCCCGCGCATGGCCCATAACCTGCGCCTGCGCCACCGCATTGTGCAGGCCGTGCGCAGCTACCTCAACGATCTTGATTTCCTTGAAGTCGAAACCCCCATTCTGACCAAGTCCACGCCGGAAGGCGCGCGTGACTTCCTTGTGCCCAGCCGCCTCAATCAGGGCGGGTTCTACGCCCTGCCGCAGTCGCCCCAGCAGTTCAAGCAGATGCTCATGATGAGCGGCGTGGATCGCTATTATCAGGTCGCGCGCTGCTTCCGCGATGAAGACCTGCGCGCCGACCGCCAGCCCGAGTTCACTCAGGTTGATATTGAAATGAGCTTTGTGGATGAAGATCAGGTCATGCGCATGGCCGAAGGGCTCATGGCCCGCGTGTTCCATGACGCCATGAACATGGATCTGACCCTGCCCTTCCCCCGCCTCACCTGGGAAGAAGCCATGCGCGATTATGGGGTGGACAAGCCCGACACGCGGTTTGATCTCAGGCTCAAGGACGTCACCGCCTGCGTGGCCGGTTCCGGCTTCAAGCTGTTTGCCGCTGCCCCGCTGGTCAAGGCAATACGCGTGCCGCGGGGCGGAACCATGAGCCGCAAGGAAATTGACGATCTGACCGAATTCGTCAAAATTTACGGCGCACAGGGCCTGGCCTGGATTAAAATCCACGAATCCGAATGGCAATCCCCCATCGCCAAGTTTTTGTCTGAAGCGGAGCGCGCGGCCCTGACCCGCGAACTCGGGCTTGAACCCGGCGATATTGTGTTCTTCCAGGCGGGCGAGCCGGGCATGGTCAACGCCGCGCTGGGCAACCTGCGCGTAAGGCTGGCCCAGCAACTGAATCTTGTTCCTGAAAACACCTGGAATTTCCTGTGGGTGACGGACTTCCCCCTGTTTGAATACAGTGAGGAGGAACAGCGCTATGTGGCCTGCCACCACCCCTTTACCGCCGTACAGGAAGCCGACCGCGAAACCATGACCAGCGATCCCGGTCATGCCAAGGCTCGCGCCTACGACATGGTGCTCAACGGAAACGAGGTGGGCGGCGGTTCCATCCGCATTCATACCCCTGAAGATCAATACCGCATGTTTGAAGCTCTCGGATTCAGTGATGAATCCGCCAAGGCTCAGTTCGGCTATTTCATTCAGGCGCTGGATTACGGCACGCCGCCCCACGGCGGCATAGCCTTCGGCCTGGATCGCGTAGCCATGCTGCTTACCGGCTCCGCTTCGATCCGCGATGTCATCGCCTTCCCCAAAACACAGAAGGCAACCTGCCTGCTCACCGACGCGCCCGATGCCGTTTCCACCAGGCAACTGCGCGAACTTGGCCTGCGGTTGCGTGAAACCCCCGCCGCGAAGCCGGAAGCGTCTTGTTGCGCTTCCTCTGAAGCTTCCGGCAAAGAAGCCGAAACGGAGTAAGCATGCTGCGTCCCATACTGCAATACCCTGACCCCCGCCTGGCCCGGAAAAGCGCTGAGGTTGCGGAAATCGACGACGAAATCCGCACTCTGGCCCAGGATATGCTGGATACCCTCAAAGCCGTGGGCGGCGTGGGCATCGCCGCGCCTCAGATCGGCGTGTTCCGGCGCGTGATCATCCTTGACCTCTCGCAGGAGCTCAAAGATCCCGATGCGCCCCAGGAATTCAAGGCCCTGGTCAACCCGCGCGTCACGGTGCTCGACCCCGCCCTCCATGCCGAAAATGAAGGCTGCCTCTCCGTACCGGACTATCGGGCCAAGGTGAAACGCCCCCGCCGCGTTGCCCTTGATGCGCTCGACCTGGACGGCAACCCCGTTCACCTCGAAGGCGAGGGCTATTACGGCGCGGCCATGCAGCACGAAACCGACCATCTGGACGGCAAACTCTTCATCGATCACCTGAGCTACCTCAAACGCTCCCTGTACGACAAGAAGATCCGCAAGGCGCGCTGACAACGACCAAAAGGCCGTGCGCAAAAAAGGGGGAGGAATGCGTCAATGCTTCCTCCCCCTTTTTTGCGCAGTCTCTTCCCGGATGGAAAAGGAAGGCAACGAACCCGCAGCCTCACAGCAGCATGGTGAGCGGAAAGCGGTAGGCAATGGAGGATGTGGGGCAGGCAATGCGACAGCAGCCGCAATGCCAGCATTGCTCCGGCCAGGCCACAAACGGGCCGTCATTGCCCATTTCCAGAATATGCCCCGGGCAACTTTCCACGCAGGAGCCGCATTCCATACAGTGCCCGCAGTGCATGCAGCGCGCTCCTTCGGCAGCGGCCCGCCCGCCGGTCAATCCCCCCGACATTTCGTCAAAAGGAAGCTGCGGCCCATGCTCCCTTGCTGCATCAGGCAGTTGGCGCGGCGCGTGCTCATGGTAGCTGACATTCATGATCTCGTGGAACTCCACCACATGCGGTGTGACGGCAGCGCCCGGCCCCTCCTCCAGCGTTCCCGAGTCGCCGATCCATACTTCCCGGAAGGAGGCATCCCGCCCCGTCAGGCAGCGATGCACCGCAAGCGCGACCCTTCTGCCGTCTCCCACGGCCGGGGAAACAAGGCCGGGGCCGTTGGCGGCATCTCCCGCCGCAAACAGACCGGGAACGGACGTTTCATAACTTTCCTGATCGCGAAGTACCCAGCCACGCGGCGTGCGGGCAATATCCATTCCGGCCAGAACCCCGTCATCGAGCTGAAGCCCGCTGGCGCACACCAGAACATCCGCCTCCAGCTCCAGTTCCCGCCCGTCCGTATCGGGCACAACATGCAACGCGCCCTTCTCGTCAAAGGAAAAGGAAGCCACGGGATGCGCCGTCAGAGCAAGGCGGCCGTTTCTTTGCTTTGCAACCGCGCTCAGGTATCCGTTATGCACAACAATGCCTTCCTCCCGGGCCTGGCGCACTTCTTCCTCGGGCGCATGCATGGCGTTTGCCGCTTCCAGACAGACCAGCTCCACGGAGTCCGCTTTCAGACGCGCGGCAGTAAACGCGCAGTCAAAAGCCACGCCTCCCCCGCCGAGGATGACGACCTTTTTCCCATCCATTCTTTCGCGAAAGAGCATGGACTGCTTCAGCCAGTCCAGAGCGGGAACCAGAAAATGCCTGCCGGGGATATCCAGAACCCGGCTCCGCCAGAGTCCGGTTGCAAGAATGCAGGCGTGGCTTGACGACATGAGCTCCGCCAGCGTCACATCCCTGCCCACGTCCACATTTGACCGAATCTTCACGCCCAGGCCGAGCAAAAATCCCACCTCGCGATCCACCACGTCCGTGGGCAGTCTGAACTCCGGTATGCCCTGGCGCGGAACGCCTCCCGCCACGGGAGCGCGCTCGTACACGGTTACGTCATGACCATACAGCCGTAAAAAATACGCCGCGGTCAACCCCGCCGGGCCGGAACCGACAATGGAAACTCTTTTTCCCGTGTCGGGAAGCGGCCGCAGGAGAGGGGGCGTTCCATGATCCGCGGCGAAACGCTCCATGCAATGAATGGCGAGCGCCTCATCGTACGAGGCGCGGTTGCACTGTTCCTCGCAGGGGTGCGGACAAACCCGGCCTGTCACGCCGGGAAAGGGATTGCGGGCCAGAATAGCGGCCAGAGCTTCATCAGAATTTCCCGCCGCGATGAGGGTATGGAACTTCTGTATCGGATTGCCCGCCGGACAGGCCATTTCGCAGGGAGAAGTCCGCCCCTGACGGGGCCCCGCGTGAACCTGCACGAACTTTTTCTTCCATTCCTTGCTGTAGAGGGGGGGCATGCTTGTTTCCTCACTGGACGATTGACGTTCATTTCAAGGGAAACGCTGATAAAAGCGTTTCCCATACTGATGACAAACCCCGCTTCGCGGCGCTTGCGCCGTCCAAGCCGCGAATATGGAGCTGATGTATTCAGCGCATAAATCAGCGGGTTCCGAAACAGGACGCCGCGATGCTCCGGGAAATGTCAGAGCCAGCAAAGTTCAGGGCCGGCAGTTCCCTTGCCGATGGCAAGAACCTTGTCGTATTCGGGACGTTTTTCGGGGTAATCGCTGCGCCGATAGATACTGCGTCCGCTCTCCCGGCGCTCCCGGGTGCAAAGAGTGGAAAGCCGACAGCTTTCCAGCAGATGGCGCGCCTCATGAACCATCAACAGCTCATGCATGCTGCGGGCCTGCATCCTGTCCGCATATCCGGCCAGAAAGTCCAGACGTTCCAGCGCCGCGTCAATGCCTTTTTCATTACGGACAAACCCCATGTAATAGGACATGACCTGACGCACGCAGGATTCAAACATTGCCTGGGGGATGCCGTCTTCCCGCTCTTCCAGCGGCCTGAAAATCCGCTCGAACTCCGCGTTGATCCCGCCTTCCAGCCCCGCCAGGCCGACGGGTTTACCCCGTTCGCGGGATGCTGATTCGCCCGCCAGATACCCGCCGCACATGGAACCGGAGAAGGTATAGAACACGCAGCCGTTGTACAGCCCGGGCACCGTGCCGCGAAAAGCGTCATCCGTGGCGAGCATGCCGCTGAACTCGATTTCCCCTATTTCAACTTCCATGGGCGCCTTGGCGAAGTCCACGCCGCGTTGTTCGCAGTAATCCGGAAAGGTGGCCTTGTCGCCGGGCATCAGAACATATTGCAGATGGCGCAGGGTATCCGGCTCAATATGGCGCATTTCCATGACAAAGGGCGGGCCGTTGCCTTTGATCTGTTCCTGATAGGTTCCCCCTATCTGGAACTGGCGCGGGCAGTTCTCCATCTGCGGATGATATTTCGGCATGAAGCGCTCACCCAGGGCATTCAGCTCGTGCGCGCCGGAACCGTTGATCCCGTTCATGCCCGCACAGCCGAACCCCTTGGGAACCAGCGTAGCCTGCTGCCTGATGTCCATATTGATAATCGTCGCTCCCGCCTCATAGGCCAGCGCGTACTGACTGCCGGTGTTGAAAGGGCTGTGCCAGGTATTGTAGGGATTGCCTGTGGAATTGGTCGTGGCCCGGTTGCAGCTGTTGCCGAGCGCCAGAATAACCGCGGACGCGCTGATGACGTAACAGGCCCCGTCCAGAACCCCGTACCCCACAGCACCGGCCATGCGGCCGTCTTTGACCAGCAGCCGGGTAATCATGACGTGATCCAGCACGTCCACGCCGCTGCCGCGCAAATGGGCCGCCACCAGGCGCTTGATCCGTTGGCCTTCCGCAATATTGATATGCCACGCAGGTTCGCCGCGTCCGGCGGTACGCAGGTAACTTCCATCCGGGCGATGAAGAAGCTTCACGCCCAGCCCCTCAAGAAAGCTGACCATGTGCGGCATAACCCTGCCCCAGTCCCGCAGCATGGATTCACTGAAGCCGCTGCACGGCTTAAGATGGTATTTTACCAGATCGTCAACGCTGTCATCAGGTTCATCCGTGCCCAGAACGGCCAGAAAATGGTCATTTCCCCCGCCGAGGCAGCCGGAACTTTCCAGCTTTCCCTTATCCACCATCAGCACACGCGCCCCGGCCCTGCGCGCGGCGAGCGCCGCGCCGCATCCCGCCGCTCCGGTGCCAAGAACAAGCAGTTCCGTTTCAAGCCGAATATAACCCCGCATGAATCATTCCTCTAGAGCGTTTTTTGATTGAAAATATCTGCCAGCCAGATCCTATGTTCTGACCCGCAGGTTTCACACCTGAAGCCGG
>OFFF01001698.1_pt1 | contig 13558 bp, 6 predicted proteins | sample 1521301 | NCBI WGS metagenome assembly OFFF01 (sample SAMEA3504101, study PRJEB24116) | mouse gut metagenome | biome: mouse gut; feature: mouse-associated habitat; material: faeces | place: Denmark | collected 2011
TCATGACGACCCGGCCGGATGAAGTGGCCAAAGGCGGTGCATGAGCTTCTACACACAGCAGGATCTGAGCACCATGCAGGCGTGGCCGTTGGAAAGGAAGATACGGGTCACGCAGGCGAAGATTATTGAATGGTATCTGCATTACAAGGGGAAGGTGGCGGTCTCCTTTTCCGGGGGCAAGGACTCCCTCGCGCATAGGGCGGCCCTACGAAAACTGTGGCGTAGGGGGAAGATGTCTCTCGCGCGCAGGGTGGAGAAACCCCTTGCCGCCCGCGACTTTTCCGGCGGGAATCCTGCCGCCGTCTTTTTTCCCTGCATGAAGGGAAGGCACGAATGGCAGGGAGGTCAGGCAAAGGGCAGTGCATCCTTTTCCCATTCCGAAAAGAAGGCATCCAAACCATTGACAGTGCGCCCACTCGCTTCCCCCCTCAAACGGAAGGCGGCTTTACTAAGCCGGTTACAGAGGAATGAAAGGCCGCTTTTTGCCGAAAAGGGGGATTTTTCGGTCTGTTTCCGTGACGTTTCAGGGCCCCGTTGTCCGGTCGCTTTGAGAAGGGCCTATGGAAGGATTCTCCCGTACCAATCGCCTTGGACAGGCGCACATTGCTTCCTATCCGTCATCGACATTCCTCTTCGCCCTTTTGCCCGTATCCTCCCTCCGTATGCGTATGCGTTCCGTGCGCTTCCGGTCCCTTCTCACCGATTGCCTGCGGACGTGGAACACGGTAAGAACAGGTCTTCAGGAGAAGTCTATGCGTTTGTTTATTGCGTCTGATTTGCATGGTTCCCCGGAGGCGGCCGATTTCGTGCGCCGCCGCTGCCGTGAGCTGGCCCCCGATCTCTGCGTCCTTTTGGGCGACTATCTTTACCACGGCCCCCGCAATCCCCTTCCCGGGGGCTATGCGCCGCAGCAAACCGTGTCCGCTCTGGCCGCCATCGAAACGCCCGTGCTGGCCGTGCGCGGCAACTGCGACGCGGAAGTGGACCTTATGCTGCTGCCTTTTGCGGTGGAGGACAGTGCGGCGATTGCGGCGGATGGCCTGCGCATCGTGGCGCAGCACGGCCACCGGCTTCCCGCCTTTCCGCCCGTTCCCGGCGTGCGGGCCGGGGATGTGGTGCTCAGCGGCCATACCCATATTCCGCGCGGCGAGACCATCGACGGCGTGCATTTCTGGAATCCCGGCAGCACGACTCTGCCCAAGGGCGGCTTTCCGCCTTCCTACGGTCTTTTCGAGGATGGCGTTTTCCGCGTATTCTCCCTCGACGGACGGCTTGTGCTGGAGCATCGCCCCGCAGGGAACTGACGCGCTCCTCACCTGATACGGAGCAGTATGTCCGGCAAAACCGCTGGGCGTCTCGGGGTGTGTCCTATGTGGCGGCGCGGCGTCGGGCGTACGGCGGTCTTGCGGCTTTCCCGGAGAAAAAGCGCCGTAGGAGCACTCTGTCCCTTGTTGGGGGCTTCCTCCGCAGACTGTCGGCTCTCTGTGCGCGCGTGGTGACAAGCCGTCCTTTCTACGGTAGAGAATGCAAACGGGCTTCCGTTCAGGAGGCCCGCTTTCCTCTTTTTTCAAGGCAGGTATGCATGAAGGATTCCAACGCCACCCTTTTGCTGGGGACGGAACCCATCGGAAAATTGTTGCTGCGCTATTCGCTGCCGGCCATCGCCGCTATGGTGGTCTTTTCCCTCTATAATGTCATCGACAGTATTTTTATCGGGCACGGTGTGGGGCCGCTCGCCATTTCCGGCCTCGCGATCACCTTTCCGGTCATGAACCTGACCTTCGCGCTGGTGATGCTCGTGGGCATCGGCGGCGCGTCCATCAGTTCCATCCGGCTGGGGCAGCAGGATATGGAAGGTACAGCGGCGGCGGAAAAGGTGCGCAGAAGCTGTTCCATCAGATTTTCAAACTGTACGCTGTGGGGAGCGTGGTCCATAAGCAACTGCTCCCGGCGCAGAACAGTAAATGCGGGTTCTATATTCAATTTTAGTTCACCTCTACCTTAATATAATGCGAGGGACGACCCGATGGGCCGTCCCTCTTTTCAGTTTAGTAGCCGGTCTTGGGGAGGGTGGGAACGTAAGTGGGCGTCAGCTTGCGGATGATGGTGAGCCAGGTAGCCTGGGCAGTCTGCCAGGTGCCCTGGTACTTGCCGCCCACGTCGGCCCGGTTGATGAGCTGGTAGCCGTTGGCCGCCGTCCCGCTGACGGTGACGGTCAAGGTGGGATTGGCCACCGACTGGAAGCCCACGGGCACCTTGCCAAAGTCCAAATACACATCAGTGACATACTCCCCGGCCTGCATGGGGATAGCGTTCAGGCTGAAGGAGTAGTTGCTGCTGGTAATCAGGTTGGACGCCAGCACCTGGTAGGCCCCAGAGTAGTTGGTTTTGTAGAGAATCCGGTAATTCAGCCGGGCACTGTAGGTTCCAGTGGTGAAGATGGTTGCCCGGGCCGCGTCGGTGGGAATGCGGTCATGCCAGTAAAATTCACTGAGCGGTACGTTGCTGGTATTGGCAACAGTGAAGTCATAGCGCATCTGGCTCCCGGCCAGGGCCTCGGCGTTGCCCCGCTTGGTGATGGTCACACCCAGGTTGGAGGGCTTATCATAGTCGCTCACTTTGATGATCTGCCCTGAGTATTCCAGCGTTTCATCAAAAATGGTTCCACTGACCTGCCAATAGGCGGGGGCAGTCACCTCAGTAATTTTATAGCGCCCTAACGGCAGAGGCTTGGAGGCGGCCACGCCTCTGGCATCGGTAGTGATATAATCGACTACCTTGCCTGAGCGGGCCTCGCTGATCTCATAGACCGCGCCCTGGAGGGGAGCGCCGGCAGGGGTCCCGGTGACTTCGTTGTACTCAGCGGCGAATTTGTGGATCTGGAACTGGCCCGTGATGGGGACGTTCTCCCAGGTGATTTCAATGGTCTTGCCCGGCTGGACATAGACGGTCTTGTACTCCTTGTCCAGCTCGTAGCCGGGGGCGGCTTCCAATTCACGGATGAACAGCTTGCCCTTGCCCTGGACGGTCAAATCGTCGATATAAATGTATCCGCCATCGTCCGTGGTGTACTCCCCAATGGGATTTTTGTTTTGGTCGTAGACCAGGAATTTCACGTTATAAATCCCAAGCCCGGTTACGCTGTCGATCTTGTGCAGGATAATACCGCTGAATGGGGCGTTGGTCACGGTCAGGGTAGTCGTCTTGCCGTTCTGGATGGTGAAGTAGTGGGGAGTGCTGTCGAGTTTGAAGCCCTCCGCCGCCTCGACCTCCACACAGTAGTAATCGCCCGCGTCCAGATTGACGTGGACCCGGCCGCGGTCCCCGGTGGTCACGGTGTCCACCAGAGCGCCATCCATCTTCCGAATCTCAAAGGTGACGCCCTTGATACGCTGAGTTTTGTCCGCCTCGGACACCTTTATCAGCTCCAAACCGCCCACAGGGGTGTTATAAAATTTCAAGGTCTGAGCGTCACCCACCTTGATCTGGATGCTCTTGGGGCTGGTGTCGAGAACATAGCCGTCCAGGCCCCGGATTTCTTTCGCAATGATGGTCACACCGGGCTCCAGGCCCTCAATTACAATCCGGCCATTTTCATCGGTGGTGTACTCGCCGTTGTTGGCCCCCAGCACCTTGCCATTGGATTCAGTGACCAGGAATGTCACGCCCTTCAACGGAGTAGTGGTTCCGGTGATATACTTCTCAATAACCAACCGGGTCTTGGGGTCGTTCTCAAACGTGAGATCATTGCCGCCGTTGGTTCCGCCGCCAGTGCTGGTGTTTCCGCCTGGATTGGCCGTACCGCCAGTGGTTCCGCCGCTGCTCACGGAATTGGAGCCATTTTTCACAATAATGGTCTGGGGTGTGCTGTTGAGAACGTAACCGCTGGGGACTTTGGTTTCCACAACCACGATTGTACTGCCAGGCACGAGGCCGGTGACTGTCACAGTCCCATCCTTGCCGGTGGTGTAGCGGCCCAGCACAGTCCCGTTGCCGTCCTTGACCGTGAATTCAGTTCCCGGTACAGGTTTTCCGGTAACGGAATCTTTTTTCGTAATCGTGAGAGAGCACAGAGGTTCGTTGAGGAAAGTTAAAGTTTGTGTGTCCATGGGGTTGACCGTGACCGTCTGCGTCTGGGTGCTCTGGTCAATCACATAGCCGGGGGCTGGTTTGACCTCTTTGGCAACGATAGTGCCCGTCACGCCGGAAATCCGAATTTCACCTTTGTCATCGGTGGTATAGAGGCCGTTGCTGCTCAAATGGCCGTTGTCGTTATCAACGTACCCACCGTTGGCATACGTCACTTGGAATTGTGCGCCGGGAATAAAATTGCCGGTTACACTGTCTTTCTTTTGAATCACCAGCGTACCAGCCTTGGCGTTCCAAAAGGTGAGCTGCTGCACACGTCCGCCCTCGATTTTGATGTCCTGGGGCGTGCCATCAAGGACATACCCTTCCACGGTCTTGATTTCGCGGGCGATAACAGTGGTACCCGGCTCAATGCCCTCCAGAACAATTTCACCCGCTTTGTCGGTGTAGTAGCAGCCATCATCCGGGCCAACAGCGGCCCCGGAGCCGTCCACCACCTTGAAGCACACACCGCTCAAAGGCTCGTTTTCGGTTCCCTCGATGAACTTCCGAATTATTAAGGTTGTACCCGGTTGGTTGTCAAAAATCAGGCTGTTGGAAATGCCAGACTTCACCACAATGCTCTTGGGCGTCTCATCGAGGATGTAACCTGTAGGTGCTCTGGTTTCAGACACCACGATGGTACTGCCAGGCTCCAGTCCGGAGACAATTACTGTGCCGTCCGTTCCGGTTTTGTAGATACCGTTGGTGGGGCCGACAGCGTGGCCCTCGCTGTCCCGGACAATAAATTCAGCGTTTGCCAAAGGCTTGCGGGTCACAGCGTCCCGTTTCGTGATGGTCAATGTGGCCTTGGGGGTGTTGGTGATAATGATCGTCTGCGTGTCTCCGTTGGGGCCGATGACCACGTTGGTGCTGGGGTTGTCCATGACATAACCGTCCGGGGCCTTGATTTCAGACAACACATAGGCCCCAGGCGCGAGATTGGTGATCCTGATTTCGCCCTGGGCGTCGGTCTTAAAAATACCGTTGGAGGTCAGTGTGGATGTGCCAATCACACCGTCCAGACCCACTTCGCAACCGGCCGCCGTGGTGATGCGGAACTCCGCGCCGGGGAGCGGCTTGTTGGTGGCGCTGTCCCGTTTCTGAACGATGAGCTGGCCCTTGGGCTGGTTTTTCATGGTCACACTGACCATCTTGCTCGCCTGGATCACTACCGTCTGGGACTGGGTATCAATGAGGAATCCCGCCGGGGCCTTGGTTTCCGTGATGACCACGCTCTTTCCAGGCGTCAGGCCCTCGATCCGCACCTCGCCATTTTCGTCCGAACGGTAAACGCCGTTGGAATCGCCAATGAGGCTGCCGTCCGAGTAGGCCACCTTAAACTCCGCGTTCGCCAGTGTAACACTGGGGTTGACACTGCACACCTTCCGAATGAGGAGGGAGCCAGTGGGCTGGTTGCGGAACTCCAGGGTCTTGGTCTCGTTGGACTCGATCTTGACCGTCTGGGGCACATCGTCTAAAATGTACCCAGGTCTGGTCCGGGTCTCCTTGACCACCAGTGTGCTCCCCGGCATGATGTCGGATACCAGGATGGTTCCTGCGCTGTCGGTAGTGAAGTATCCGTTGGAATTGCCCACAACAGCACCGTCGCTGTTGGTAACATAGAACTGGATGTCGCTCAAAGGCTCACCGGTCACACTGTCCACCTTCTTAATGAGGACAGCGCCGTATTTGCTGTTGGTAAAGGTGAGCGTGATGCAGTCCTGCTCCTTGCCGCTGATGTAGGCCGTCTGGGGTGCGGTATCCATAACGTAGCCGTGGGGTGCGGAAATTTCCTCGCAGACATACGTTCCAGCGTCCAGGCCGGTGATCACGATATTTCCGTTGCTGGAGGTCGCATATTCCCCAATGATGGTGCCGCCGCTGCCGGAGGTCCCGCCCAGGTAGCGGACCCGGAACCAGGCGTTAGCGAGAGGCGCGCCGGTATCCGAATCAATTTTCCGGATGACCAGGGCAGACTTTGGGATGTTCTCAAAGGTCACTTCCACGGAGGTGTCGTGCTCGATATAGATGGTCTGCTCGGAGGGCTCTTTGAGCATGAACCCTGCCGGCGGCTCCACCTCGATGATTTTGTACCAGCCCGTGTCCAGGTTGTCCAGGTGGATGATTCCGTTTTCATCGGAGTAATAGTAGCTGTTGGTCAGCTGCTGGTAGGTGCCGTTTTGGTTCTTGTCCTTGGACACCCAGATCTCAAATTTAGCGCCCTTGATTCCGTCTCCGACGATAGAATCCACCTTGTAGATGGTGAGGCCGGGCTTCTTTTCGTTCTCGATGCTGACTTCGGTGGTCTTGCCGGGCCGCAGGTAAACCTCGTGGGGTGTGGTGTCCAGAATGTACCCTGCCGGGGCCTGTTTTTCGGTGATGATATAATATCCTTCGGTAAGGTGCTTCTGCGGCACAGTGATCGTGCCGTCCGCGCCTACCGGGAAGTCACCAATCTTCACGCCGGCCTTGGTCTTGATTTCAAAAATAGCGCCGGTCAGGTGCTTGCCCTCGATGTCCACCTTCACAATTTTCAGGGTGGGCCGCTGGTAGTTTTGGAACTCCACCTGGGCCTCCTTGTTGGGGAACAGGGTCACGGTCTGAGGCGTGGTGTCCAGAATGTAATTCTCCGGAACGCTCTGCTCAGTGACGGTATATACCCCCGGCAGGAGATCGGTGATGACCACTTTCCCATCGGACCCCGTGGGCCTGGTGGTGATGGTGGGGCCGTCCGCGCCCCGCAGGGTAAAGGTCACGCCGGGGATGGGAGCGCCAGTATCCTTGTCCCGCTTGCTGATGATCAGGCCGGGCCGCTTATCGTTGTTCAGCCGCAGCTCCGCAGTCTTGCCAGGAGACAGCTCCACATGATATTCGGTGGTGTCCAGGATGTGGTCCGGTAAAGTGGCCGTTTCTACAACGGAGTAAATTCCCGGCTCCAGGCCCTCCACCAGAATCTCGCCGCCGTTTGCCGTGGTCCGGTCAATGGAGTGGCTGGCGTCTCCAATGGGGGTGATCTTAAAGGTCACGCCGTCCAGAGCAGTCCCGTCCGCGCTGGTTTTGACCAGCCGCAGGCCGGGCTTTTTTGTATTCGTAAACACAAATTCGGCGGTGTCATTGGCCCGCAGGTGGATGATGCGCTGGGCGTTGTCCACCACATAGCCGGGGCACTCCAGCTCCGTTACCTCGTAGGAGCCGGCGGGGAGATTGCTCAGGTCGATCTCGCCATTTCCGTCCGTGACAAACTCCTGGGGGCCGTAGCTGCCGTCGATGGCCCGGATGCTGAACTTCACGCCGGGGATGGTCTTGGACGGGTCGGCGCTGTCCACCTTCACCAGCTTCATGCCGGGCTTGATGTCATTAAAGAAGAACAGCTCCTTGATGCCGCAGCCGGCGGTCAGCTCGATCTCCTGGGGGGCGGTGTCCTTGATGTGGCTGTCATCCCCGGTGTCCACCTCCACTGCCCAGTAAGTACCCGGTTCGATGCCGGTCAGCAAAATCTCACCGCTCTGGTTGGTTTCATAGTGTCCGATGGAGACGCCATCCCGGAAAATCTCAAAGGTGACGTTCGCCATGGGCCTATGGCTCTGCCGGTCATATTTCACGATCTTCAGTCCGACCTTCGCCAGATTTTTGAAGACAAGGGGGCCGGCGGGGATGGGGTTGCCGTTGGCGTCCAGTTCCAGCTTGATTTGCTGGACCTCGGTGGTGGGCTCGTAATTGGGGGGCGGGACCAGCTCCGTCACGGCGTACTCGCCGGGCTTGATGTACTTTCCTGCCGCCTCGGTGGGGTCCCACCACTGGACGCTCTCCAGAACGCCGTTTTCATCGGTGTCAAACTCATAGACGCCGTTGGTGACAGAGGAGAACTTGAACGTGGCGGGGCCAACGCCGGTATTGGTATTGGCGTCCCGTTTGAACAGGAGGGCCTTCCCAGGCTCAGGAATGCCGCCATTTTCAATGCCGCTCGCGGGGCCGACCTGGACCGCGCCCGCCGCCGTGCTGTTCTCCGGGGCCTTGCAGGTCACGGTGAAGGGGGAGGCCAGCGGAGCACAGCCGGCGGGGGCCTTTGTCTCCTTGACGTACAGGGTCACAGAGCCACCATCCTCCACAATGTTGGGGACGGAGGTGCTGGCTGTGCCGTCGGAACCAGTGGTCATTACGGCCAGGGGTGTGCCACTGCAAGAGGAATCCGCATATACAGAGAACTCCGCGCCGGCCAGGGGCTTCTTGTCCTTGGCGGCGATTTTTTTGAGCTTCAGGTAGACGGGTTTCTTCTCGGTAATAGTAGTGCCGTTGGTAAAAGTCACCTTGGAGGCTCCGCCGCTGCTGGTAAATTTCTTAGCGGACATATCGGCTGTGCCGCCGATGCCGGTGATATTGGTCAGCTGGGAGGAGTCGTCCTCCGTCACTTCGTAGCGGAAGGATGAGTCAGCCTCGAAATCAATGCGGATGGTCTCGTTGGCCTTCAGTGAGAATTTCAAACTGTTGTCAGTCTCAGTCACCTGACTCGTGCAGTCAACATCATTTTTCTTGGCGCTAAAACTGGCAGGACTGCCAGAGGTATATCTAACTGTGAAGTTCCATTCCACACCGGCCGGAATGCCCGTCCCAACTTTTTTAGTAACTTCCAAGGACGGCCTTGTAGGTTCAGGACGCTCAAAATTAAAAGGACTAAAAATGTGAAGTCCGAAGGATCGACGTTCGCTAAATATAGTATCCCGGATAGGTCGAGGATACTGGATGGTATCCACATAGCTGTCTGTCTCTCTGAACCCGTTGGTGGAGTGCAGCTCCTCACCGGTAGGAGTACCGTCCTCGTTAAGCGGATATTCGAGGAACTGCTGATCCTTGCCCTGCCGCATCCAGCGGGCCATGTTCACCATGGTGGACGCCTGGTCCCAAATTAAATTGCCTTTGACTTGGGATTCATTATTGTAAATGGTGTAGGCCATCATCTCCCGCAGCGTGTAGGCCCGGCGCACACCGTCAGGGTCCCTAAAGACACCGCCTGTTTCTACAATGACCCGGTACTTTGTGCGCAGATTGCCGTCCGCATCGTGGACATACTCAGACCAACGTTCCATCGCTTCGTCCTTGCTCCAGCCGGCGATGTCGCCGCCTGCGCCATCATCCGTCTCGCTCAGGCGGTTCAGCAGGTAAAGGAAAGCATCGTTGGCCTTGTAGACTTTGTATAGGTTGCCGGGGGTCACGGATTCCGCGTCAGTACCCCACATAGAGGTATAATCGCCGTCCTTCCAGCCGGTGGACCAGCTTTTTGAATTGCAGTGAAACATCTGCTCCTTCTGCTGGTCAGTGATCCCGGTCGCCGCCTGGAACTCATCTGCGGTAGTTACCCAGCGTTTGTTGTGTCCCTGAGTGGCATCGTAGGAATAGACTCCATGCGTCACGGACGGCCCCGCCATAAGCTGGGCGGCGTTGGCTCCCATGCTGTTGTAGGCCAACGCTTGGGAGTTATACCAAGTGATAAAGCTGCGGCATTTGTCTGCCGACCAGGTTCCGTCTGCCCCCTTGCTCCAGACCACATTGAGCGGGGTGCCGACCACATGCCAGGTGCTATAATCACCGTTGTTGAGGTCGGTGACAACACCCTGGGGGAACTCAATCAGGGTGAAGCGCAGGAAGGTGCGCTCCGGATCAGTTCCCCAGGCCACATTGGAGGTAGTAGGTTTCTTACCTCCGGGACTTCCGGGGTTGTAGGCGCCCACGCCTCCAGTAGGATTGCTGGCGCTTACCTTAGAGGGGGCGTGCTTGACCGTCTGCGGGCAGAACCTTGTAAGCGTCACGCTGGGGTCGGCGCTGTAGGCCCGGTCAACGGAAAAGGGCAGGTCATAGCTGAGATTACTTAGGCTGTCGCCCGCCGTTTCGTACTCAGCCCATGCGTCATACTTCTGGTAGGTCACCCCGTCCAGGGTATAACTGTGCAGCTGGGCGGGGTCGCCCTTGGCTCGGCTGACGCTCACCATCTGGCCGCTCTGCCGGACTACCAGCGTGTCACCGTTGACCATAGCCTCCTGCTGACGCTGGGCCAGCTGTTCGGCCAGAGCGTAGGAACCGGGAATGACATACTCAAATCGGGTCAGGCGGGAGTTGAACAGCCTGCTGCCGTCCGACTCATAGGCAATGCTGGGAATCACATCGGGCAGATTGACCAAGACACTGTCCTTATCTACCCAGCCGATGCCGTCCAAGTTTGCACCTGTCCAGCCGCCGTTCTGATAGCCGATCTTGATCCGGTCGCCGCTGTTGTCCTCCAATAAGGCGAAAGGAGTTGCGGTTGGGAGCGTCGCAACCGGGACGTTGCCGCCCTCGGTCTTGTAGACGGTGAAAGGCTTGTCACCGCCGTTCCAGGCGGTAGCACCAGCCACGTTCAACTCGAAGCTGCCCGTGGGCGCATAAAGGTTGGAGTTGTCCGAGGTGCCGGCGGCAAAGGCGGAGACTGGGAGCATACCAGCGGCCATAATGACAGCCAGCAGACCAGAAACTGCCCGTTTCCAATGGGATTTCATACATTTCAGCATTGAAATTTCCTCCTTATAACGGATTTTTGGTATGAAAAAGGACCGCACAGAGTTGTGCAGTCCTTGCGGATGATTCTTTGCTTGTAATTGGGGCTGTTCATGCGGGGAATCGGTGGTTTTATGTGCATTTTTTCTCCTTAGCTGTTATTTGCGAACCATGCCTCTACACTATTCCCAGTGTAGGAGACGCTTTCAGGGTAGCGGGTCCAGCCTTCTAAACGATAAATCTGGTTTTCACCCCGATAACTATCCAGATTATCCATGTTGCTATAAGTACTCTGACGGTCTGGCCATTGGATAGTTTCGCCCGCATTACCATCTGTGATGTAAAACGAGTTTGTATCGCTGGGTGATTCCAAGGCGACTACAATATGCCAGACCTTACCGCTGCTATTGCGTACATAGACCAGAATATCTCCAGGCCTAATTTGAGAGAGATCATCCAGCCTACGACCAAGGTTAGCAGTGTCTCCGAAGATGAGAGAACTTACCATGCTGGCATATGCTCCACAAGCGTAAGTATTACTGACGTGATAGTTGCGCATGATCTGTCCACTGGCTGTGCTGGGTATTTCGTTCTTGTGAGTGCCTGGGGTTTTGTTTGTCCCCCAGACAGTACCGGTTGGCCAGTCCTTTTCAATTTGGCGAAGTAGCTCCAGCACATTTTCCTCGGTAATGGGCTTGCCATTAGTCAGATAACCGTCTCCGATACCCTGCGAAGCCGTGTGAGAGTTTCCTGCCATACCATTCAGCGCCCGATAGATCAGAACTGCAATGTTTCCCCGGGTGATGGTGGGGCCGGTGGTCGCTTCAACTGGGAGCAGTCCCAGTTCGACCGCCTTATCACAAGCGGTGGCGTAGCTCCACTGGCTGGCCGGGCAGTCCAGATACCGGAGCATGACGGTGCCGGCCGCAGCTGGGGTCACCGGGTCACTGGGGCCAAATTGTTTGTTGCCATAGCCGGCCATCAGCTTTTTCTCGGCACAGTAACCGGCATAGGGCATAGCCCACTCAGGAACATCGGTGAAGGGACAGATGGTGCGGTAATAGGCGGCATTCCTGCCCATATCCCCGGTATCATCGGAGAGCCGGGTCAGGATTACAGCCAGCTCCGCCCGGGTCAGGCCGGAAGCCAGGTTCAGGTTGCCGTTCTGGTCGCCGGTCAGGATACCATTTTCTTTCAGCCAGGCCGCCGCCGTTTCCTGCTCGGACTGAACAGCCAGGGCGGGGACAGCCAGTGACAGTGTCAGTGCGGCGCACAGCAGCAAGGTCAAGATCCGTTTCATATTTTGCACTCCTTTCAGTACCCAAAATCAACTTGTTTCTTCCTTCTGATTTGAGCATAGTACGGAATCCGGACTCTGTCAAAGGATTATTTTAAATCCCTTTGCCGATATTTTGAACCTTGCCGTATTTGTTGAATTTCGGTCGTTTCACCTCCGCTTTTCACGGAGTTTCGCCGCAAAAGGTTATTTGTAAACCTTTTATGAACGAATCTCTACCGCCTGTACCACGACCCGGCTCTCCGGGTGGTCGGCCAGGCAGGTGGTGAGGGTGAGCCGGTTGTCGGAGGTGGCCTGGAGGTAGTTCCAGTCGGTGTTGGAGATGGTTTTCACCAGTGTGACCGCATAGGTCCGGGTGCCGTACATGGTAGTGTAGGTGATGGTGTCCCCCTGCTTCAGATTTTTGATTGCGCCAATGGCGTACTTGGTCCCCCGGTTGTGCCCGCACGCCCCGACGTTGCCGTCCCAGGCGGAGGTAGAGCTGTAATGCCCCAGACCCTTGGACATACTGGTACTCGTTTCCCCCTCCCAGACCTTCATGTTGATCTTGAGGGACGGAATCTTGATGGTGCCGATATGGCCGTCCTTGTAGGCCATGCCCTCCGCGCTAGTGTAGGCGGGCGGCTGATAAGTGGGCGTGGTGGGGACAGTGGGTGTGGGAGTGACAGCGGAGCCCGGTTTGCCGGCCTCCACCAGCTCGGTGATGGGGCCTCCCCCGGCCACACCGTAGCCGCCCCCGCCCGTCGCCACCGTCTGTTGGAGGCCGGGGAGTATGGTGCGCTCCATCACGCCGGTCATGGTGGTGCTCTGAAGGCCGTACTCCAGCTCGGGGACCTGGTAGTCCACCACATTCCTGCCGCCGTAGTTGTACTGGCTGCCGTAAATGTCCTCATAGCTGGTGCTCTTGTAGTAGTCCTGGGGGGCGGTGGTCTCAAAGGAGTAGTCCGCCGCCGCATAGGCAGAGGGCGTCAGCGCCAGCAGGGCCAGAATGGGCAGGATCGCTTTGCTCAGAATTTTCCAGGGTTTCATTTCGTCTCCTCCTCTTCAGATTCGTCCTCCGGTTCCTCCCGGAGCTGCCGCAGCGCCCGGCGGGAGCGGAACAGCAGTACAGCCAGAGTGGCGATGGTTCCCGCACCCAGAATCCCCAGAGCATAGGGCAGGACCTTCCCGGGCAGGCCGGCCGTCAGACCGGAGGCCCGGTCAATGATGATACCAGGCGTCTCGGTTTCTGTCCCCAGGTAGGTCACCTTATAGGTGACGCTCTCCACATCGTTCCGGGTGACCTCGCCCACATAGTCGGCGGAGGTGATGTACCCAGTGGCGACCTTGTGGTAGCTCTTACCGGAGTAGGTGGCCACGGCCTGATAAGAGACGGGGGCCAGGGCGTCCCCCACCAGATCAGTGCCAATGATCTGCCAGTCCACGTTGGACAGGTTCAGCGTCACCCCGTCCTTGACGGTGGTAGCCGGGACATAAGACATATCGTTCCGGTCCAGTGGCCCGATGGTCTTGGTGGCGGTGACGGTCTTGGCCTGGCTGGTATAGCCGGAGGCTTCGGTGCGAATGGCGGTGTGATCCAGGTTCAGAACGCCGGAGTAAGTGCCG
>OFFF01001704.1_pt1 | contig 13535 bp, 15 predicted proteins | sample 1521301 | NCBI WGS metagenome assembly OFFF01 (sample SAMEA3504101, study PRJEB24116) | mouse gut metagenome | biome: mouse gut; feature: mouse-associated habitat; material: faeces | place: Denmark | collected 2011
TCTATAAGATAAGATATCTTTCAGCCCCTGCAGGATCGACAGCTGCCGATTTTTTCCAGGATCAGAAAAGCCCAGAAATTTTTTTCGATAGGATTCTTTTTCTCTTTCCAAGTCCATTTTGTCCTGAATAAATCTCCTCCACATTACATCAGCTACAATCTGTATTCCATCAATTCTTTCATGTTCCGCAAACTTTGCCAGACAATAAGAAATGATCGGCCTGCCTTGCACTTCTATGTATTGCTTGGGAATCTCCGCGCCTAAACGTTTCCCCGTTCCTCCTGCTAAAATGATTGCAATATTCAAAATGATCATCCACCCTTTTTACGCTCTGATTCAAATATAGCTTTGCTGTTTTATGGTTATGCCTTTAAAATTTTAATTCCCGTATATTGTTCAGTGTTTCTCCATACGGCTTGTCCTTGCCAAACAGCAATGTTGTCCCAAGCACAAAACCTTTTACTCCCTTCGGTGCAAACTCTATGATCTTATCTGCACTGCAGGCTCCATCCCAATAAATCTCAAAATCCATATCCTCTTTTAAAGCCAGCAGTTTCGTGATCTTCCTGCCTACATATGGAAGATACATCTGCCCGGCATTTCCCGGATTCACTGACATAACAAGAACTTTCTTCACAATACGGAGCATCTCCATGACCGTTTCTACAGATGTCCCTGGATTAATGGCAATCCCCGGGATCATGCCCGCATTGATGATGCTCTGCAAAGTCGTAGACGGATGGTACTCTGCTTCCGGGTGGATATAAACCGTGTCTTCCTTTCGTAAATTGGATAAAAACAGATCGATCCGGTTGTTTGGATGTTCGATCATCATATGAACATCTAACGGTTTTGGAGATTCCTTGGCTATATATTTCATATCATTTAATGACATGGCAAAATTAGGCACATAACGTCCATCCATGATATCAATATGAAATGAGTCAATTCCGCCTGCGGTTAATTCTTTCACCTCTTTTTCCAAGTTGCCGTAATCCGCGCACATCATGGAGGCCATAAGTTCAAATTGCATAGATTAGTCCTCTCTTTTCATGTAAAATAAAGCATGATCATACCAGTTTATCCAATATTTCATCGGCTATGTTCCAGGATATTGTTTCTTTATTGTCAATATCATTATAAATTGACAGATCAATATAAACTATTTTCGGTTTTTCCGCGGCATCTTCTTTTTCTCTATATCCTGCCATGCAGAGTTCACAGTTTAAAGGACAGACCATGTGTGACTTTTCGGGATATATTCCCTCATTGGAGCCGGCCGCCTCACAAGGATATAAGTTACAGGATGCCCCCCTGATACGATCAGCTGGCAGGATCATGCAGTCCGCTTGAGAATCATGATCAACGATCTGTTCTTTTGTTACAACAATATGTTTTACAGCATCAGCCAGCATCTGTATACTGCATACATAATATTTATTGAAAAACAGTCTCTCACCCTCCGGAAAAAACTGGCAGAAACAGCTCACAGAATCTGCTTTTATTCTCTGAAGCTTTGCTCTGTCTAAATCAGAAAATCTGTCTCTTGTCAAATTCCATAGATGGCAGACCTGACTCCAGAACAGGCTTCTTAGCTCATCTCGATATGTTTCAAAACTCCCATCCTTTTTGAAACGTTCCGCTAATTCTCTTAATGATCTTATTATAAATGGAAGTTTTGAAGCATCATTAATTATGCTTCCCTCCCGGTTTCTTAAATAGCAGTACATTGCCTCCTGCACATAATAAATACTTTTTGCTTTCGATATCAGATAAGGTACTGCCGAAATATCTTCATAGGCATGCGGCGGTAATTTCACGTTATTTTCAGTGAACAGACTTCTCTTGAACAGCTTCGCACACAGGAATGTCCTGCACTTACAAAAAAGGAATTTTTCCATACCGATACATACCTCGCCGCCCAAAAGCCTCACAGCAGATATTTTATGTATTTCTTTTCCATCCGCCTTTTCCACATAGCACATGTCGCAGATAACAATATCATTTTGGCCTTCCCGTGTCCCAGAGAGCATCTCTTTTACAAAGTTCTTTTCAATCCTGTCATCTGCGTCAAGGAAGGCTACATACTCTCCAGAAGCCATTTCAATTCCCTTGTTCCTGCTGTTTCCCAGCCCCATATTTGGCTGATCCACCACTCTAATGCGCGAATCCGATCTCTCCCAATCTCTGCATCTGCTCAATGTATCGTCCGTGGAACCGTCATTGATCAATATTACTTCAAAGTCCTGGCAGGACTGGCCCGCAACAGATGCAAGGCATTGTTCAATATAATCTTCCATATTATATACAGATATGATAATCGATAATTTCATACAGCTCTTCTGCTCCCGAAATATTTCACTCATTGATAACTTGTCCAGATAATATAAACATCATCACGTGGTCCATTACCATATGCACATCCTCAACGATCTGCATATTATTGATATTTACATGGATACATTTCTGCACCATCTTTTTGATCCTGCCTCCATCATAACCAACGATTCCAACGGTCGCCGCACCCGACTCGTTGGCATATTTCACTGCCCTTACTACATTTTCGGAATTGCCGCTTCCTGATATCGCAATCAGCACATCCCCTTTTGAAATTCTGTTTTTCAGAGGTTCCGTGAAAATTTCATCATAGCTGATATCATTTGCGATCGCCATCATCGTCGGCACATTATCGCTCAGACATTCAAAGTTATATTTTATTTCATGCGCCATACTGATTCCTTTATTAAAATCACATGCGAAGTGAGACGCCGTTGCCGCGCTCCCTCCGTTTCCGCAAACAAAGATTTTCTTTCCGGATAATCTGGCATTTTCCAATAATTCCATTACCTTACTTATCTCACGTTCATCCAATGCCGATAAAACTTCCCGCTCTTTGTCAAGATATCTGCGGACTTCTGCTTCATACCCCATCCCCAAGTCCCTTTTCTTTCATTATTTTCACTGAAAAATCTATGGTCCGCCGTATACCGGTCTCAAGGCTGACCTTTGGTTTCCATCCATATCGCTCAAATGCATGGCGATTCGATAGTTGTGTATATTTTTTTACTTCATGATCCAATACTTTATCTAAAATCCGATATCCTCCCTTATAAAGATCTGGATATCGGTGCCAGAAGTGTTCTGATCCGAAAAATTCCGGTTCTGTTCCTGAACATCCCATCAGCCTTGCAACGACCTCAAATAATTCATTGATAGAGACTGTTTCCCCTGTAGATACATTCATAGCCGTCCCCTTCCCGGACCAGTTTAAGAAGTTCTACCAGATCGTCCACATATACAAAATCCCGCCTTTGGCTGCCATTCGAATGCAGCTGAACAAGCTTCCCCTGATACAGTTCACGAATCATATAGCCGACAACCGGGGGCTGGGTTCTAAGGCAGTCCAGGTGCGGACCATATACATTCGCAAACCGCATGCAGGCCACATTCATGCCATAGCAATCTACATACGCTTTGCAGAATTGTTCTGCGGCATATTTCGTACTTGGATAGATCAGGGTTGGAGGAGCTGTATTATCTTCTGTTAAAGGAAACTCTGTATTATTTTCATAGACAGCCGACGTACTGGCAAAAATAACCTTTTTGATGCCATATTTTCTTGAAGCTTCCAATATGTTGACTGTTCCCTGCACGTTGACTTCCGTCGCCAGAGAGGGATTTGTCTGACAGTCCGGAAGCGGAGTGATTGCCGCGATATGATATACATAATCAAAATTTTCTGTTTGAAATAAAAAATCCAATAATTCTGTATTCCTGATATCGCTGTGAATCACCTCCGCCCTGAAATCGTGATCCTCAAAAATCAGGTTGTCATCGGCTCCATAAGAAAAGTTATCCAATAATACCACTTCATCGCCGCTCTTCCATAAATAATACGCCAATTGAGAACCTATAAATCCAGCAGCCCCTGTTATAAATATCTTACTCATCGTCTTCCTCTCAATCTGAAAAAATAATATTGCTTCCCTGCGGATCGATACAAAAATCCACTTCTCTGAAATCTTTTAAAGCTTCTCTGACCATTTCCTGACGGTCTGCCGGAACATAAAACAAAAGGAAACCACCTCCCCCGGCACCCAGTACCTTTCCGCCAAGTGCTCCTGCTTTTTTTGCCTTCCGATACATATCATCGATCATTCCATTGCTTACACCTGAAGCAAATTTTCTTTTGATCTCCCAGGTGTGATCCAATCTTTCTCCTAACATATCCAGTCTGTCGCCGCGAAAAGCTTCTTGATAGATCCTGTCAGTAATTTCAACCAGTTCATCCAGCAAGGCCGATTTTTCTTCCATCGTTTCTGTCTGTTCCGCAAGGATCTTTCTGGAGTCCCTGGTCAGCCCTGTATAAAACAACAAAAGATTTTCTTCAAGTTTTTTCAGAACATCCCGATCACAGACGATCGGATTCACTGAGACTCTTTCATTTGGATAAAATCTGTACTGATGAAGCCCTCCGAAAGCAACTGCATATTGGTCCTGTATCCCGATCCGCTGCCCCAGCCTGCCAATTTCTATCTCACATGCTTCCTTTGCCAGCGCTTCCGGGGTCACATACTCCCCTTTAAATGCATGGAGCGCATTCAGTACCCCCACGGAAAGAGCCGAAGAGGAAGCCAGTCCGATCCCTGCCCCGCTTAAAGGAAGATCTGCCATATAGATGACTTCGATTCCTTTTTCAATACCTGTCATCTTCAATGCTTCTCTGATAATATTGTGTTTAACCTCATCCACACTGGATACGAGTTCGTTTCCGTTATATACGATCCGGATCATGTCATCAAATTTTTGATTCACCGTAATATACACATGCATATCCAGCGCCGCACTGATCACTGTACCGTACCCCATCTTAGAATTTTTCCAATATTCACGAAAATCGGTTCCGCCTCCGAACAAGGATGCCCTAAGGGGCGTTTTTGAGATAACCATCAGACCACTCCTCCCAATATATCTCTCACAGCATCCAATACTGTATAATCTTCATCTACAAGCAGATTCCTGCATCCGGCTTTTTCTCCTGCCTCTATATCTCTCTCATCATCACCTATCAGATATGTATTTCTTAAATTGAGCGAAAACTCTTTCTGCGCCTGATATAACATTCCTGGTCTGGGCTTTCTGCATCCGCATCCCTCGTCCCAATTATGAGGGCAATAGTAAATCTTATCTATATGCGCTCCAGCATTCTGCAGATCCAAATTCATCTTATCATGAATATCCTGCAGCGCCTCTTCTGTGAGATTTCCTCTGGCTATCCCCGGCTGGTTCGAAATCAATATAGTCAGGTATCCGCCCTCATTTAGTAATCTTACAGCCTCCACTGCCCCATCCAGCCATATAAACTCTTCTGGTCTTTCTACATAACATGCCTTAGGAGGCCTTACATTCAGTGTCCCGTCACGGTCAAGAAATACGGCCTTCTTTTGCCTAAAAAACTCCTCAGTAAGCTTAATACGCTCATAGGAACCAATAGAATAGTATCTATGATCTGTTACAGACGCGAACATTTTCTGCTTCTCGATCACCTTGGGATATACGATCCCTTCAAAGTTCCCATTTGTATCATCAGTCAGATCCAGAATCCTTTTATCTATGACTGCATATCCAATATCCACCCCGGCCAGGTTCTCCGCCTCACGCCTTTTATCGTAGATCAGGACTTGTCCGTTCTGACCGATCTGAAGATTATCTTTTGTATAACCGTCTTTATTTGAATATGCTGTAATCTGTATCCAGGCATCATTTTCAAAAAAATCATGAACAAGCCTGTGGTAATCAATCGGACAATAATTATCGCAGTACATCATCAAAAAATAATCTTCAAGGATATCCCTTGCAGCAAGAATCCGTTTTTGTGTTTCACACTCCGGGTCTGTCACCACATAACTAAATTTCATACCAAATCTGCTTCCATCACCAAAGTGATCCATGATCATTTCCGGCAGATAACCTAACAGTAAGACAACATGGCAGATCCCGAAATTTTTGATCTGCTCTATCAGGTATTCTATATATGGCTTGCCTGCGACCGGATACATCGGTTTTGGATTACTGTCTGTAAAAGGAGCAAGCCTTTTCCCATATCCTCCTGCAAAAATAACAGCCTGATTTATCTGGTTCATCGTAGTTCCTCTCCTCACATTTCCTCTAAATTGCTTTTTCCCTGCTATAACCGCCATAAAACGCTACGTTCTATATCTAACCACTTTAGCCGGAACTCCTGCCGCCACCGCATATGCCGGTATGTCTTTGTTCACAACTGCATTTGCTCCGATCACAGCTCCGTCTCCGATCGTCACGCCGCATAAAATTTTTGCGCCAGAGCCGATCCATACATCACGTCCGATCCGGATCGGTTTTATCTCTGCCTTCTGTTCTTTGATCAGTTCATTTTTTCGGCAGGAATGATTATGGTCAATAATCTGGACATATCCGCCGATGATCGTATGATCCCCTATCTGCAGCTCATCCTTGATCGTAATCATGCAGTTTCTTCCTATAACCACTCCATTTCCAATGATCAGCTTAGGTGCCGGTTTCGTTAATTGAAAATAGGCATATTCCCGAATCACGCAGTTCTCTCCTATTGCTACAAATGCATTGTCTGTCAGTGCAAATTCCACATGCTTCCTTACGGAAATACCCCCCCCGCATAATTGCAGTATCTTAACTGATAGTACAGGTTCCTTATTTTCTGCACGACTCCCCCTTTATTCCGATAAGAAGCTTTATCTTCCTGTTTCTTCCAATCCCTCATTCTCTCTCCTCCGCTATTTCCCAAGACATGAATCCTCCATGACTCTGCTGTAGATCATTTTAATTTTATTTTTTTCGTAAAATGAAACAAAAAAAGCAGAACTCGCTGTCATGAGCCAGCATCCTATCGTTTTCGATGATCGGATATCCTATTTTCAGGAAAAGATCTATCCACTCTTTTTTGATCTCCATCAGACTATTTTTCTCAATCTGAGCCGTCATCTTTTTTAACATAGGAAAAATCGGACGCAGACCTATATCCCATATCCGGAGCAGTGTTTTTGATAAATGCGGAATACAATCCTGAATCTCGAGCCCTGCATTTTCAATGATATTTTTCCACTCGGCATATGATTTTACGACTTTGATATTCTCAGTTATCCTGCCCCGGTCTATCAATCGTAAAAATTCAAATTGTTTCAGCCCAGCTTTTTCATAGAGCGAATAATAAAATGAAGTTTCTAAAAAAGTAATATCTGGAAGCATTACACAGCAGGTTCCATCATGCCTCAAAATCCTGTAAATTTCCTTAAATACCTTCTCTGGATCGTCCAGCCAGTAAATAATATTAGAAAATACAGACTGAAAGCTCTCGTCTTCAAAAGGCAGTATTTCGTTTGCGTCTGCATTGATGAATCGGCGGTACAATCCTAACTTTTCAGCCTTTCTCAACAGATTCCCCTTAAAATCCATTCCTGCGTCGATCACATGATCTGCTTTCTTTTCCACAGCCTCTCTTTTTTCCATCTGCGTATCATAAGAATCATATACGTCTGTGTTGCTCCAGTATTCGTCCAGGCACTTTACATCCCAAAAGACATCAAAATCATCCCTGTATACTCCCCCCCCGCGTATAAAAGAAAATGTACCGTCGCCGCACCCCAGGTCAAGCGACGGTGCGGCAAATTCAAAACCTTTCATGGATTCCACATCAAGTGTTCTCCATAATGCCGTTTCCGGCCTCAGCCAATAAGCATTTAAAAAGTTCTTTAATACATCCTTCATTTTATTCTCTTCCTCTTAATATTCTTCTCGATTTTTCTATGCCGCAGTTGAACAGCAGATCTATACTGCTAAGATAGGGAATAAAACCACCGTACTGCTGGGGATAGACCGGATGCTCAAACGCCTGCCAGATCACCTCGATCCCAGCCTGCTCATATAACTCTGGCACATAATAATCTCTTGCCCCTATCCCGGACAGATAACGGTGGCATCCAAGTTCCTTCACAATATTTATGATCAACTCATTACTCTTTCCTTCTGCCTTTAGTCCGCTTGCCATAATGGTTTCTATTTGGATATCGAAAAGCCCCATCAGCATCCTGATCGATCTCATATTGAAATCCACCATACGTTCACATTGAAAAGCATATAGGTCTTCTATATACGGCAGGATCTCATCATAATATTCTGACTTTTTATAATTTTCCCGGATCCGATTCAGATGATCTGTTCTCCACTCAGAATCCTTCCTCATCATCACTTCATTTATTGCCGTCCCGAATGGAGGTTTTTTTATACCGATCGACAGCCACTTTTCACCACTCAGCGTTTTTATCTTATCTCTGGCTGTCCATGACCTACAGCCCCGAACATACTGCACATTGTCAAACACTACGTACACGTCCGCTTTTAAAAGCCTGTCAAAGAACCCCAGATACGGCATAAAATCCGGCTGATGGATTACCACGATCTTATCTTTCATAACGATTCCTGTACCTTTCTATGACATGATATATGTTCTCCACCCCATTTAGCGGAAATGCATGCAAAGCCGCTGCACTCATTCTTTCTATATTGATATGATCTATATCCATGGTTTCTATAGAAATGTCCTGGCAGTATCCTGCAAATCTTGCACCGCCAAATCGCGCGATATATTCCGCAGTCTCTATTTCATGCATTTCATTTGCAATCACAATACAAGGCAGCCCTGATGCATTCGCCTCAAAACAGGTGACTCCGCCGCCGGTGACCGCCAGGTCATACTCATAAAATTTTTCGATCAGTGAAGGAACTGTATCAAAGACTGTAAAACCGTCATCTAACTCCTGATCCAGCAGAGTTTTATGCTGAAAAGCAGGCCCCGTAACAATATCTGCTTTCAGCCCTTTTTCTTTCAATATTTTTACTACCTTCACTGTCACGCCGTATGTATCACTCCCGCCCATAGTGATCAGGATTTTATTCAGTATAGTCCGCTGCCTCCTATATTTTGCGATCTCTGGATTTAGAACCATATATTCTTTTCCCGCATAGATATGTTTTCCACGTAAATTATGGAACTGCATTGCGCAGAAATGCAGATCTGCATGATCAGCCCCTTCGCCGCAGTCGTCTATCGCAGCTAAGACCACCCCTTCGTTCTTTACATGCCATGCCAGTTCTGCTCTTGTTTCAAACTTATCCAAAAGCCAGACGTCTGCCTGATACTTATGTATGATATTTTTTTCCCAATTACTTATGATATCCGTATAATCTACAGTTTCATACGGCACAGCGCCGTTCTTCAATAACTGAACAGCTATTTTGTCATGATTGATGACGACGACTGCTGTTTCTCCTATTTTCCCGAAATAATGCAGAATATTCAGAGCCCTGTAAAAATGCCCCATTCCCCTTTTATGTGAACATTCTATACAAATTACTGTCATCTTAAATAATTCCTTCTTTCGGTTTACTTTAAAAGTTGTAAATATCCGTCTTATATTTCTCCATATTATTTTTCATAAATTCGATCGTATTTTTTAGTCCATCCTCAAGAGAATATTGTATCGTCCAGTCAGTCAGCCGCCTTATTTTTTCGTTGCAGCCCAGAAGCCTGCCCACTTCGCTCTTTTGAGGCCGGATACGCTCCTCATCGCAGACGATCCGTGCTTTCGGATTTATCTGGCGGATCAGTTCCTTTGCAAGATGCCCTATTGAAACCTCTTTTTGTGCGGCAATATTGATTTCCTCTCCTATCGTCTGATCAGATTCATAGATTGATATAAAGCCGCCCACCGTATCCTTTACATAATTAAAATCCCTTGTCGGCGTCAATGATCCAAGCTTTATTTCTGTCTTTCCTGCAAGCAGCTGCGTAATGATCGCAGGAATGACCGCCCTCGCCGACTGCCTGGGGCCGTATGTATTAAATGGCCTTACAATGGTCACCGGCAGCTGGAAGGAACGGTAAAAGCTTTCCGCAAGCCTGGCTGCGCCTATCTTCGTTGCAGAATACGGCGACTGTCCCTGAAACGGGTGTTTCTCATCAATCGGAACATACTGCGCCGTCCCGTATACCTCTGAGGTAGATGTGATAAGCACACGTTTTGTTTCCATTTTTCTTGCTGACTGCAGGATATTTAATGTACCCTTTATATTGGTGTCCACATATGTATCCGGCGAATGGTAGCTGAATGGGATTCCTATCAAGGCCGCTAAATGGAATACTGCATCCATATCCTTAACTGCTTCTTCCACGCCATTTGGATCGCGGATATCCCCCTGAAAGACTTCCACATGATCCATAATGTCTCTGGGCAGCATATCAAGCCAGCCCCAGTTATTAAAGGAGTTATAATATACAAACGCCTTGACCTGGTATCCCTTTTTTACCAATTCCTCTGTTAAATGGCTTCCAATAAACCCATCAGAACCTGTTACTAATATTTTCATGATCGCGTCAATCCCTTAATCTTTCGAATATGATCTTTCCAGCATCCAGATCATGTCTTCTGTTTTTCCAATTTTTCTCTATACTTTGACCATTCATAGGGTGTCTTTCTATTAAAAACTGACATCCTGCCAGCAGAGCACGGTGTCCTCTTCGATATCTCTCGCCGCTCTCCTTCCGATCAGCGCTTCTTTGTATTTCGGCTGTATCCCAAATCCCGGCCTTTTGATATCTATATCATTTTCTGTTATAACATCACCTTTTTTGACAGCATTTGTACATATAATGCTTTTTCTGTTATTCTTACGGTTCTTCACCTCATCGCCTATCGGCCTCTTGATCCCATCGCCCCGCATCTGCTCATAAAGCCTGATCTTATCTACTAAGCTCCTCATTTCATCTTTCGTTGCAGACAATCGATGATCCGGCCCGTCTGCATCTTTATCGTATGTGAAGTGCTTTTCTATTACCTTTGCTCCGATCACCGCCGCAAAAACACATGAATCGATGCCAAGCGTATGGTCGGAATAGCCCACTGTAAATTGGGGAAATTCCTTCTGCAGTGTCCGGATGGCTTCCAGATTGACATACTGAGAGCCTGTAGGGTACAGGCTTACGGTATGCATAATGATTATATTACTATTTCCCTCTTCCAGAATGGCATTAACAGCTTCTCTTACTTCGTCCAATGTACACATTCCTGTAGAGAGCATAACCGGCTTCTGCAGTCTTGCGACAGCTTTCAAAAACGGGATATTCACTGCATCGTCTGCCCCGATTTTGTATAGATCCGCATGAAGCTCTTCCAGAAGTTCAATATCTGTAAAATGAGATGGCGTTGAAAAAATATCCAGTCCTTTTTCTTTTGCATACCGAAATACTTTCTGATGCAGATCACTATCAATCTCATATTTTTTAAACAGTTCGGCCTGCGAAACCATCCCTGTATTCTCCATATCGAATATTGCCTGCCTGCTTGAGATCGTATCTGCACGGTATGTTTGTAATTTTACAGCGTCTGCTCCACTGTCTTTTGCCAGATCGATCAGGCGCACCGCTGTATCATAATCCGTAAAATTTCCGCCTATTTCTGCCACTATGTACGTCTTATCCATGTTATGAAACATAAGAAACCTCCCTAAATCAACCATCTTACATTTTGAAATGCTTCCGCATACTTCACGCCTATCTTCAGGCCATTATTTACAGCCTCATTTTTGAAATATAAAAGCCACGAATCGCCCGTCCTCTTCATCTCTGAGCCATATGCCTGAATTGCCCTCTCTTTTATTTCCCACGTATCTGTTATGTCTACATAAAAATTCTCATGAAAGACTTTGTCTGAAATATACCAATTGCTTCTGTACATCAAAAGATTTTTGACATGCCTTGCCGCATGCAAGGTACACAGCGCAAGATTCCTATGGTCATGATGTACATCATGAGTCCAATGTGTATATATGATGTCTATATGATTTTCTTCTATGATCTTTAACAGCATAACATGTACATCTTCACCATATTCCAAATAAAAGGTAGGGACATTTCCTTGCAAAAGCTGATACCCGATAATATCACTGGCATGCCGGGCCTCTTTTAATGCCTCATGGCTTTTCCTCAAAAGGGTCCCATTTAAGCTGCTGAACTCTGAAGTTGCCGCCACAAAGCCTATCACCCTGTCGCCATTTTTCACATGCCTTGCCAGCGCTCCTCCGCATCCCAGTTCTATATCGTCAAAATGTGCTCCGATCGCCAATACATTCACAAATAAACTCTCCTATACTAAATATGTTATTTTCTGCCGCTTTCATACTTATCACTTAATTCAATGGCCTGCAGAGTAGTCACATGATCCGTATGTGCATGTTTCAGAATATAACAGGCCTTCTGAAATGTGTCAACCGTTAACCTGACATCTGTCCTGCTTTTTTCAGGCGCAGCTGACAATGTGCCATGTTTATACTGTGTTAAATGATCCAATATATACTCGTCTGGATGTTCAAAGTGCTTTGGAAGCGACGCGTTTTCGAGACTTTCTTTTAATGCGGAATATGAGATCACTTCCATTCCAACTCCTACAGGGAGCGTCGAAAAATTTTCCGAAAAATCCAGCTTTTCTTTGAAATGAAACGCAATCAACCTGTCAAGTTCTTCAATATCAGGGAAAGGATTATCCCCTGTCATCCTGATGATCGTGTCAAAGCCATACCTTACCGCGCAGTCGTAATATCGTTTCAGCACATTCTGTTCTTCCCCGCGAAAACAGCATACACCTTGTTTTCTGCAAAATATTTCTACCACGTCATCCTGTTTCTGATCACTAGAAGCGATCACGATACTCACCGGACCAGCAGCCCTTTCCAGTCTGTCCAGAATATGCTGCAATAAAGTCTTCCCGTTAAAATCCATTAATATTTTTCCCGGCAGTCTGTGGGATCCCATTCTTGCCTGAATAATAATCCCTGTCATTTTTATCTTCCTATCGTCTGATCTCTATTGATATAGTTTTTTATAATGATCTCCCTGTCATTTACACAGGCCCGTTCGCTGTCTTCCGTCGCACGGGGCAGATAACATTTTCTGCACACTTCCATTTCTTTAAATTGCCCATTTCTATGCAGCTCTCTGGCTTTATTTAGTCTTTCGCCATGCCAGATATCATAGATACTATCCGCAGCTGCATCCCCCAGAATATAACGGCCTTCTTCATCGTTTGAACAGAGCAGAGCCCGTCCGTCAGAACCAATCACCAGACGCTGATACATCTGCGGGCATATAAAATCTTCTTCATATACGATATCTTCATCCTGATCCAGATAATCTATAAGAGGATTAAATGCCACCAAATCTGCATATGGGGCAAATATATTATAGTATTCTGACGGGTTGTCACGGATCGCAGGCCAGATTCCCTGTACTTTAATGACTGGTTTATTCCAATTGTTTTTCTTCTTGATCTCACAGATATCCTTTATTTTTTTCAAAGTTTCTTCAAATTTTAGCGGCCTTCGGATATTCTCATATTGTTTTCCGATCCCGTCTATAGAAATTGTAATCCAATCTGCTCCGGCTTTTGCCACCTGAATAAAATATTCTT
>OFFF01001707.1_pt1 | contig 13509 bp, 8 predicted proteins | sample 1521301 | NCBI WGS metagenome assembly OFFF01 (sample SAMEA3504101, study PRJEB24116) | mouse gut metagenome | biome: mouse gut; feature: mouse-associated habitat; material: faeces | place: Denmark | collected 2011
TCGGCTGTCTGGAATTTTCCGATTTCGGCAGGTTATAATTTGCCCTCTCAATAATACCGCATTTCTGCTTTACCTGTGCAATATACAAGTTGCTGACTTTCAATCCGCTTTGTTTCAGAACATAATCCTTGATTTCCTCATAAGTGGCTTTACTCTCCGCCGCCGTCAAATCAAGTTCATCCATCTCTAATTCCACATTGATATGTTTCAACTTATTTGATTTAAGTTTTGAAAGCAACACGATACTTTCCGTATGCACACTCATCCCAAACTGATCCACAACTCTCCCCTTCTTCACCTCATACCCCCGCTCGCACAAATACCTCAAATCCCGTGCCAGCGTCGCCGAATCGCAGCTCACATACACAATCCTCTCCGGCCGCATATCCGTCATCGTCTTTAACAGCCCCTCATCGCACCCTTTCCGTGGAGGGTCCACCACGATCACATCCGCATGCGCCCGCTCCCCCGGATGCTCCTTCTCATACCGCTGATAATACCCCGGCAGCACTTCCTCGGCTTTCCCGACATAAAACTCCGCATTCTCAATCCCATTGATCTCCGCATTTCTCCTGGCGTCTTCCACCGCCTGGGGTACGATCTCCACTCCGTACACTTTCCCCGCCTTCTGCGCCAAAAACAGGGAAATCGTCCCAATCCCGCAGTACAGATCCCACACTGTCTCCTCGCCCTTCAGATCTGCATATTCCATCGCAAGCCCGTACAGCTTTTCCGTCTGCACCGGATTCACCTGGTAAAAAGACAGCGGGGAAATCTGATATTTCACCGCTCCGATATAATCTGTGATAAACGGCTGTCCCCACAGAACTTCATACCGCTCCCCCATAATCACATTCGTCTGTCTGGGGTTGGGACTCACCGTGATACTCGTCATGCCGGGAATCCGGGCCAATTTTTCCACCAGAACCTCCTGATGCGGAATCCATCTGAGACCCATCACGCTTCCTCTCTCCAGCCCCTTCGTCCCCCCATTTCCTCGATTCCCGCAATCCAATTCCTCACAATTCCCAAACTCCGCCTTCCCCCGGTTCACCACCACGCACACCATTATCTCCTTCGTAGCAAACCCATACCGGATCAGCACATGCCGAATCAGACCTTCCCCGGTCTTTTCATCGTAGGAACGTACCCCATACTTTTTCATAAATGCAAGCACAATCTCCAGAATCTCCCGATTCACTCCTACTCCCAGTGCACAGTCCGTATTCGCTATAATATCATGCGTCCTCCCCGCATAAAACCCGGTGATGGGCTGTCCGTTTTTGTCCGTGCCGAAGGGAAACTGCGCCTTGTTCCGATAGCCGAAGGGCTTCTCCATTCCGATGATCGGCCCGAATACCTCGGACAGCAGTTCTCTGGAAAAACCTCCGATCCGTTCCAGGTTTCCCAGAACCTTGTTCTGCTTGAACTCCAACTGCTTTTCGTAGGACATTTCCTGGATCTGGCAGCCGCCGCATTTTCTGGCAAATTTACACACCGGTTTGACCCGGTGCTCAGACGGTGTAATAATATTCATCAATCTTGCATATCCATAATTTTTCTTTGCTTTCGTCACCCTGGCTTCCACCACGTCTCCGATGACTGCATCCTTAATAAATAAGGTATAGCCATTTACTCTGCCTATACCTTCTCCATTGACGCCCATATCCTGGATCGTCACTGTCACTGATTCATTTTTCTGCATATTAATACCTCAAACCGATGTTTTTCTCAGGTTCGACTCGAACAGCCGGTTATACCCCAGCCATTCCGTCCCGCTTTTATCTTTAAAAACTTCCTTCAGCGTCTGCAGCTTTGCGTCCGCATTGTCCGCCAGGTTCAGCGCAAGCGCCTCTGCCAGCGCCGGTTTTTTCGGCGAGCCAAATTCCAGTTCCCCGTGGTGCGCCAAAATACAGTGCTTCCACTCATTTGCCAGCATAACCGGAAATCCCGGCACAGAACGGATGGCCTCTGCAAGCATCTCCGAACCGATCACGATATGTCCGATCAACTGGCCCTCGTCCGTGTAATCGTTGTCCGGAAATTCGGACAGCTCCCGAACCTTGCCGATATCATGGCAGATTGCGGAAGCAACCAGCAGATCCTTGTTCAGAATCCTGTATGCCCCTGCGAAATATTCACACAAATGCACCACGCTCAGCGTATGCTCCAAAAGCCCCCCGCAGAAGCCATGGTGCACGGTCTTGGCCGCGGAATGGGACTTAAACGCCTTGATAAACGCCTCGTCCTTCACGAAGTAATATTCCACCGCCTGACGCAGATATTCATTGGAAATATTTCTGATGCAGGAGAGCAGCTCCTGGTACATCCCGTCGATGTTCCGTTCCGAAACAGGCATGTAATCCGCGGGATCATACTCGCCCTCGGACGCCTTTCGGAGCTGTTTGATGTTCATCTGCAGGTTGTTGTTGTAGGTGATCACTTCACCGTACACCTCGATAAAATCCTTTTCCTCATAGTCCGCGATCCCCTGGGAATTGGGGTCCCATACCTTCCCGTCCAAAGTCCCGGTCTTATCCTGCAGAAGCAGGTTGTCATAAGGCTTCCCATTCCGCGTCTCCGCAGAACGTTTCCCCCTGCACATATAAATACTCCTGATCGTTTCGCCTCCGCGCAAATCCTTAATATACATACTGTTTGTTTATCCTCTTTCTATATAAATTTTGCAGCAAATCGGAACATGAGACATGATTCGATCCTGCTATTCCGATTCGTTCATTTAAAAATCACCGTATCAGGTCTTTTACTCCATGCTCCCCATCGTCACCGTAAAATCCACTTCCACATAACCGCCGCTTCCCAGCCGCTGCCCTTTTACCTTCACAGCCTCCCCTGCCTTGCATTCCAGCACGGCCTTCTCATAGGAAACAATCCCGGTGACACTGTTTGCCCCTACCTCCAGGATCACATCCCCGTTCTGAATCCCGGCTTTCATGGCCGGGGAATCTGCCTGCACGTTTGTCACATACAGCCCCTTGGGAATCTTCTGTTCCTCGGAAAGCTCATCGGTTACGGCAGTGCCGAAAATACCGGTGTAGGGGACGGTTTCCCCGTTGAGCAAAAGCCCCATGACCTGTTTCATGTCCGAGACTTCAAGTGCATTTACCAAAGTGGACGCGCCTTCACCCAGGATGCCGCCCTTCACCAGTCCGATGACCTGGCCCTTCTGGTTAAATAAAACGCCGCTTGCGCCAGGGGATGCGGAAATGTCCGTGGCGATCACGCCGCATTGCCCGTCCGCATAATCGTGATCCCACTCCTTGGCGCTGATGATCCCGTATCCCAACCCGTTTTCATATCCAAACATCTGGCCCACAGCGATCACCAGGTCACCCCTTACGGAAATGTTGGAATTTCCCAGTTCTGCCACCCGGACCACATTCCACGTGCTTTCCGAAATGGACGCGCGGTCTATGCCGAACACCGCCAGCCCCCGGTTGCCGTCCTGTTTGACCAGCTTGGCCGTGTACCGCGTATGGTCGGGAAATATCACCGCCCACTGTTCCGTGCCCTCGCAGACCGAATTATCCGAAAGGATCAAAAGCTCCTGCCCGTTGTCCGCGGCCACGATTCCGGTGGTGCCGGTATGGGCGCCTGCCCCTCGCTGGTTCTCGCCCTCTTTTGCCTTTCGGACGTAGACCACACACCGATCCGCTTCCTTTGCTACGGCATACATGCTCTGCATGATCTCCCTGTAGCTGTCCGCAGTCAGCTCCGGAAAGACCACCTCCGGCTCTGGCTCCGGTTCCGGCTCCTCTTCCTTCTCCGTCAGCTCCGGTTCCTCCTCTTCGTCCCCCGGAAGCGTGACCTCCTGGGCCTCCTCGTGAAATGTCTCTTCTGCCCAGGGCCGCAGCGCATAAAAACCGCAGCAGGCAGTCACCCCGATGATCAGGCCGTATACTGCCACTTTCACAAGCTGCAGCGCGATCTGTCCTCCGGTGACCGGTTTCGGCTTAATGGTTTCCTGTAAAAATGAAAATACTTCCCGCTCCTCTTCCTCAGAGCCGGACGGCGGCTCATCTCCCGCCGCAGATTTTTCTTCCTGCTCTCCCTGACCATAATTCGTCGAATCAACTTCGCCCGTCCCGCAGGGACGTGTATTCTGGGATTCCCTTTGGGAATACTCATCCAGGCTCTTTTGCTCTTCCGGTTTCCGCTCTTCCATACAATCCTCCGGCTCCACAATCCTTTTTTTCAAACATACTGCCAGACCTAGTGTAGTGACACATTTACATTTGACTGAAAGTAAATGTGTCGCTACACCAGGCTCCGACTTCATTCCAGCTACAGTTCCCACCCTGACCGGGTGCAAAAAGTAACCCGTTTTTGTATACCTGCTTATCACACGCCACAATGAAAAGGGTCGGATACCCCTTTTGCTATAGTATACCTGATTCTCTGAAATTGTTCAATATATATCCTTTTTCATTAACGGTTCGTTCACGATTCGTTCACATTTTAATCCGTTTGTCACTCCCTTCATTCCGTCCGCCGTCTCAGCAATTTCATTCCGCCCTCCCATCATTTTAATCCCCCAAAAGCACTCCCCTCGCAAAGGGGACACAAAAAGAAGGGAACTGTACCGCTTTCAGGCACATTTCCCTTCCCGTTCTGAACCAATCTGCTGTTTTTTATCCCCCCTGCCCCAGGCCGCACGCCCGGGCAGAAGTGGCATTTCATAATCCCATCGTCCCTGTGCCGGTTCTCACTGCAGCGATCCTCAGCCCATAAATCCAAAAGGCTTTCGGTCAGATCAGGCTTGCCGCCCCGATCATCCCTGCATGGCTGCCCAGCACCGCCGTCCTGATCTCGGGAATCCCGCTTTTTTCTCCGCCGAAGCACCCCTGTCTAAGCTGCTCCTCCAGCGGTTTGATCAGTACATCCCCCTGTTCCGAGATCCTGCCGCCAAGGATTACCAGCCGGGGGCGGAAAATATTGACCGCATTCACGATGCCTGTCCCCAGCCTGCGGATGTAGGTATCCACCACCTCTTTCACCGCAGGGTCCTCCTTTGCCGCCGCAAAAATCTCTTCCGGCGTCAGCTCCTTTCCTGCAGCGGCCAGGGCTTCCCGGATCAGAGCCGGGACGGAAACATAAGCTTCCAGGCAGCCCCGGCGGCCGCAGGTGCAGGGTTCCCCGTTTTCCACGATGACCATGTGGCCCAGTTCGCTGCCGCTGATCCCGCTTCCCTCATAAATGCTGCCGTCCAGGATGACGCCGCCGCCCACGCCGGTTCCCAGGGTAAACAGGATCACATCCTCACAGCCCCGTCCGGCGCCTGCTGCCGCCTCGCCCAGCGCGGCGCAGTCCGCGTCATTGGCAATATAGATGGGAAAGGGCAGGCAGGCGCCCATCTCTTTTGCGATGTCCACATCTTCCCATTTGATATTGTTCGAATAACGGACAACCCCGTTTTTTCTGTCCACGGTTCCCGGCACTCCGATTCCTGCCCCGACACACTGCTCCATGGCAATGCCCTGCTCCTCCAGAAGTGAAAGCGCAGTCTGGCCGATCTCCTGGATCACTTCCTTTGCCGGGCGCATGGCATTTGTCCTGACCGTTTTCCATGCGATCAGCTTCTGATGAACGTCCACCAGGCCGATCCTCGTATCAGCTCCCCCGATGTCAATGCCGATCCGCACCTGGGCCGCCTTTTCCCGGATCGTTGTGACCAGGGCGTCGCAGGAACCTTCGATGGTATAGGTTCCGCTCCCGGCCGAGAGGAAAAAGCTGTCCCCCTTGTGATAAGCCAATTCCTCCCTTTCGTCGGAAATCGTGCCCTCCCCGTCCAGGATCAGGATGCTGGCAAAGGATTCCTCGGAAACCTTTCCGCTCAGCTTCTGCATCACCCTTCCGTCCAGGTTCAGCTTATCCACCGTAAAATAATCGCAGTCCGCTGCATGGGGATAGCTACTGTTCTTTCGGACAATGGGAATCCGGTTCGTAACGGCAAGCGCCTTTTCGATGTGCAGATCCCGCTTTTTTCCGTCCTTTCCCACCCGTCCGTAGTCATAGACCCGGTAGGTCACGTTGGAATTTTGCTGGATCTCCGCGATCAGAATGTCCTTTCCGATGGCGTGGATCGTGCCCGATTCGATGAACAGCACATCCCCTTTCTGCACCGGAACCGCGTTCAGCACTTCCAGGAGCGTGTCCTCCCTGATCCGCTGCGCAAATTCCTCCTTTGTGATCTCCCTCTGGAATCCATAGTACAAAAATGCGTCCTTTCCGGCATCCATCACGTACCACATCTCGGTCTTTCCGTATTGGCCTTCATTTTTCAGGGCATAACGGTTGTCAGGATGGACCTGGATGGACAGGTTGTCCCTTGCATCGATGAATTTTGTCAGGATGGGGAAATCCCGGAACCTCCGGCAGTGCGTTCCCAGCACCTGCCGTCCCTCTCCGCTGATATATTCCGGAAGCGTCTTCCCGGCATATGCTCCATTTCGGATAACAGACGGGCCGTCCGGATGGCAGGACAGCTCCCACGTCTCCGCCAGCACTTCCCCTTCATATTCTTTTCCATATTCCTTGATCAGCCTGCTGCCGCCCCAGAGGTAATCCTTGCAGCTCGGCTTTAATTTTAATATACTCATAACCCGGCTCCATTATTTTGAATCACACCGCGGTACCAATACGCGGAATCCTTCATGATCCGTTCCTGCGTCCGGTAATCCACGTACACCAGCCCAAAACGCTCCGAATACCCCTTTGCCCACTCAAAATTGTCCATCAGCGACCATTGGAAATATCCCCGGAGATCGATTTCCTCTGCCGCCCTCTTAAGCTGGCCCAGATACCTGGCCAGAAAGTCGATCCGGTTCGGGTCATGCACCATGCCGTCCAGCGAAACCACGTCGTGGCAGGACAGCCCGTTCTCCGTGATGTACAAAGGCTTCCGGTACCGTTCATACAAAAACTTCGGCCCCCAGTACAAAGCCTCCGGGGTCACCGGCCAGGAGGAGGCCGTCTTGGGGAATCCCTCCCCCCGTTTTACCTCCTCCGGCTTTCCCTCTGCCCCCATACGGACACAGCGCCCGTTGTAAATATTCTGTCCGTAGACATCAATGGGCTGGGCGATCAGCTTCATATCTTCATCCGTTATGTTCGGAAGCCAGGGCTCGTACCGCTTTAGCCCTTCCTCCGGATAATGCCCCAGTATCACCGGATCGGACCACCAGGCCACATTCCAGGTCCAGTTTCTGTCATCCGGATTCATGGAAAACAGCATCTGCCTTGCGGCCTCCATGTCCTCCGGGCTTTCTGTTTCAGGATAACACATCCCGCATGTGGGCGCATAGCCGATGGTCAGCGGCTGCTTTTGGTACTGACGCAGCATCTGCACCGCCCGGCCGTGGGCCTTCAATGCATTGTGAGCCATCTCAAAGGTATCCCGAAGCGGCATTCTCAGCCCCGGCGCATGCTCCCCGGTCAGAAAACCCAGTCCTACAAAGCACTGCGGTTCATTCAGGGTAAAGAAATGGCTTACACGGTCGCTGAATCTTTCTGCCGCCAGTTTCGCAAATTCCCCGAACCACTCCACAATTTGCGGGTTCATCCAGCCGCCCCTTTTATACAGCTCATAGGGAAGCTCCCAGTGGTGCAGGGTCACATAAGGCTCAATCCCCGCCTCTGACAGTTCATCAATCAAGGCGTTATAAAAGGCGATCCCCTTTTCGTTGACCGCGCCCCGCCCTTCCGGCAGAACCCTGGACCAGTCGATGGAAAAACGGTACGCTTTCAGTCCCATTTCCTTCATGATCTTCACATCCCCGCGGAACCGGCGGTAATGGTCACAGGCCATATTTCCATGGTGCCCTTCATAGATGTGTCCCGGCTCCTCAGCATACACGTCCCAGATATGCAGGCCCTTTCCGTCTTCCTTCGCCGCGCCCTCGATCTGATACGCGCTTGTCGCCGCTCCCCATACAAAATTTTCTGAAAATCCCATGCTCTCCTCCAAACCATGAATCGTAACTTTCATATTTTACTGGAATCCCATCAGGCGTCAGCTCCCGAATCCCTGTACCGCCTCCGTCAGCTTCTGCAGCATCATTTCCGCGTCTTCCCCGCTTTCCCCTTTTACGCCGATGTAAAATTTGATCTTCGGCTCGGTTCCGGACGGGCGGACACAGCACCACGCATCCTGTCCCATTTCAAAGTACAGCACATTGGATTTGGGCAGGCCGGTTTTCCCCTTTTCTTTTGTCACAGTGTTCAGCAGGACATCCTCCCTGTAATCCCGGAACTGTGTCACAGGGAAACCTCCGATCTGCTCCGGCACGTCCTTCCGGATACGTTCCATGATTGCCGCGATCTTCCTTACGCCCTCCTGCCCTTTTAGCGTAATCGTAGACAGTCCTTCTTTAAAATAACCATATCGCCGGTACAGCGTTTCCATCTGGTCCTGGAGGGTCATTCCCTGATGCCTGCACCACGCAGCCGTCTCGCACAGCGCCATCACAGCCACCACCGCATCCTTGTCCCGGGCATGGGTCCCTACCAGGCAGCCGTAGCTTTCCTCGTAGCCGAATACATACTCGTGCTCATGGTTTTGTTCAAAAAACTTAATCTGCTCGCCGATATATTTAAAACCAGTCAGCGTTTCGATCAGGTCTGTCTGATATTCTCTGGCAATCTCCCGGGACATTTTCCCGGAAACAATGGTCGTCACCACGGCGCCGTTTTCCGGCAGTGTCCCCATCGCCTTCTTCTGGGAAAGGATGTATTCCAGAATCAGCATTCCGGACATATTTCCGGTAAAGCCCACGTATTCCCCTGTGCGGGAATCCTTCGCATAGACGCCCAGCCGGTCCGCATCCGGGTCTGTGGCAAGGATGAGATCCGCGTCTTTCTCCCTGGCAAGCTCAAGAGCCAGAGTAAATGCGTTTTTGTCCTCCGGGTTGGGATAGGAAACGGTGGGAAATCTGCCGTCCGGAAGCTCCTGCTCCTCCACCACATACACCTGTGAAAATCCAAGCTCCGAGAGGACTCTGCGGACCGGGAGATTGCCGGTTCCGTGCAGTGGCGTGTAGACGATCTTCAAGTCTGCCGCTTCCTCCCGCAGGATTTCCGGATGGATCACCAACTTTTTCAGGCTCTCGATGTATGCGTCGTCCATCTCCGGGCCGATCACCCTGTACAGCCCGGCCTTTTCCGCATCCTGCCGGGACATGGTCTTTACCTGCCCATAATCCTCGACAGCGTTGACCTCGCTTATGATCTCCTGATCTCTGGGAAATGTGATCTGCGCGCCGTCCTCCCAGTATACCTTATACCCGTTATATTCCGGCGGATTGTGGCTGGCCGTCACCACGATCCCGGCCGTACATCCAAGCTGACGCAGGGCAAAGGACAGCATCGGCGTGGGACGCAGGGAGGGAAAAATGTATGCCCTGATCCCGTTTGCCGCCAGGCAGAGCGCCGCTTCTTCCGCAAACTCCGGGGACATATTCCGGGAGTCAAAGGCAATGGCAGCGCCTTTTTTCTCCCCCTGCTCCTTTAAAATATAATTCGCAAGGCCCTGGGTTGCCCTCCGCACGGTGTACAGGTTCATGCGGTTTGTGCCCGCCCCGATGATCCCCCGGAGCCCGCCGGTCCCAAATTCCAGATTCCGATAAAAACGTTCTTCAATCTCAGCCGCGTCGTCTTCGATTGCCCGCAGCTCCTGTTTCGTCTCCTCATCGAAATACGGATCATTCAGCCAAAACTCATATAACTTTCTTGCATCCATTTTTTTGCTTCTCCTTCTATTTTGATCCATCTGCATCCCAGACAGGACATCGGTACTACGCGGTGATCAGCGACACCAGATAGAACGGTACCGCAGTCTCTGCCCCGTCGTCCAGGATTTCCAGTTCAATACTGTGCTTTCCATGATCCCCGTGGTGGAGGATTGGTTCCAGATACAGGCAGTCCCCCCAGTCCTCCTCAAAATTTCCGTCCAGAATGCGGGCCTCCCCGCGGTTTCCGTCCAGAACCAGCTTTGCCCGCAGAGCCGGCTTTGAGACGGATTTCCGATACTGAAGGGCAATGCAGGAGGCCGTCACCTGGAACCGGATCTTGTCCCCCGGACGCTTTCCAATCCATCCGTTTTTGAACAAATCCAGATGCCCTGTTTTTTCCTCCGTGTCTGCCCGGAAGCCTGCAAGCTCCGGTGAGATCTCACGGATCGTCAAACGGCTGGCAAATTCATACGCATTCTCTGTCATCGGAGGTGGGAGCGGGCTGTCCTCTTTCTGTGCATCCGCTTCCTGCAGACCGGCTTTTTGAGCGGCTTCTTTCTGCACGTCTTCTCTGCGCAGACCGGCTTCCTGAGCGGCTTCTTTCTGCACGTTTCCTTCCCGCGCCCGCGTCTCCTCCCAGACCTGCCGGAAAAAGGCGATGATCTCCTCTGCCACCAGTTCGTGCCCCTGATCGTTAGGATGTAGCGCGTCCCCGGTGAGTTCCTCCATGGCGTACTCCCCCGCCTCCACCTTCCGGTACAGGGTATCCCTCATGCTCACATGGGGCACATGGTACCAGTCCGCCGCCGCATTGTGGTACTGCTGGGCATTTTCCCCGGTGTCATAAAACACATGGTTCAGCACAAGCACCGCCGGCTTCGACTTCCATTCCAGAATCCTCCGCAGTATTCCTTCGTATGTCTCCTGAAAAAAATCATCCGCTCCGTCGTTTACGCTGAAATCAATGACCGCCAGATCCGGCTGGTACATCAGCAGATCCGGCACGATCCTGGCCGCCCCGAAGTGGGAGGTGGTGCCGCCGATCCCTGCATTTACATAACGAAACTCCGCCTTTGGAAATGTACGTTTCCACCATTCAAACACCCGGTATGAATAGGTTTTCTCGTGTACGGACGCGGCGCAGCCCTGGGTGATTGATCCTCCGAAAAAAGCAATCGTCAGTTCTCTGCCTTCATCGGCTCTTCGCATACATTCCCTGATCCTTGTAAGGTCTATCCTTTCCATGTGTCGCTCCATCCCTCTGTTTTCTTAATGTAGGCAGCCAGTTCTTCCGCCATCTCCTCCGCTTCCGGAATCCGCAGATGCCCAGGCGTGCCTTTCCCGTTTCGCCGGAACATGTACTGCGTCACTTTCGCGTCTCCCAGCTCCTCCACAACGCGTCCAATGGCGCAGTCCCATGCCGGGTCGTGGTTTAAAAGCGTGGTGCAGCAGATGATCCGGGCATCCGGATAAGTTCCCCGCAGCTTCCTGAGAAACGCCCCGTACCGGGTACGCCATGTCCGCGCCTTTTCTCCGTCAAAATCTTCCTTCATGTAGTCCTCCGGGTGGCTGTCATTCTGACCCAGTGCCACGATCACAACCTGGGGAACATACCGGGAAAAGTCCCATTTCGATGTTTCAGCCAGCTCGGGATGGTAATGCACCTTGTCCCACGCGGTTTCCATCCCGATATAATCCGGCCCGTGAAACCACCCTGTCCCGTCCAGCAGGGCCATGCCGCCCTGTGCGATATCGTGAATCCGGGCATTCAGCTTTCTGGCAGTCATCCATGCGTAGGAATACCAGCTGTTGGAGTATTCCCCGTTGTGCTCCGGATCCTCTTTTCCCGCATATTCCACCGCTTCCGAGACTTCTCCGGCCGAGACAGAATCCCCGTAGACCTCGATCTTCCTCTCCGGCTGTTCCGGCATATCCAGAAGCTCTGCGCCATCCTCCAGCTCCACGCCTAAAAATGTCATCTCATGGCAGGCATCCTGCCGTTTGAAAAGAAGCAGCTCATGCACCGCTTTCTCTTTTTGCTCCACCTGGATCTCCAGCTCTGCACTTCCGTCTGGCGGAAGCGCCAGGGCCGTCTGCCTGCCGTCCAGTATGCATCCCAGATAATTGCCCCAGTACGCGCTTCTGTTTCTCACATACACCTTCAAAGTATTTCCGGTAAAACGCATCCCCACCGAGGTGCAGGGATACACAAAAACCGGTTCCTTTGGACTGCGCCGGTCAATCCTTCCGCAGTAAGATAATTTTTCGTGATCGGGTTTGATCCTCATACCTCTTCTCCTTCTATTTTCTGAAAGATCCTCGTCAGCAGCAGACAGTTGATCCATACAATGCAGGAAAAACCTGCCACACAGAAAAGCGGCATTGCAACCATCGTATAAAATGCCCCTGCCGCGACGCACACTGCCGGCAGACTGTTCAGCGCCGCCATCACCAGCGTCGCAGGGAAATTGCGAAACGCCAGCCGCAGCGCGTTTGCAAGCGTATTCCTTACACTGTTTTGAAATCTTGCCTGCAGGGGGAAGGCATAACTGATCGTAAAGCACCACAGCGCTGCCAATATCCCGACCCCAATGTTCAACAGCCTTCCCAGGTTTTTGCCGTACAGGATATCGAACAGCAGAACCGAGCCTGCGGCCAGGAAGAACAGCCACAGCTTTGTGCCCTGCTTCCATTCCTCCCGGCACGCCTGCAGGTACTCCCTGGCCGCGTACCGGCTCTCCCCCCGCACACGGCGCAGGCCCACCCGGTAGAACGCCGTCGCGGCCATTCCGATCGTAATGACCGGCAGCGATGTGAGGACAAACAGGACATTTAATATCATCCAGTCGCCGATCCTTCCCATAAATTCAAAAAACGGATGCTCGATTGTCAGCTTTTTCATTCGCTTCCTCCCTCGTATACCGACCTGTACGGTTGGATGCCCTAAAGAGCCTCCAAGCGACTCATCCTTTCAGCAGCGCCAGATTCCGGCGGATCATTTCACACCTCTGCTTCACGCAGTCCGCGGACCGCAGCGGGTCCTTCGGAGTGGAAAACAGATATTCCTCCAGCCGGTCGATGGTTGTGGCTGCCACATGCAGCCTGGTGTCGCAGGAGGCATAGTAAATGTATACATCCCCGTTTTCCCTGACCGCGGCCCCGTTGGTGAATACCACATTGGACACGTCCCCGACCCGCTCCTCTCCTAATGGAACGAGAAAGACGCCGGAGGGCTCCGCCACGACTCTGGAGGGATCCTTAAGGTCGGTTCCGAACGCGTACAGGACATAGCGCAGCCCTGCCGCCGTATTCCGGACGCCGTGGGCAATGTGTATCCAGCATTTTTTTCCCCGGATGGGAGGCGCGCCGGCTCCGTTTTTGGACTCCGTAAGGGTATGGTAAATCCGTCTGCTGATGATCCTTTCCTCTCCGATCACCGCGTGCCGGATGTCCTCACACAGTCCGAACCCGATGCCACCGCCGCTTCCGGTCTCAATGAAACCGTCCATGGGGCGTGTATAGAACGCGTATTTCCCGTCCACAAATTCCGGGTGGAGGGCAACGTTCCTCTGCTGGGGCGACTGCAGCGTTTTCAGGTTGTCCAGCCGTTCCCAGGTCTTGAAGTCCTTCGTCCGGACGATCCCCGCCGCGGCCACCGCCGCAGACAGATCCGGATTTTCTGCATCCTTGCTTTCCGAGCAGAACAGGCCGTAGATCCAGCCGTCCTCATGCAGGGTCAGACGCATGTCGTATACATTGG
>OFFF01001708.1_pt1 | contig 13494 bp, 8 predicted proteins | sample 1521301 | NCBI WGS metagenome assembly OFFF01 (sample SAMEA3504101, study PRJEB24116) | mouse gut metagenome | biome: mouse gut; feature: mouse-associated habitat; material: faeces | place: Denmark | collected 2011
GGGGCGGAAGATGCAAGGTTCAATATAATTAATCAAGGCGTTCATTTAATTCCATTTACAGATAGGAGGGTGAAAATTAAAATGGGTAGTAAGATATATAGTAAACGAAATTCCTAATGCCGTTGACTATATAAGTAGTATAAGAAATTCCGCGGAAGGGTAACTGAGAAATAAAGCATTTTTGGATCAGGAATGTGGGCAGAGTTTGTGATTGCACGGCATGCACAAATTCCGCCATGAAAAAGCCGTGCAGAAATGGGGGCAAAGAATGAAAAGTAAGTTAGTAAAAGCGATGGGAATGCTGTTGGCAGTTTCTTTGTTGGCTGCCGGATGCGGGCAGACGGGGGCTGCAGATGCGAAGCAGGGAGAGAGCGGGGATACGAAAGTAAGCGAAGAGGAAAGCAGAGGGAAGAGTGATGGGAAAAAGGAGAACGTGACGCTGACGGTAGAAGCCAGTCAGGAAATTGTGAATAATATTCCTTATGCTTTTAGTGAGGAGAATATAGCGGCTTTTGAGGAGGAGTATCCGGAAATTAAGGTGGAGCTGGTGTTGAATCCGGATGCACAGAATACTTCCATTTTGCAGACGAAGCTGGCTTCGGGGCAGCCATCGGATTTGATTTGTTATAATAAGGTTTCGGCGGAGAATGAGTTGGAGGTGGCGAAAAATTGTGTGGATTTATCGGGGGAGGCATTTGTGAAAAGGCTTGCCGATAAAGAAATACTGACAGCACCGGACGGAAAAATTTATGGGTTTGCGTTTGCGGTAAAGACCGGCGGGATGGGAGTTGTATATAACAGTGATTTATTTGCGGAAAAAGGGCTGGAAGTGCCGAAGACATACGATGAATTTTTGGCGGTATGTGAAAAACTGAGCGGGGAGGGAATCGTTCCTTTTTATGGGCCGTTTAAGGATGTGTGGACGTTCCAGATGTGGACGACTTCCACCTGGGGGTATTATGTGGCCAAATTTGAGCCGGCTCTTTGGGACAGGCTGAATGCCAATGAGATTGGGTGGAATGAAGTTCCTGCATTTAGGGAAAGTCTGGAGAAGGCTTATAATTTATATAAAGATGGGTATATGCAGAGTACAGTGCTTTCCGATGATTATAACAGTATTACGGCAGCGATGGGAAGCGGGGAGTATGCTATGACGGTGGGTTCCAACACAACGGTGAGGGATTTGCTGAATGCTCATCCGGATATTAAGTTTGATATGTTCCCTTATCCGGTATATGAAGGGGAAGATGAGTATATTACAATCAGTCAGTTGGATGCGGAGTTTTTTATTCCCAAGGATGCGAAGCATATTGAGGAAGCAAAGGCATTCTTAGACTTTATGGCAAAGCCGGAGCAGTGCGACAGGGCGCAGGGGACTGCATCTTTTGTGCCTAACGTGCAGGGGGCTAAGGAGCCGGAATTCGATGAGTTTGAAGGCAGGCTGTATGAGGAATACAATAAAGCGGGGAAAACTGTGCTGGAAATGAATGCCTATATGAAGGTGGATTTAAATGACCTTTGGGTATACTTCCAGGACATGTTCGCCGGGGCGAAAACACCGGAGGAAGTCCTTTCATCCTGGGATGCTGCTTTTGAAGAACTGATGAAGGCAAAAGGGATAGAAAACTTTTAAAAAGGAACCGGAATGGAGGGTGTGGAGATGCGACGGAATGGACATATCTATTCATATTTGCTGACGATACCGGCATTGCTGCTGTTTGGCATCTTTTTTGTGGGGCCCAGCGTGTACAGCATTTATTATTCGCTGACGGACTGGGTAATAGGGAAGGAGTCTGTCAGTTTCATCGGATTGGAGAACTACCGGACGATTTTTGAAAGCGATGAGCTGACACATGCTATATATAACACTTTCCTATATGCGGTTATCGTAGTGATAGGGAAGAATGTGAATGGCCTTTTGCTGGCATTGGCAGTGAATACGAGGATAAGGTTCAGGGGATATTTCAGGGTAATATTTTTTCTGCCCTGTGTGATTTCTACAATTATCATCGGCCTTGTTTTCGTACCGATACTGCATCCTAACGGTATCCTGAACGAATTTCTTGGAAATATGGGGTTAGGTTTCTTGCAGCAGGGCTGGCTGGTGGATACAAAAATTGTGATGATTTCCATAGCCGGGGTATCTATCTGGCAATGGAGCGGGTATCATATGGTAATCTATCTGGCAGGGCTGCAGGGAATCCCCGCTTCCTATTATGAGGCGGCAAAAATTGACGGGGCTACGGCGGTACAGCGTTTCTTTCGTATTACTTTTCCGTTGCTGGCTCCGGCATTTAATATCAATATGCTGCTTAGCCTTATCGGAGGGCTGAAAGTGTTCAGCGAGCCGTATGCACTGACCAATGGAGGTCCGGGGAATGCATCCCAGGTAATTGCCCTGGAGGTCTTCTCCAAATTCGGAAGAGGGCAGTGGGGGCTGGGAACGGCTTTGAATGTGACATTGGCAGTTTTTGTGTCAGTTATCAGTGTTCCGATTCTATACTTCATGAGAAAGAGGGAGGTGGAGGAATAGTGGGTGTCCGAAGAAAAGCGGCATTGGCGAGAATCCTGGTGCAGATTGTGCTGCTTAGCCTTTCCTTGGTAATTATAACACCGCTTTTGATTATGCTTCTGGGAGCCTTTAAAGATTCTACGGAGGTCACAGCTTTTAATTTGGCATTGCCCAAAAAGTGGCTGTTTGAAAATTTTGCGGCTGTCATAGAACGGGGGAAACTGTTTGCGGCATTTAAAAACAGCATTTTGATTACCCTTGCATCCACGACAATTACCATATTGGTCAGTTCTCTGGAGGCGCTGGTATTAGCCAGGAGGAATACAGGCTTTTCCCGGTTTTTATATTATTTCTTTTTTCTGGGAACAATAATTCCTATGCAGATTATGCCGACGATACGTCTGTTTACTGTGTTGGATATCTATGGGGGGTATCTGAATGTAATTATTTTATATTCTGCCATTAATATTCCGTTCAGCTGTTTTTTGTATACGGGTTTTATCAAAGGGATTCCCAGGGTTTTGGATGAATCGGCATTTATCGAAGGGGCTTCCGCGGTGCAGGTTTATTTTCGCATTATTCTGCCGCTGCTTAAACCTTGTAATATAACCGTTCTTATATTACTGTTTACGGGAATATGGAATGAGATAAACATTCCTTTGTACTTTTTGAATGACCCTGCCAAAAGAACTCTTCCCCTTTCCGTGTACCAATTTTTTGGGATGTATGGAGGCAGCAATTGGAATCTGGTGTTTGCGGATTTGACTCTGGCGGCCTTGCCGGTTATATTGCTGTTTTTGTTTATGCAGAAACAATTTATAAGCGGGCTGACAGAGGGGGCTGTCAAGGGGTAGTGGGCCGGTGAAATCCGGATTTACACTGCCGTGCAGATAATGAGGACGGATTTTCAAACACGCTCTGGCATGATAATTTGGGGTGAATCAAAGCAGAGGTGCGACATGGGGGTAAAAATGAATTTGAAATTCAGTACGAAGCTATATGTTGTCTTTTCAGTTATTATTTTATTTGCGGTGGCTTCCTTCAGCCTGTTTATACGGGTTCATATTTTTAAGAAGATGGAAGAAGATACGATGTACAATAACTTGCAGCTTTGTATCAAGGTATCGGAGAACGTGGATACCTACATAGAAAAGCTGGATGATATTGCAAAGAAACTGATATCTGACCCACGGCTGTTAAAAATTATGAGGGAAATAAAAAATCATCAGGAAACGATGTCCGATTACGGGGAACTAAAGAGGAACAGGGAAATATCTGCAATCGTTTCCAATGCGATTACCCTGACCTCTTTTCCTCATGTCAATGTCTACCTCTATAGCATGGATGGTTCTTATGCCTATGTTTATAATCAGGATAGGAGCAATTTTGATAAGGCTCTTTCCATAGAGGATAATTACGGGAAGCTGGAGAGGAAACGGCTGGTTATTTATGCGGATAATGGGGAGGAAACATCGGATGGGAAGGATAGTTCCATATCTTTTATACGGGCGGTCTTTGATGTGAGCGCCAATCAGTATGGATACATTGAAGTGCAGTCAGATTATAAAAAACTGGATGAAATATGCAATATCAATAATATCGGAAGCGTAATTCTTTTGAATGAAAGGGGGGACATTGTTTACCCCTTTTATCCCGTTTCCGGGGAAGTGCGGGAGGAATTAAAAGGGAACTTGGGAGAGGAAAGGCAGGGCTTTTTCAGTGCAGGGAAGCAGATGTACTTTTACGCGGTTTCGGATGATTCCGGCATTACAACATATATACGCTGCCCCAAGGATGCTTTGAAATCCCCTATGAAGCTGCTACAGCAGACAACGGTTATTTTCTTCATATGTGTGACTGGGGCGGCGATTCTGATGGTAATCGTATTTTCAAGAATGCTAGTAAAACCGTTAAAGGAGCTGAGAAACAGCGTGTTGGAGATTACTTATGAAAATATGGGGCTTTCCTTTCATGACCCTTATCATAATGAAATTGTGGAATTGAAAGATGCATTCCAGAAGATATTGGACGATTTAAAGCGGAGCGTGCGCAGGGAAATAGAGTCTAATAAAGCGGAGGCACAGGCCAGGCTTGCAGCGCTGCAGGCACAGATTTCCCCCCATTTTATCCATAATGTGCTTTATTCCATCAGCATTGCGGCGAAGGAGGGGAGGACAGGGGATGCCCAGGCGATGTGCAAGCAGCTTTCGGATATGCTCAGGTATACGGTGAATTCTAATGCCCATATGGTGGAATTGAAAGAAGAAATGAAGTGCATCGCCAATTATCTGGCCTTACAGAAGCAGTATTATGAGGATTTTTTACAGTATGATATCGAGATGGAGGAGGCCATGGAGAGCATGAAGATTCCCCGGCTGAGTATCCTGCCTTTTGTGGAAAATGCGATTCAGCATGCCTTTGAGGGAAAGAAACCGCCCTATAGGATATGGGTTTTGGCAAAAACCCGAGAAGAGGGATGGACAGTAGAAATAAGGGATAACGGAAAGGGCTTTTCCAAGGATAAAATAGAAGAAATACAGGGCAGGCTGGAGGGGGATAGCCTGGATGCGGATATGAAGGCGAAAAGTGAAGATGAGCCCGGAATGGGAGGGATGGGGATTGTAAATACGGTTATGCGGCTGCAGATATTTTTTGAGGGGCGGTTTGACTTTGAAATTCAGGATAAGGTTTCGGGGGGAGAGACAGTAGTTTATTTGCGAGTCCATTTGCCAGGCCGGTGATTGTCGGGTGAAAAAAGAGGGAGAAAGGGCAAAGAGGACTCGGCGGCGGAAGGTATTGTTGCAGGGAGGAAGATGGATGTACAGGTTTTTAGTGGCGGAAGACAGCAAAGTGATATTGAGGGATATTGTCCATTTGATTCAGGAAGCCGGGTATGAGGCGGAAATAGAAACGGCCTATGATGGGGAAATGGCATTGGAAATCCTGCGTGAATTTGCGCCGGATATCATAGTGACCGATATTAAAATGCCGGTGATTGACGGCCTGGCATTGATTCAGAGGGCAAAGGCGGCCTATCCAGGGGTGAAATGCGTAATTGTCAGCGGATACGGGGATTTTATTTTCACCCATGAAGCGATTATGCTCCAGGTGGATGATTATGTGATGAAGCCGATAGATGGGGAGGAATTTGGGAAAATATTGGAGAAGCTGACAAAAGAAGCGGATTGCTACAGGGTGCAGATGGAGGAGGCCGCTTTGCAGAGACTGATTCATGATGGCGAAGGAGCGAAAGACCAGACATCAAATATATCAGGCCTTGACCCTGGCGAACATTGGGAAATATCTACACAACAAAAAGTTGCGGAATCGCTGTCGGCAGGAATAAGAGGAAAGGTGAGGGATTTGTGCGGCAGTTATATGTTGGTGCTGATACGGATAGGCCTTTTTCACCAGTATGCGGCGCCCCTGTCGAAGGAAATGGTAAACAGGATTCTGGAACGGGATGGCTCAAAGCCGGAGTTCTGGACAGTGAATACAAGATGGAATAATGAAAAGCTATTAGTTTTTGGCTTGGACGGAAGGGGGAGGAAAAATATTTTGCTGCAATGCGCCGTATTGCTTTCGGAGCTCCAAAAGGAATATAGCAGGGTGAATATCATCTGCTCCGGGGAACTTAGCGATATCAGCCGGCTTCATGCCCAGTACAGCCGGCTTTCAGTCAGGTTGGGGCGGAAGGTTATGCTGGATAGATGCATGGTTTATGACGATGAAATTCAGCCGGATGCGAGAAGGCAGTATATCAGGCAGAAGGAAGAAATCGAAGTGTTTAGGAAGAAGATGGAGAAAATTTTAAGGAGCAGGGCGATCAAGGATTATGGGTCCGAAATCCATAAAAATATTCTTCATTGGGAAAAAATGGGGTACAGCGTTGCCGTGCTGCACAAATATCTGCTGGCGCTTTTGGATGAGATGTTTACCGTGGCAGGCATCGGTTCAGGGTGGATTGAAGAGCCGGGCACTATGGTGGATAAGATGCTGAACGGATGCGGAAAATTGGAGGAACTAGAAAAATGCCTGCAGGAATATGGAGAACTTTTGGCATCAGGGAAAGAGGAAAAGGGCGGAGTATCTATTGAGGTGGCCCAGCAGCTGACAGAATATATGCAGGCGAACTTGTATAAAAATTTGTCCTTGCAGGAAATAGCGGATAATTTCAACATATCCTCATCTTATATTTGCCGTATTTTCAAGGTGTATTACAGCGATACTCCCATTAGCTATTATAACAGGCTGAAAATTGCGGAAGCAAAGAAAATGCTGGATGAATATAAAGATATGCGCGTGAAGGATGTGGCGGAGCTGCTGGGGTTCAGCGACCAGTATTATTTCAGCAAGGTGTTTAAACAGCAATATGGGGTGAGCCCTTTGGTGTATAGGACGCAGACGCAGGAGGGGTAGGGGAGTGTGGGTGAGTGCGTAATTCCACACTTGGTTCAAAATATTCCCTGGTATCGTGCAGTATATTCCATTTACCCTGAAATAGGGCTTCCGTATAATCAAGATAAGAGTAGGGAAGCGGGGATTCCTGAAATAAGTAATGAATAAGCAGACGATAGGCAAAGGAGGATTACTATGGGTAAATATGGAATGAGGGTAGTGGAATTTGGGCTGAAATATCGTCCGATGGAGATTGAAAAGAGACGGTCGATTCTACCCCATAAAAGTGTAAGCAGTTTGTATCCGGCCAAAGCGGATGAGGATGTGTTGGTGACGGCAAATGGCAGGCAGAGAATCGATATTGTGGGAGAGCCATATCATGAGAGGGTGATTTACCGGCGGGAGAGAATTATGGATATGCGCTGGAAGGACACGCCGGAGCCGCCGGATGTGGCATATGCAATCCCGGAGACGAGGAAATTCCTGCGGGAGGGAAAATTTGAGGAGGCCGCAAAGGTGATGGATAAGGCCACGAAAGAGGCGGGATATGACAAGTGGATTGACAGCCGTCCTTTTGGTGTAGAGTTTCCCAGGTTGCATCCCCGTCTCCATTCGGTAATTGAATTGTTGACGGAGATGGAGGAAGGGAAAGACTGCCATGATTACCTAAGGTATCTGGATATGATGACGGGGGAAGCGGTAGTGCGCTGCGAAGATGAAAAGGGGGGAGTGCTGCGCCGGTCTTTTGTTTCCTTTGAGAAAGAAGCGGTGGTGCAGGAAATGGGGCGCTTAAACGGGGATGCATTCGATATGAAAATGCGTTTTGTGGCTCCGGGAGGTTATGATTTGCCCGATCATTTTGATCAGTTTGTGCTCGTCACCTATAATGATATGTATAAAATCGAGGGGAGCGATGTAGAAATCTGTACAACACCGGACAGTTGTACCGTATCGTTAGCTTACGACCCTCAGTTTGGGGAAAGGGGATATTGCTGCTGCTCCGTAATCCGTACGGATGGGGAGGCATCTAAACGGGAAGGCGGCTATATTGAAATAAAAAATGCACATAAAGTGACAGTGATTTCCCGTACGGCCAAATATGAGGAAGCATACAAGCACTCTTTTGCCCAAAAGGTACTGGAAGAAGTGAGGGCGATTCAGGATTCCTATGAGGATATGCTTGCAGCTAATAGGGCATATCTGGAGCCGATGATGGAACGTTCCAGGGCATCATTTGGCGGAGATTGGGCCATGGCGGCCGAGGAACTGTTGAACCAACAGCATGGGGGCGGGGAACTGAGCGCCATGATGATGGAAAAACTGTACGATATGGGGCGGTTTTTCATGATTACGGATACCGGAGACGATCCGCCATCTTTATTCCAGCACAACATTAATACCAATTTGCAGGTTTGTTCCGGAAATATGACCGGTTTGCCGGAAATTATGGATACCTATTTTAGGTTTTATGAAGAAAAATTCGATGATTTCAGGCTGAATGCAAAACGGTTTTACGGGGCAAGGGGTGTTCTCGGAAATATTCACTGCGATTATAATTCAGGGAAATTTTATCAGTTTTCCATTGTGTATCCTCATTATTGCTGGACCGCCTGTCTGGGATGGATTTACAATGAGTTCTGGGGGCACTATCTTGTGACCGGAGACAAAGATTTCCTGCGGGAGCGTGTAGTGCCGGGGCTGAAAGAAATTGCGCTCTTTTATGAAGACTATCTCTCCGATGAGGATGAAAACGGGAAGGTGATTTTCTATCCCAGCTATTCGCCGGAAGACCCATCCATGAATGATTATCATGTGCCTTTTCCGAAGGATGTATATGCAATGAATGTAAATTCCCTGATGGATGTTATGGTATGCCGTGAAGTGCTGGACAATCTGATGGAAGCCTGCAGCATCCTGGGATTGGAAGAGCCGGACTACCCGAAGTGGAAGGAATTGAGGGGTAAACTGCCGGACTATCTTCTGGACGAGGATGGTGCGGTGAAAGAATGGTCCTTCCGGTTTTCCGGGGAGAACTATGACCACAGACATGTATCCCACCATTATGATATCTGGCCGGGCCGGGCGATTTCACCGGAAAAAACACCGGAACTGGTAAAGCCTTTCATCCTGTCAAACCGGAAACGCGGGCATCAGGACGATTCGGCCCATGGAGTGGTGCACCGGTACTTTACGGCAGTGCGGCTGGGAGATTTGCCGGATGCCATGCATAATCTCCGCACATTGATGGAACATGGCTATGTGACACGGACATTAAATACAGTACATTATCCGTACAGGGTATTTTGCCCGGACCTTTTAGGGGCAATGCCTGCGATGCTGCTGGAGATGTTCGTATACTCTGATGAAGGCTTCATCAAACTCCTTCCTGCTGTGCCCAAAGATTTGGAAAAAGGGAGTTTAGAAGGAGTATGGCTGTATACCTTTGCAAAGATAGAGCGGATGAAATGGGATATGGAAGCAGGAAAGGCATCTGCGGTTATTTCCTCCATGGAAGACCAGAAAATAGAATTTTCCTTCCCTATAGGCTATAAAGAATTGTATATAAATGGCGAGCGGTATGGGGAAGCAGGGAATAATTTTACTTTGCAATTGAAGAAGGGGGAAAAAGTGGAGCTGGATTTCATATATACGGTTCCTTTCATATCCTCCTAACCTACAATATTATAAGATACCCCCACAAATACCCACCTCGGAACGGGACAAATGGAAAGGAGTATGGCGGCAGGCATGACAAATATGAAAAGAAACAGACCGGCAGCAGTCAAAAATATAGCAATTAAAGATAATTTTTGGAGCGCATATCAGGAGTTGGTGCGAAATACCGTGCTTCCATACCAATGGGAGGTGCTCAATGACCGCATCCCCGATGCAGCGCCCAGCCATGCAGTGCAAAATTTCAGGATTGCGGCGGGGCTGGAGGAAGGCAGCTTCTATGGGGAAGTTTTTCAGGACAGCGATTTGGCAAAATGGCTGGAGGCGGCTTCTTACTGTCTGGAAACCAAGGCGGATTCGGAGTTGGAAAAGGTCATTGACGGGGTAATCGATATTATCGTGGCGGCGCAGCAGGAAAATGGCTATCTGGATACTTATTTTACGTACGGAAGGCAGGATAAGGAATGGACAAACCTGTATGAGTGCCATGAAATGTACTGCGCCGGCCATATGATGGAGGCAGCGGCGGCATATTACAGGGCAACAGGAAAACGGAAACTATTGGATGCGATGTGCCGTCTTGCCGGCCATATTGCCGGGCAGTTCGGGGAAGAGGAGGGGAAGAAACGGGGATACCCGGGCCATCAGGAAATAGAGTTGGCTTTGGTGAAGCTTTATGAGTCCGCCGGAAAAGAAGAATATTTGAAACTGGCCTGTTATTTTCTGGAAGAGAGAGGGAAGGAGCCTAATTATTTTCGCACAGAATGGGAAACGACCCGCAGAAAGTGCACCTTTAAAACGGATATGCCCACAGAAGCCCCGAACCTTTCCTACAACCAGTCTCATAAGAGAATCTATGAACAGGATTGTGCAGTAGGGCACTCGGTTAGGGCCATGTATATGTATTCGGCTATGGCGGATGTGGCCGGAATAGAAGGAAATGAGGAAATGTACCAGGCATGCAGGAGGCTCTGGGAAGATGTGGTGAGCAGACAGATGTATATTACGGGTGCCATAGGGGCTACCCCCACAGGGGAGGCATTTACTTTTGCCTATGATTTGCCTAATGAAACGGCATATGCGGAAACCTGTGCGTCCATAGGGCTTATTTTCTTCGCGCACCGCATGCAGAGGATGGACATGGACGGCATATATGGGGATGTGATGGAAAGGGCTTTATACAATGTGGTGCTGGGGGCTATGTCGGGCAATGGAAAAGAGTTTTTTTATGTGAACCCATTGGAGGTGTGGCCGGAAGCTGGCGAAAAAAATCCACAGAGAAGGCATGTGAAAGCTGTCCGCCAGAAGTGGTTTGGCTGTGCGTGCTGCCCGCCCAATATTGCCAGGCTTCTGGCATCTCTGGGGCAGTATATTTATTCCTGGGAAGGGAAGGCTGGCTATGGGGAAAAAGGAAGCAATGCGAGGATAAAAGAAGATAGTTTTGGCTCATGGGAGGACATACTGTATGTACACCTTTACATAGCGGGAGAGGGAACGATTGAGACAAAGAGGGGGAAATACAGAGTGGAGCAGGAGGGAAATTATCCATGGAATGAGGAAATCCGGTTAACCATCCATGAGGTGCCGGGGGAGAACGCAAAAATTGCGCTGAGGATTCCAGGGTGGTGTCGTAATGTAACGGTGGAATGCAACGGACAGCCTGCCAAATACAGGAGAAAAAAGGGGTATGCTTATTTGGAGGAAGGTGGGAAGGAGGGAGATGAAATCCGCCTGACCTTCTCCATGCCTGTGGAGCTTATGCAGGCAAATCCGAAGGTTCGTGCGGATGCCGGAAAGGCGGCTATACAAAGAGGGCCTGTCATATATTGCCTGGAACAGGAAGATAATGGGGAAAATCTATCCGCATTAAGGCTGGATGCGGGCAGCAGGATGGAAGTGGTAGGGGAAGCGGCAGGATGGGCTGAGGAAGCAGGGATGAACCCGTTGTTTTCCGCTGGCGGCCTATTGGAACAAATACCTGTGATTTCTGCCAAAGGCTTCCGGACTGTGGAGAATAACTGGGAGGGCAGTCTATACCGCCCATATGCCTTGCAGGAAGAGGAGGTGACCATAAAAGCAGTACCATACTTTTTATGGGGAAACAGAAGACCGGGGGAAATGTTGGTTTGGGTACGGGTATGAAAGAAGAGACAGGAAAGATGGTTTTGGTTATAATTTAGGCATGGAATGGGAGGGGTGTTTATGGTGTATTATAAGAATCCTGTGATTCCGGGGTTTTATCCGGACCCAAGCATATGCAGGAAAGGGGAAGATTATTATCTGGTGAACAGCTCCTTTGAGTATTTTCCGGGGATTCCGTTGTTTCACAGCAGGAATTTGGTGCAGTGGGAGCAGGTTGGGCATGTGCTCACGAGAAAAACCCAGGCTGTGCTGGATAATTGCCCTCCATCGGGCGGGATTTGGGCACCGACTATACGGTATCACGAAGGGAAGTTTTATGTATCCGCTACGAATTTCAGCCATGGGGGAAATTTTTTCGTATGGACGGATGATATATACGGGGAATGGTCAGAGCCGGTGTGGGTTTCCCAGGGAGGGATTGACCCGTCTTTATTTTTTGACGATGATGGCTGTGTATATTTTGCCAGTACCTATGATTTGCCGGATGGACAGGCCATCGGGCAGTGCCGGATAGATATTGAGAGCGGGGAGCGGCTGTCGGAAACGAGGATCATATGGAACGGCAGCGGTGGAAAATACCCGGAAGGCCCTCATATGTTCAGGAAGAATGGCTGGTATTACCTGCTGGCTGCAGAGGGAGGGACGGAATATGGGCATATGGTGACCATTGCCAGAGGGAAGTCTCCATGGGGGCCGTTCCAGGGCTGCCCGGCGAATCCGATTCTCACCCACAGGGATACCATGCTGCACCATTTTCAGGCAGTGGGTCATGGAGATTTGGTGGATACCCCGGACGGGGATGTGTGGATGGTGTTTCATGGCATACGAACTACCCAGTACATGCTTCACCATCTTGGCAGGGAAACTATGTTAGCGCCGGTGGAATGGAATGAAGAAGGATGGCCGGTGGTAAATGGCGGGAGACCCATCCTTAAAGACATGGAAGCGGTACGTCTGCCGGGAGAAAAGGGAACGGTATGCCTGCCAGGGGAAGGTAAAATAAAGAATCTGCCCGGAAATGCGAAAGGGGAATGGCTGTCCAAGGAGTGGAATTATCTAAGAAATCCGGATATGAGTAAATATGATTATATCAAATGTCCGGGGAGGCTAAGGCTTATAGGGAGCAAAGCGGGGCTGAATGATTTGGATTCTCCTACATTTACAGGAATGCGTCAGCAGCACTTCGATATGGCGGCAAGCGTATGGCTGGAGGCGGAATCAAAGAGCGGGGAAGGCGGAATCGGGTTAACCATTTTCCATACAAACGAACATCACTACGATTTGATGGTGACGAAAAGGGAAGGAAAACGATGCGCAGTATTGAGAAAACAGGTGGGGGATATGAGGACGGAGAGCCGGCCGCTTTTTTTTCCGGAAAAGGGCGCACTGCTTCTGAAAGTAGAATCCGATAAGCTGGAATACCGTTTTTTTGCAGGGGCAGATGAAAATAGCCTGAAAAAGGTCGGGAGAGGGCGCACACAATTGCTTTCCACAGAATGTATGGTTATGACCTTCACGGGATGTTATGTGGGGATATTCGCAGAAGATATGTGCAGTGGATGGTTTCATGGGTTTACGTATGGGGATGGCTGAACTGCTATAATATAAAATCAAAGGGGCTGTCGCTTTAACAAATGAAAAATCGTGAGGCGGTAGCCTCATTTTTGCTGTTTTGCCAACGATTACTTGACAGTAACGTTTCAATATTTAGCGAAAGTTTTAATTGATATCCGCTTTGATTTAGGCTATAATTTTTCTGTAAGTTAATG
>OFFF01001712.1_pt1 | contig 13476 bp, 14 predicted proteins | sample 1521301 | NCBI WGS metagenome assembly OFFF01 (sample SAMEA3504101, study PRJEB24116) | mouse gut metagenome | biome: mouse gut; feature: mouse-associated habitat; material: faeces | place: Denmark | collected 2011
GATTCTGGAATAGTTATCATAAATGCTGCGGAGCATTTTCAGCTTGTCTTTTGTATATTTTTTCGGACTATAGAAGTCGTATTTTCTGTATTCCTGCTTCGGTTTTTCAGGCTCCGGAGCCTTTTTATCCGATTCGGCATTTTGCATTGAATTCAGCAGCGCGTCAATCTGACTTTGTGATAATACATCTGCCATCCCAAACCCCTACTTTCATTATTAATTAGCATGCTCAGCTTCTGATCCGGCCTTTGGAAGAACCGGCCGTCCTCCGCCGTCAGGCGGTTGGCTGCGGTTACTGCGCTGTTCTGTCCATCTCCGCATAGTACTCTTCCAGGCTCTTCGTCACGGAATCCGACTTGGTAATCAGCATCTCTACCCTTCGGTTCTTTGCCCGGTTCTCCTCCGTATCGAACGGAGCGATGGGACGGAACTGTCCGTAAGATACAGCTACCAGCTTATCCGGCGTTACCGTCGTCCGCTGCTGAATATATGCCGTAACTCTGGCCGCTCTTTCCGCGGAAAGTACACGGTCTGATTCCGGCTCGTTCATCTGGTTTGGATCTGCCTGCGTGGTGTGTCCCAGGATCTGGATTTCCTTGATGGACTCCGATACTCCTGAAATGATTGTGGCAAACTGATCCAAAATCCCTTTTCCTTCATCCTTTATAATGGAACTGTCCCCGGCGAAAAACACATTGTCACGGAATGTAACATATGTAAACCCATCGCCTTTGTACAGGTCTATCTCTCCTTCCAGTCCCGCTTCCTCCGATGCCTTTTTCAGGCTCTCATACAGAGAATCGAACTCATCCTCATCCATGGAGCCGTCCTTGACGTGGTTGGGAACTTCATCTGTAGCTTCCGGCACGTTGTCTATGGCAATCTGTGAGACTTCCACAGCATTTGGGTTAAAGCTTTTTACGACCTGTATCCACTTTGCCTGGTCTACGGTAGAGATGGAATACAGGAGCACGAAAAAACACAGCAAAAGTGTAACCAGATCACCGTATGTATCCATCCAGTTTGCACCGCCGCCGGATGATTTATTCCTTTTCTTCATATTCTCCTCCTGTTGCCTGCCGCATATCCGTATGGATTATGTCACTGCCGGATACGCGTCCACTCTCTTACTCTCCCGCGTCAGCCTTTCCGCCGCCTCCTGCTGAATCAAGCAGCTTTGCGCGCCCTTTCTGGGCAACGTATGTAACCAGCTTCTCTTTCAGGAACTTCGGATTGTCTCCTGACTGGATCGCAAGGATACCTTCGATCATGATCTGCTTATACAGAAGCTCTTCTTCGTTTCTGACCGTCAGCTTATTTGCAAAAGGTGAGAAAAGTACGTTCGCGAGGATACATCCGTAGAATGTGGTGATCAACGCTGTCGCCATGGCAGGACCGATGGAGGAAGCACCGCCCGAGTCAATGTCCATCTCCTTCAGCATGTTAACCAGTCCGACCAGCGTTCCGATCATACCGAATGCCGGTGAAAACGCGGAAGCTTTGTTGAACAGGTTGATGCCTTCCTCATGCCGCGCGGACATGGCATCTACTTCATTTTCCAAAAGCGCCCGGACTTCTTCGGGTTCTGTGGCATCTACGATGAGCATAATGCCCTGTTTGAAAAACGGGTCGTCGATCTCATTGGCCTTTTCTTCCAGCGCCAGCAAACCGTTCTTTCTGGCAAGCTGCGCCATCTCCTCCAGTGTGTCCACCAGGAAACCAATGTTGTAGCGGTTCCCCTGAACCAGGAGCACCAGCATCTTCGGGATGGTCGCCAGTGTCTTTAACGGGTAGCTGGCAAGGACCGCGCAGATCGCGCCGCCGACTACGATCGCCAAACTCGGCGGGTCCCAGAAGTTCCCCAGCTTTGTCGGATTGATGCCGACGAATACAATCAGCACCGCACTTATGATGATACCTAAAATTGTTGTTATATCCATATTCTCTTCACCGCCCTTACCTTTTTATCTGTCCGTATGGAAACTATGAATTTTTTCGTTATATGCAATTGTCTTTTCGATGATCTCCTCGGCGCTTTCCTTCACGATGAAGAACTTCCCGTTCATCATGATCACCTTGGATTCCGGTATCAGTTCTACCGATTCAATCTGATCGCAGTTCAGCACGATCTTATTGTCATTTAATTTGGTCAGCATTATCATATCATATTCCCTCTTCTTTTTCAAACGCTGCCAGGATTACGGAAGGAATCTTAGCTGCGTTTTTACCTCCTCTATATCATTAAACAGCAGGCAATATCGGTTCAATACCTGCACAGACCGCATGAACTGCGGAACTGTAAAAGATGACCCTGCCGCATGATGGATATGCGCGGACAGTCGGTTTACAATCCCTTTGTACAAATCTAAATCTTCATCATTACAGACAGTACATCAGGCCGGGATCTGCCATGGAATATGCTTCATGGCAGATCCGCAGCGATATTTATATGGATATGCAAATAAATGGTTTATATGTCATGTATCTGCAAGCTGCTGCGCAGTCCTGGTTGATATCATTCAGGACTAACGTTTCATGCTTACAAGTTCCTGCAGCATCTCATCCGTTACAGTGATGATCTTCGAGTTCGCCTGGAAACCTCTCTGGGTTGTGATGATGTTGGAGAACTCGTTGGCAAGGTCTACGTTGGCCATTTCCAGGTAACCGCCGAGGATTTTTCCTGTAGGACCTGTGCTTGGTTTTACGTCAGTAACCTCACCCGCATTGTCACCAATTGAATAATAGTAGCCATCTGTCTTTTCCAAACCATTTGGATTCTGAACAGAAATCAGAGCTACCTGCCCAAGTGAAATCACTCGTTTCTGCTTATCTACGCCAATCACAGTTCCATCTTCTTGAATGGAATAGTTTTCCAACTCGTAACGCTGCCCTGTAGTCGGATCTATCGGAATTCTGATTGTGGAAAGTTCCTCCGAAAATTCTGCAGGAATACCTGCCACATAATCTGTACCTGCCTTTAGGTCTCTATACTCACATCCAGTTTGACCATTTGTACCAAACTTGGCTACTAATGCATCAAAACCGGTTTGAACCCCCGTTCCCGTCTTATTCGACTTAATTGTAAAACTCGGACGATTCTCAAAATTGCCATTACCATCTGTATCAACTCGTGTAAACCCATTGTACTCAATTGTAAAGCCGTCAAATGCTGCATCTGTTAACGCTTTATCCACCCAGTCTTCTACTGCTTTTACCATATCGGTTGGGTTATTTGTCTCCACTGTCACTCCTGCTATTGTAATCGTATCCTTGTTGTTGGCATCCTTACCAATTACAGGTTCATCAGCCCCTCTTACAGTCACACTCGCTCCCGTAGCTGGTGTTTCCGGTACACCAGTGCCCTCGACCAGTGCATAGCCATACACATAATTTCTCTGGTCATCTACCAGATATCCGTTTTCGTCCACACTGAATATACCGACCCTGGAAAGATTCAATCCAGAGGCTTTAATATCTGTAAAACTTCCGTTCACCATGGTTCCTACAAGGAAAAACCCGGTTCCATCAATCATACAGTCCATTGGCCTGGATGAAGGTGAAGGTGCTCCAGTCTCAAATACGTTTGAAATAGATGATACCTGAGAACCATAACCAACCTGAGATGCATTACGCCCACCATAAGCACCTGCTGTCACATCACCGCCGGAACTGTTGAATGTATTTGTGTACATGGAGTCCTTGAAGTTGTAGCTGTATCCCTTGAATCCCCATGTATTTACATTGGCGATATTATTACCAATTACGTCCATCTTGGACTGATGCGCCTTGAGTCCTGCGACTCCTGCTATCATTGATCTGACCATTTTAATTTACTTCCTTTCTTTTCTATACAACCCTCTGCCGTACCTGCACACCCCGCTCCTTTTCCAAAGAGGACGCGCGCCTGTACCTGCGAGTCACGCAGGCACGAAACCTCCACAAATGGTCCGGCTTACATGAGTACGGCACTGTCAATATTCGTAAAAATATTTTCTTTCATTTCCGTTCCAGACATCGTTGTCACGACTACGTTGTTCGGGACATTTACAATAAAGGCTCCGCTCTCCCCGATGATGACTACATCCCTGGCGCCCTTGGCCCGGGCCTTCTGAACTGCCTGATTAAGGTCATTGAGAAGATTGTCTGTCATATTGATGCCGCGCTCCTGCACTCTCCGCGCCGCATGCTTCGAGAATTGGACGGACTGCGCCTTTTGCGCCTCCTGCTGCAGAAGGTCTGCGAACTGTACGCCCGAAGTGGTGTCTGCCGTCTTCTGAAGCTGCAGCGAAGCAGATTTTAGCTTCAGCGCGCCGGCATTCGTAATCTGATTGATCTGACCGACTGGAGGAATCTGATTGATCTTATCTCCCATCATATGCACCGCCTTTATCTCTCACCTGCAAATGCTCTACTTCTTAGAATCCTGCGTCTTGTCGTCTGTTCCCTCTGTCTTGTCTGTGGAATCGGTCTTGTCGTCTGTATCCTCTGTCTTATCTGTGGAATCGGTCTTGTCATCCGTATCCACCTTCGGCACGTCCCCGATTGCCATGATGCTCGACAGCTCGTATTTCTTGCCGTCCACATATACGGAAGTGGCTCCGGTCAGGTCTACCCCGGTCACGATTCCCTTCTTTGTCTCGACTACCTTTCCTTCCTTGTCTGTTTTCGTTACAACCGTAACTTCTTTCCCTAGCAGCCCTGTAGAATACGTGGTCAACGTTACAGAAGAAAGATTATTGATGACTGTTGAGAAATTAGAAATTGCCGTTGCCATCGAGTTCATAGTACTCATACTGGACATCTGTGTAATCTGTTCCATCATTGCCGCATTGTCCATAGGGTTAGACATATCCTGGTATTTCAATTCCGCGGCGATCAGTGTCCAGAAATCATCAACGCTAAGCGTAGAATTATCAGACTTCGCCCCCGCCTGTGTTTCCAGGTTTGCATTATACAATCCACTGGCCACGTCACTGTTTAAATTTACTGCCATACATACACTCCTTTCATTAAATAGTAAGCCCTAAACGAAATTTCTGCAAGAACTGTTCGGAATCGTCAGCTTCCTGCTTTTTATTGCTTTCCTTCTGCTGTTCCTGGCCGTCCTGCTTGCCATGCTGGTTCTCATCATTGTTCCGGTTAAGGTAATCGGGTTCCTGCTTCTCCACAAAGATCTTTGTCTCGCCGCCAAGATTACGTTCAATAATCATGCCGATCTCCCTTGCACGGTCTCCAAGCACTTCCAACGCCCTCTTTTCCGTACAGAAGATGGATACGGTTGCCTGGCCGTCCTGGTACTGAATCTTGACTGCAATCTTGCCAAGGTTCTCCGGCTCGATCTCAATCTCGAAGGAATCCACGCCTTCCTGCATCTTTCCTACGATCTGGTCTGTCAGCTTGTCGGGCAATTCCTCAGGCTGCGCTACATGGATCGTAGTCACTTCCCGGGGCACATCCTCCTGAATGTTCTTCACGGGTGCCTGTGCAACCGGCGCTGCCGCGGACTGTTCTGCCTGGTAGTCATTTGCCTGGGACTGGTTTTCCTCCCCGGTTGATTGTGTCCTGACCGCTTCCCTGCGTACGGGCGCTGCCTCCACTCTCTCCGGCGCTGCCTCCTGGACTTCCGGCGCCTTCACCTGGACGGTTTCCTGCGGCTTTGCTTCCTTCTGAAGATTCATTTCCGTATCTGCTGCCACCGGCTGCTCTGGCTGTACATTGATCTGCTCTGATCCATTGTGAATCATCTCTCCGGCTCCTGCCGTCTCTACAGGCGTCACTCCTGTTTCTGCCTGAACGGCCTCCGGCATCTCAATGACCACCTCCGGCTCTGCTGTCAGCACCTCCGGGCGCATTCCCTGGCTCATCTGGTATGCTGCAAGCAGCCCCCTGGCCTGGCTGTCGTCCGTGCCGGCAGTCTCCTCTGCCGTCTCGTCTTTTACCTCCTCGCCTTTGCCCTCTTCAGGCTCCTTGGGCGCCTCGGTCTTTTCCGGCTCGGTATCCTTGGATACTTCCGTTGTTCCGGCATCCTGGTTTTCATCCTGCTTGCCCTGGAGCAGCTTCTTGAACTGGTCCGACTGGGTATTCTTTATCCCGGTGCTTCCCGTCTTTTTGCTGTCCGGTGCCTGAAAACCGATATCCGGCGCCTTCACGTTTACATTGACCATTGGTTCTTCCTCCTTTCTTCATGCAATCCGGTTTTGCTGCGGATGCATAGATTATATATAGTAATCTGCCGGAAATGCGCCGAAAGCAACGGTACATGTTCCGCAGGATTACCCGGACATGGCAATAAGTGATCAACCATTGAGCCTTGCCATGGCGTCTCTGGTGGTCACAAATTCTTCAATGGAAAGTTCTTCCTGCTTTTGTACTTCCTTCTCATACTCAAACCGCTTCCGCTCTTTCAGCTTATCAATGGAAGAGGTTTCCTTTTTCGCTTCCACAACTTCGTTCCGCTTTATTTCTTCCTGCTCGCGCAGTCTGGCAAGCTGTTCCTGTTTTCTGCGGATCTTCTGCCGCAATGCATCCAGATAGTTCTCATATGTATGCATTTCGCTGATCTTCATTCCACTCAGCTTATTCTGCCGGAACTCGATATCGCACTGCCGATGCTCGTGCTCCAGTTCATCAATCGCATTCTCACACTCCCTGATCTTGGCCAGTATCCTGGCGTGCTCTGCTTTCAGGCTGTCAAGTACCTGCTCCTTATAGCGCAGTACCGTATCCAATGGAAAAAAGAATTTTTTCATCGTGGTGCATCCTCACTCATTTACTGTAAAATCCGCTGCATAATCTTCAGCGATTCTTCTACTGAAAAACTTTCGTCTGTCTTCTGCATTAAAAATTCGTTGACCTTATCTATTTTGGAAATGGCAACATCCAGTTTGGGGTTGGTTCCCGCCTTGTATGCGCCGATGGATATCAAATCCTCGTTTTTTGTATAAAGGCTCAATATATCCCGCAGCCTTGCGGCCGCATCCTTATGCGCCTGGGGCACAATGCTGGACATCAGACGGGAGATACTCGCATTGACGTCGATGGCCGGAAAATGGTTCTCATTGGCCAGCTTCCTGGTCAGCACGATATGTCCGTCCAGAATACCCCGCACCGTATCGGAGATCGGCTCGTTGGTGTCGTCTCCTTCCACAAGCACGGTATAAACACCGGTAATGGAGCCTTTTTCGAAGTTCCCGCTGCGCTCTAAGAGCTTGGGAAATTCTGCGTAGATGGAGGGTGTATATCCTCTTGCCACGGGCGGCTCTCCTGTAGCAAGCCCGATCTCGCGCTGTGCCATGGCGAAACGGGTGAGGGAGTCCATCATCAGCAGGACGTCTTTTCCCTGGTCTTTGAAATACTCGGCAATGGTGGTGGCCACCAGGGGACATTTGACACGGAGCATAGCCGGCTGGTCTGACGTTGCTACCACGACCACGCTTCTTTTCATCCCTTCCGGGCCCAGATCCTTTTCCACGAACTCGCGGACCTCACGGCCTCGCTCTCCAACCAGCGCAATGACGTTGATGTCTGCCTTGACGTTCTTCGCAATCATGCCGAGCAGTGTGCTCTTGCCCACGCCGCTGCCCGCGAAGATGCCGATACGCTGGCCCTTGCCGATGGTATTGACCCCGTCAATCGCCTTGACCCCGAACTCCAGCGGTTCGGAGATCGGCGGCCGGGACATGGGGTTGATGAACGCATTTTCCACATAGTAATATCTGGAAGAAGGAAGCGGCCCCTGGTCGTCCATGGGATTGCCGGTGGCGTCTATGATGCGTCCCCGCAGAAATTCTCCTACCGGGATCTTCAAACGCTTCCTGGTGTTTCTTACAAAGCTGCCTGCCGAAACGCCGCTCAGGTTTTCATATGCCATGAGCTGCATCTTGTCTTCCCTGAAGCCTACTACCTCCACCGGAATCTGCCTGCGCTTCTCTTCGTTATAGATCATGGCGATATCGCCGATGCTGGCGCGGTTTCCGGAGGATTCCATAGACATACCGATGACATTTTCAATTTTTCCTATGTAACTGACTGTCTCCGCTTTCTGGATCAGCTCCGGCAGCTTCGAAAACACAAATGTTCACCTCGGTTTCTGTTCTTATTAAAAGTATGCATTATACCCTGACATTGTTCAAAATGTCTTTGATATTTTCAAGCTGTGTGCTTACGCTGGCGTCTATGATCTCGTCGGGAAGCTCGATGATGCAGGTGCCTTCCTCGCCGTTGTCCATGGTGATGATCTTAATGTTGTCGGAAAGCTTGGACATGGCGTCTAAAAATTCCGTGTCCACATCCATGGATATGCCGGTGTCGCACTTTGTGATGTATATTTTTGCCCATTGCTTTTTGGTGATCTTATCGGTTGCCGCAAGGATCATACGCTTCACGATGTCCCCGCTGGACTGCAGGCTGGTCTGGATGATCTTCTCCGCCACAGCCAGGGAGATCCTTTTCAGGTCGTCCACGTACTGTTCCAGGAGCTTTGTCTTTTCAATGGAAACACTTTTGATCACATCCGCGGCGTTGGACTGGAGCTGGCGGACTTCTTCATCCAGAAGCCTGCGCTGTTCCTCGTAGGCTTCCCGGGTGCCGTCCTGACGCCCCTCCTCGTATCCGTCGCGGAACGCCTTCTGACGCAGGATGTCTGCCTGGCCGCGGGCGTCCGCAAGGATCTGCTCCGCCTTTTTTTCCGCCTCTGCTATAATCTCATTGGCTGCTTCCGTGGCAAATCTCTCTTCCTGCTCTTCATCCTTTGCCCCGCCGTCTTCCTCTTCTTCCTCTTCCGGCTCTTCTGCGTTTATGGTTCTCTCAATCCTGAATCCCGCGAAGAAATCATATGGCCGGATATCCTGAGCTTCACCCGGCTCTTTCATAATCCTGGGCATCGGTATCATCCTTTCTGTCTGTGATCAGGCGGTCTTCCTGCCCTTTCCTCTCTGATCAGGCAATTTTCCTGCCTTTTCCCTCTGAGGTCAGGCAATCTTCCTGCCTTTTCCTTCTATGATCAGGCAATCTTCCTGCCCTCTATCTCTATGATCAGGCAATGATCTCGTCTTTTCCGCTCTTGACAATAATCAGCTCTCCTGCTTCTTCCAGTCTTCGGATCACGGCAACGATTCTCTGCTGTGCTTCTTCTACGTCGCGCAAACGGACATTGACCGTAACCTCCAGATCGGACTGGATGCTTTCTGCCATACGGCTGGACACATTCGCAAATACAAGATCCTTGATGTTCTGGTCGGACCCTTTGAGGGCGTAAACGATGTCTTTGACGTCGCATTCCCGGATGAATCTCTGGATCGATCTGTTGTCCATGGACACGATATCTTCGAATACGAACATCTTCTTGCGGATGGTGTCCGCCAGTTCTTCGTTTTCCTTGCCCAATTCGTCGAAGATGAACTTCTCGTTTGCACGATCCATGTTGTTCATAACTTCCGCAATGTAATCGATACCGCCGATGGTTGTAAAGTCGGCTGTTGTAAGTACGCTCTCGAACCTCTTTTTGAGAGATGCTTCAACGATCTTGATGGCCTCGGGAGATGCACTCTCCATCTTGGCGATGGCCTCTACCACCTTAATCTGCTTCTCTTTCGGAAGCTCACTGATGACAAATGACGCCTGATCCGGGTCCGCATAGGAGAGAATCAGAGCAATCGTCTGCGGTCTCTCATGCTGCAGGAAGGAGAACAGGTTCTTCACGTCGCTCTTCCGGATAAATTCAAAGGGCCTAGTCTTCATGGATTTGGCCAGCTTATCCAGCAGTGTCTGCGCCGTGCTCTCCCCGAACGCCTTTTCCAGAACCGCCCGGGCGTATTCCATACCGCCGTCGGTCACCACCTTCTGCGTGAGGCAGGTCTTGTAAAATTCATCCAGAACTGCCTCCATCTGCTCCGGGGTCACATGCCCCAGCTTGGCGACCTCTATTGTCAGCCTTTCTATATCTGATTCACTTAAATGCTTATAAATCTTGGATGCCTTGTCAGCCCCGAGAGAGACAACAACCGCCGCCGCTTTCTGCTCCGGTGTCAAGGATGCAATATTAGCCTCCATCTAAACCGCCCCCGTTCAGCCAGTTCTTCAATAACTGGGCAGATATTTCTGCATTCTGTTCCGCGAACTCTCGAATGCTCCTCTTCAGTTCCATACCTCTGTCGTTCTGAATCTGCTGAAGCTCCTGATTGAGATCAAGATGTTCAACCTCTTCTTCCAGAATCTCTTCTTCCTCTTCTTCCTCAGCCCTGCGCCTTCTGATGATCAGTACCACAATGATACCGGTCAGGATCAGCAGCAGTGCAACGGCTGCAATGATCGCCCACAGCGGAATGCTCTCCAGCAATGTGCTGCTTGCGCTCTCCGCGTCTTCATCGTCTTCGGCCCTTCCGTCAAAGGGTGCGCTTGCCAGGGTGATCTTGTCAGCCTGTTCCGCCCTTACGATACCGGCCGCATTGCCGACCAGGGAGCGGAGCTGTGCTTCCCTCAGACTTCCGAATCCGTTTCCGTTGACTACAACCGACACGGTCAGGTCGTCCAGGGCGCCGGAGTCTAACTGTCCCTGCTCTTTGATCTGGTTCACCAGGTAATCCGTTGACCGGCTTTCGCTGGATGCGGAAGCGCCGTTCCCGTCGCCTTCCGTATTGTACTCGGCTGTGTCCGCGTTGGTCTCTGTCCCGACTACGCCGCCTGCCGTATTTCCCGAACCGGACCTTTCATTATATGTATCTTCATGGCTGATGATACCGGTCTTATCTTCATCGTCTATCTTTTCCGGGGTGTTGTATGTGGTGGACTCCCGGATCAGCTGTTCCATATTGATCTTCGCTCTCGCCGCGACGCTGACATTGTCCTCTCCGTATATCGGTCCAAGAACCTTCAGGATCTTCTTCTCGATCTGGCCTTCTACCACTGCCGCGATCTCTTCCGCGTCTGAACTGTTGGCTGTCTTATCTTCAGTCTCGGAAACCGTATTGCCGTTGCCGTCCAGAACGACTACATCTTCCATAGCCAGATTCGGAACACCCATTGCAACAAGACGCTGGATTCCCGCCGTCTGCTCTTTCGTCGGTGAGCCGCCGTCCTTCATCACAACCGTAACCGATGCCGACGATTTGCTTTCCGAATCATTGAGTACGTATCGGTTATCCTCTCCCAGTGCAATGGTTACCTTGGCATCCGCCACACCGTCAAACAGCTTGATGGTAGCGCCGGTCCGATCCTGAAGCTCGTAAAGCTTGTAAGTGTTTTTATCCGAATCTGTAGACATCAGCCCTGCATTATTTATAAACGTGTCATATGTAAAGCCGCTTTTCGGATATCCCTGCTGAACGAGGGTTGCCTTTGTCTGATCCACGACTTTTTCCTGCACCATGATGGTGGAGTCGCCCTCATAACGAAACGCAACGCCGTCCTCCTGCAGCTTCGCCGTAATCTCCCTGGCTTCTTCCTCACCCAGCCCCGTAAACAGCACTGCGTACGGGCGGTTATTGAGGATCAGCGCAATCACGACCGCCGCCACGACAAGCCCGGCTGCTACGGCAATAATGATCTTTTTCGTTTTACTGCTTAAATTTCCAGCAAATTCTTTGAATTGCCCCAACTTTTCTTTCATGTTCCAATACTCTCTTTAATTTATATTCCCGCGCCGTACGGCGGCAGGGTTGTCGGCTTCAATATCTTTTCAAACGCAAATAGGGCATTCGTTAAGGGATGTCCTTTGATCATGTATATTATGAACTGAGACGCATAATCTCATTATATGCTTCCAGAGCCTTTGTCCGCAGCGCTGCGAGAAGGTCAATGGAAAGCTGCGCCTGGGATGCGGCTATGCCTACCGTATGCGGATCTTCAATCTGCCCTGTCGCCAGAAGGTACTGGTTCTTTGCAAGATTCTGATCCGTCTCTCTTACGTTGTTGATCGCTTCTTCAAAAATACTTTTAAAAGCCGAGACCCCGTCCTGGCCCTTTAAGCTCTGGGATGAAGCAGAAGTCTGTCCAGACGCCGCGGCATCTCCGACCCTGCTCCATGGCTGAATTGGGGTGATGAACATATCCTCCATAGATTCTGTCAATCCTTTCTATATATAATAAGTTTCTGAATGTAAGTCCTGACCGCCGCGCCCTCTTTTCTGCTGTCTGGGGAACTTCGGCTGTCTTTTGCAAAACAGAACGTACACACGCGGCGGCCTATTCTCCTCCGCCCTGGTATGCCCTGCCGTTTTACATCTTCTAAAGGAAGATATAAAACCGTGCAAATCAGGCGAAACGCTTCGCTTCGTTAGCACTTTAAATCAATGACGTGCACAAATCGCTTATATACCCGATGCATTTTCCCGAATAATTTACCGTTATATCCCAAAAACAGTCCGAAAAACCTGTATATCCCACCATTTTTAGGAACTGCTTTTTTTAATATGGATATTGCTTACTGTCCTTTGATCGCAGTCTGATATCTCTTGATATCGGCCGTCACCGTCTGGAGCAGGTACTGGTAATGAAGGGACGTCCTTGCCATGTCCGCTTCTTCTACGTCAGCGTGGACATTGTTCTCATCCACTCTTGCGGAAGAATCGTAAGGGGTGTATACAAAGTAATCTGCCCCGGAGATTGCCTGCCGCATCTGTGTGTTGCTCTTTGTCTGGCTGGCCGCCCGAAGCCTTTTGTCGAAGACTTCTTCAAAGCTGATGTCTTTTTTCTTATAACCCGGAGTATCTACGTTGGCAAGGTTATTCTGAACAACCTCCATCTTCTTCCACAGATAATCCAAAGACTTATTCGCCATTGACATGGTATTTCCAAAAATGGAATTCCCTAACATGATATGTATCACTTCCTTCTTAATTGATATGTAAGTTCTTAATGGTGACCGATGATACCGGACTGCCTGTCGGTCTGCCAGAATATTTGAAACATAATTTTGCGCAAACCGACCCTTTATCGTGTTAATGATACACCTTATTTTCTCAAAAGTCCAGTTTTTTCATTGATTTTTTATATTAAATATTTACCAGTCAGCCGCTTCTGTTGAGCGGTTTTCAGGCATTTCCTCTATCGTGTAGAACCCCCGGCATTCATATACTATATATAGGAAATCCGACATTTTTAATTCTTTCCGTACACGGCATAAAATCTGTATGTATCTGCCGCCGACTCCCTTCATAAAGCAGAATATTTCATCCGGCCGGGCCGCATACCCGTAACACGGATAAAATATTACCAAAGGCTGGTGTAGTCGGAATCTGAATCCAGACTTCCGATGGAACTGCCTTTTCCAAGGCTGCTTACACGGCTCATCATCTGAAGACGCATCATCCCTACAAAATATTCTGCAAGCTGCTGGGTCAGATCCGTTGCGTCCAGGCTGTTCTTCGCCGTGCCCGCGTTCTTCCTGGTCTGGCTTGCGGATGTGCCTGAAGCGGTGGTGACTGTCTTGCCTGTGCTCAGCTCCTGCCCCATGTATCCCTTGATACGGCTGGTGTAGTT
>OFFF01001720.1_pt1 | contig 13415 bp, 14 predicted proteins | sample 1521301 | NCBI WGS metagenome assembly OFFF01 (sample SAMEA3504101, study PRJEB24116) | mouse gut metagenome | biome: mouse gut; feature: mouse-associated habitat; material: faeces | place: Denmark | collected 2011
TGCAGTAAGCCCGGATGTGGCTATGATGCAGATGCAGATGATGCAGCAGATGATGCAGCAGATGCAGCAGATGCAGCAGCAGATGACGGAGAAGGCGGCAGAGAAAGCGGCTGCGGCAGAACCGAAAATGATCCATGTACAGTCCCCGGCCCAGCAGAAGCTCAAAGCAGACAACGGCATTGTGCTTGAGGGCGTACAGGAAGAGAATATGGAGCTGATCATGAGCGTTCCGCTGGAGATCTCGGTGGAGATCGGCAGGACGAGGAAGCTGGTGAAAGATATTCTTGACTTTACTAAGGGATCGTTGGTTGTCCTGGACAAGTTGGCCGGAGAACAGGTGGATCTGTTTGTCAACGGACAATGCATTGCCAAGGGCGATGTGGTTGTTGTGGAGGATAACTTCGGTATCCGTATCACGGAGATTATGAAGGTCAATCTGGCGGCATTAGAGTAGGAAAGGGACCTGATGTCAGGAGAGGCTGCGGCATCAGAGTGAAGGTAGGATTTTTATGTGGAGAATTTTCGCCACATTTGTCATAGTGGCATGTATCATTTACTTAAGCTATCTGGCCAGCAAGTATCTTGGCAGGGGAATGAGTAAAGGCAGCAATTCCCGTTATATGCGCCTGATTGACCAGCTTACGCTGGGGCAGGACCGGCATATTGCGGTAATACAGGTAGGGGGAAAGTATCTGCTGGTGGGTGTGACCGCAGGGCAGATCAGCATCCTGTCTGAAGTAAAGGATGAGGAGTTGTTTCCGCTGGCTCCGGAGGATGAAGGCGGAGGCTCCCAGCCGATGGATTTCAGGAAGATGCTGGGGAAGCTGAATGACCTGGGCAAAAGAGGAGGTAAGGATTAGTGTATGACGCACTGATAAATGTGAATGGTGAACAGGTGCCAACACTGGATATATTGCTGATGTTGACGATCATTTCACTTCTGCCGTCACTTTTAGTTATGGTGACTTCTTTTACGAGAACCATGATCATCCTTTCCTTTTTGAGGACTGCTATGGGAGTTCAGCAGACGCCGCCTAATATGGTGCTGGTGGGAATCTCTATCTTTCTGACGCTGTTTATTATGAATCCTGTGATTTCAGAGATCAATACAGAAGCATACACGCCGTATAAGAATAATGAGATTACGCAGGAAGTGGCGTTGGAGCGCGCGCAGGTTCCGCTGAAGAGGTTTATGCTGCGCAACACGGTGGACAGTTCTCTGAAGCTGTTTACAGATATCGCAGGTCAGGAGGTGCCTGACGAGGCGGATTTTGAGGATAAAGATGCTTATGTGGATGCGATGATCGACATGCCGATCACAGTCGTGATCCCGTCTTTTATGACAAGCGAACTGAAAAGGGCGTTTACGGCAGGATTTTTGCTGTATATCCCGTTCCTTTTGATTGACATTGTCGTGTCGAGTACGCTGATGTCCATGGGTATGATGATGCTGCCGCCGGCTATGATTTCCATGCCGTTTAAGCTGCTGCTGTTTATTACCATGAATGGATGGGAATTATTGTTCTCAAATATTGTAAGCGGATTTAAGTAGCAGGAAACCCGGAACAGCCGGGGAAAAGGCTGGATCTGTAAGGTGATTTAGTCCGGAAGGCGTACAAATAATGAAGGAGGAAGCGGAAAATGACAAACGAACAGATAGGAGAGATCATATACGAATTATTCGTGCTGATCCTGCAGATTGCGGGCCCGCTTCTGGTCATCAGTATGATCGTCGGTATATGTATTTCAATCATACAGGCCGCGACGCAGATTCACGAACAGACGATTACGTTTGTTCCGAAGCTGCTGGTCATCGGCCTTATCCTTGTGTTTGGGGGAGGCAGGATGATGGAAACGCTGGCGCATTTTACGATTCAGATTTTTGAATTGATATAAACCCGGCGTGAGGAGTGATGGCATGGCAACGATGTTTAACAGTACTGCACAGCTTACGCTGTTCGCGCTGATCATGATGCGGATGTCAGGCTTTATACTGATGAATCCGGTATTCGGAAGGAATACGATTCCGTCGCGGGTAAAGGCCGGGCTGATATTTGTGTTGACACTGATGGTGTATTCCGGCTTTACAGGAGAAGCGTTTGAGACGGCGAGCATGATTGAGTTCGCGTTTCTCCTGGTGAAGGAGTTTGTGGCCGGCTACCTGATCGGATATGTCATGCAATTGTTTTTTTTTATCATCAGTTTTACAGGCTATATCATCGACTATCAGATGGGGCTTTCTATGGCTACTGTGTATGACCCCCAGAGCAACGCGCAGATGGCGGTATCGGGAAGCGTGCTGCAGACATGGTTCCTGCTGATGTTTTTTGCGGTAGACGGACATCTTGCGCTGATGAAGATCATGATTACGTCTGCCGAGATCGTTCCCTATGGGGGAATCCTGATCACTCAGAATATTGCGGTCAGAATGATTGAGATATTTCTGGAGTGTGTAGAAATGGGGATACGGTTTTCTGTCCCGATGATTGCCGCGGAATTTTTTATCGAGGTGGGAGTCGGGATTTTGAATAAAGTGGTACCGCAGATCAGCATCTTTGTGATCAATATCCAGATGAAGCTGATTGTCGGGCTGGGACTGTTGTTTTTAATGTTTTCCCCGATTGGTGATTATCTGAACAAGATCATGACAGTCATGATGAAATCAGTGCAGGGGATTTTGACGTTTGTATAGATTTTGACGTTTATATAGATTTTGCGTCAGAAAGGATGTGAGAACCTTTGGCTGACCAGGGCGGACAGGAAAAAACCGAAAAAGCCACGCCTAAAAAGCGGAAAGACGAACGGAAAAAAGGACATGTGGCCATGAGTAAGGACGTGGTCGTAGTCGTTTCACTTCTGGGAATCTTCTGCTGTCTGCGGATCTTATTCCCGATGATATATGAGTCGCTGCAGGATGTGATGAAATTTCAGATCTCTGCGGTGGGAGGGATGAATGAACTGACTTTCGCGAACCAGCAGCAGGTGGGCTGGAAAGCGGTTATGGTAGTGGTAAAATGTGTGTTTCCGATGGGACTGCTCAGCATTGCGTTTGCAGTGGTCGGCACAGGGGTTCAAACCAGGTTTTTGTTCACAAAGGAACCGTTGAAATTTAATTTGGGGAAGCTGAATCCGCTGAAAGGAATCAAGAATATGTTTTCCTTGAAGCAGGTGGTGGAGCTTCTGAAATCTTCGCTGAAGATCGTGATCCTGGGCGTGGTTCTCTATAATCTTCTGAAAGACCAGATCATAGTGATCGCGCGGATGATGGATATGTCCGTCATTGCGTCCAGCGTCTATGTACTGAAAGAAATTTTCAATATGGTACTGAAGATCGGCATGGTATTTATCGCAATCGCGGGATTTGACCTGTTCTACCAGCGCTGGTCCTTCGAGAAGGATATGAAGATGACCAAGGAAGAGGTCAAGGAAGAGTTCAAACAGATGGAAGGAGATCCCAAGGTCAAGGGTAAGATCCGAAGCATTCAGCAGAGCATGGCAAGGAGCAGAATGATGCAGGCCGTGCCGGATGCGGACGTGATTATCCGTAACCCGACCCATTATGCGGTGGCTCTTAAATATGACCTGGATCGTGACAATGCTCCGATCGTGATTGCAAAGGGGCAGGATCGTATTGCGCTGAAGATCGTGGAGATCGGGGAACAGCATGGGGTCAAGGTGCTGGAAAACAAGCCGCTTGCAAGGGGGCTGTATGCTTCCACCCCGCTGAACAGCGAGATTCCGGCAGAATATTATGGAATCGTTGCGGAAATACTTGTTGAGATCTTCCGTTTGAATAAAAAACTGGTATAAAGGAACCAGAAGATGGTGTAGAAGATGACGAATATCAAGAATATATTAAATAATGCGGTATCATTGATCGTAGTCATGATCGTGCTGCTTTTGATCATACCGATAAGTCCGTTTTTCCTGGACGTAATGATTATTCTGAATATATCTGTAGGATTGATCATTCTGCTGATCAGTATGAATATCAAAGAGGCACTGGAATTTTCCATTTTCCCGTCACTGCTTCTGATTACAACTTTATATCGAATCGGTATTAATGTATCTACTACAAGGAGCATCCTGAGCAACGGCGGTTCCGCCGGTTCCGTGATCGGGGCTATGGGTAACTTCGTACTGCAGGGAAATGCGGTTGTCGGAGTTGTAATCTTCCTGATCATCGTATTGGTTCAGTTCCTTGTTATCAATAAGGGCGCCGAGCGTGTGGCTGAGGTTGCGGCGAGATTCACGCTGGACGCGATGCCCGGTAAGCAGATGGCCATTGACGCGGACCTGGGAAGCGGACTGATCGACGAGCAGGAGGCCAAGGCCAGGCGTTATAAGATCCAGAAGGAAGCGGATTTTTACGGGGCCATGGACGGTGCTACGAAGATTGTAAAGGGAGACGCGACGCTGTCCCTTGTGACGACGGCGATCAACTTCCTGGGAGGCTGTATCATCGGTATGGTGCAGGGCGGAATGACCTTTACGGAGGTACTTTCAGTCTATTCTATCGCGACCATCGGTGACGGCCTGGTAGGACAGATTCCTGCATTGCTGATTTCCACGGCAACGGGTATGATCGTAACCCGTGCGGTTGCCGAGGACAGCTTGAATATAGAAGTACTCGGACAGTTTAAGGCGCAGCCCAGGGCGCTTATGATCGCCGGCGGCGTATTGGCGATCCTGATCGCGGTTCCGGGGATGCCCAAATTCCAGCTTGCGGTGATCGCGCTGGTTATGATGTTCGGTGGATATTATCTGCTGCGGCGCATGGAAGAGATGGGCGGACCTGTCATGGTAGGCGCCGCGGGCGTGATGGCAGGCATGGCCGGACCGGGGAGCATGGAGCAGGGTCCTTCCCTGGAGGAAGAGATGATGGCCGAGGAAGAGAATTTCAAGGACATCAACACGGTATATTCCCTGATCAATGTGGAACCCATCGAGATGGAATTTGGATACAGCCTGATCCCGCTTGTGGATGAAGCCAGCGGCGGTAAGATGATCGACCGTATCGTTATATTCCGGCGGCAGTACGCCCAGGAAATGGGTCTGGTCATTCCTTCGATCCGTCTGCGTGACAGCTCTTATCTGAACACGAACCAGTATGTGATCAAGATCAAGGGCGAAGAGGTGGCGAAGGGCGAGATACTGATTGACTATTATCTGGCTTTAGAGCCGCCGAACCTGGAAAAAGAAATTGACGGTATTGATACCATTGAACCTGCATATGGTATTCCGAGTAAGTGGATCACCATGGATAAACGGGAGATGGCGGAGATCTACGGCTACACTGTAATTGATCCGCTCTCTGTTATGCTGACGCACCTGTCGGAGACGGTGAAGAAGCATGCGTACGAGCTGCTGAACAGACAGGAGGTCGTACGTCTGATAGACAATCTGAAGAACCAGTCTCCGGAGCTTGTGGAGGAAGCGATCCCGGCGGTTATTTCCTATGGAGGCTTCCAGAAGGTTCTGACGAACCTGTTAAAGGAGGGTATCCCGATCAAGGACCTGGAGACCATCATCGAGACAATCGTGGATTCTGCCATGACGGTGAAGGATCTGGATACGATCACGGAGAATATCCGTGTGGCATTGAAGAGAACCATTACAAGAAAGTTCTGCGAAGGCGGCAGCATGAAGGTGGTGACGCTGGACGCGGATCTGGAGAAGAATATCATTACAAGCCTGACAAATGGGGACCATGGCCTGTATCTTGCGCTCAGCCCGGATGTAATGCAGAGCGTAATCACCCAGCTTTCGGATGAGGTGAAGAAGTTCCACGAGCTGGGGCAGGCTCCGATCGTGCTTACAAGCCAGGTGGTGAGAATCCATTTCTACCATCTGATTGAGCAGTTCTTCCCGGAGATGTATGTGCTGTCGTTTAACGAGATCAGCAATAACATCCAGATCCAGGCGGTGGGGAATATCTCGCTGCAGATAGACCGCTGAGACGGGCGAGCAGAGGGAATCCCTGAGACACAGGCGGGCTGAATAATATTTAGGCGGAGCAGACAATATGGAAACGCAGGAACAATACAAAGATAAGTCGAATGAAGAGCTTTTACAATTGTATAAAGAGACCGGCAGCCTGGAGGTCAAGCAGGAGATTGTCATGCGTTACATTTATCTCGTGAAGAGCATTGCGCTGCAGATGCGTGATATCTATCTGAGCTTTTCCCAGGTGGACGATATCATCAGCGAGGGCGTCATTGCCATTATGTCTGCCATCGACAAGTTTGACATGGATAAAAATGTCAAATTTGAGACTTTTATTTCGAAGCGGATCAAGGGAATGATCATCGATCTTGCCCGAAAGCAGGATTGGGTGCCGAGAAGTACAAGAAAAAATACAAGAGATATTGAAGAAGCGGTCATGACGTTATATAATAAACTTGGGTATTATCCTTCCATCCAGGAGGTGACGGAGTATCTGAACATCACTCCGGAGAAATACCAGGATACCATGCGCAAGGCGAGCCTGTTCAATATCCTTTCACTGGATATGGTGCTGGCGGAGGCGCAGGGGAATGAGATCAGCATGAAGCTGCCCCAGGTGGAGACCAACGAACAGCCGGAGAACCAGTTTCTTAAGAAGGAACTTACGGAGGTGCTGGCGGAGGGGATCAAGAAGCTTAAGGAGAACGAGCAGCTTGTGATTTCACTGTATTATATAGATGACCTGAATATGCGCCAGATCGCGGATGTGCTCCAGGTGAGCGAGCCCAGGGTATCGCAGATCCATTCGAACGCGATTAAAAAGCTGCGGGTGCATATGGAGAAGTTTATATAAAAAAATATGAGCAAAGGAGAACAGGAATATGTTTCAGGGATTTTATGATCTGACTTCGAACATGATAACACAAAACCGGAATCTGAATATTATCAGTAATAATATGTCCAATGTCTCTACACCGGGATATAAGATGGACCGGATGATGGAGAGTACTTTTCGGGATGAGATGCTCTATCGTTATGACCAGGACGGCCGGACAGAGGTGGGGACGGTGTCCCGCATGAACGTAGCCGACGAGAGGGTGACGGATTATACCGAAGGGGGAATCCGGGAGACCGGGTATCCTTTGGATGTGGGCCTGACGGGCGACGGATTTTTTGTGATCCAGACGGGAAACGGGGAAGTGTATACGAGAAACGGCTCCTTTAACCTGGATAACCAGGGCTATCTGATCCTGCCGGGCATGGGCCGGGTGATGGGAACCAACGGGCCGATCCAGGTGGATACGGACGACCTGACCATTGACTCCCAGGGACGGATTACCAGCGCTGAGGACGGCCGGTATTTCGGAACGCTGGACGTGGTGGATTTTGCGGATTACGGAGAGCTGACCAAGGTGACAGGCGGCGTGTTCACGACCGGGGCCGCGCCGATGGGATCCAACGCCGTGGTGACGCAGAAGTTTCTGGAGGATTCCAATGTGAACCTGGCAGAGCAGATGACGGCCATGATGAGCAGCCAGAGAGTGCTCCAGGGATCTGCGCAGATCCTGCGAATGTATGACCAGTTGATCAGCAGGGCGACTGCTCTGGGAAGCCCCACATAACCGTAAGGGGCGGTATGTGACCGGGAGCGGAGCATAATGCCGGCGGCGGTATGCGGCCGGGGATCTACAGGAGAGCATATAGAGAGGAGAAACTATGTATACTTCATTTTATACGGCCGCAAGGGGCGCTATGGAAGAGCAGAAGAAGATGGACGTCATAGCGAACAACTTTGCGAATGTGAATAACTATGGTTACAAATCCAAGTCAGCCGTATTTTCGGATCTGATGTATTACAACCTGAACAACTACAGGGGGGATGATACCCCGCTGAAAGCAGGTGTTGGTATTGCTGTGGAAAAGACGAATACCAATTTTGACCCTTCAGCTCCGATGACTACGGACGGCGAATTTGACTATACGATAATGGACGATGGATTTTTCATGCTGATGAGTCCGGTCACGGGTGAGATCACTTACTCCCGAAACGGCCATTTCAGTATGTCGCAGAGGGGAAATCTTTTTTATCTGGTCAATGACAACGGCAACCTGGTGCTGGATCAGAACCAGAATCCGATCCTGGTGGGCAACGTCACGGGCAGCGACAATGAGAGGGAACTGAGCGGCGAGATCGGTGTGTATGGATTTGATATTCTGGACGGAATGATAAGCAACGGAATGAATGAATATGTCCCGGTGCAGAAGAACGGCGACCCCTATCTGATTCGTGGCGCAAGACTGGTAGACCACACCCTGGAGATGTCCGGGGTCGATACGGCAGAAGAAATCTCTCGTATGATTGAGACACAGAGGGCCTATTCCTATGCGTTAAAAATGGTGCAGACCTCGGATGAAGTCATGACCACGATCAATGGATTGCGGACATAATTAAAATATAAAGGATAGCGAGGTATATGTATGGCGATTAGCAGATATGAAGAAATGGGCGAATTGGAATTTGATATTCTGAAGGAGATTGGAAGCATCGGCGGCGGCAACGCGGCAACAGCGTTGTCCAGTATGCTGAATGCGAAGGTGAATATGTCGATGCCGGCTGTAAAGGTTCTGGGATTTAACGCGGCTTTGAACCTTCTTGGAGACCCGGAGGAACTGGTTGCGGCAATATTTGTAGAGATGTCGGGAGAGCTGGAAGGGGTTATGCTGTTTATCCTGACGAAAGAGTTCGCGGACGAGATCGTGCAGCGGATGCTGGGCAAGGGAAGCGTGGATATGCTGGAACTGGATGAGATTGATACATCTGTCTTGACAGAGATTGGGAATATTGTGATTTCTTCATATATCACTGCAATGTCTTCGCTGGCAAATGTAGAAGTGGAGCTGTCTGTCCCGCAGTTTACGGCGAATATGCTCGGCGGCATTCTGAGTGTGCCGATTGCGGTGATGGGACAGCATTCGGACAGGATCATGATGATTACAGGTGAATTTAAGATTGATGGAAAGGCACTGAATAGCAGCATGCTGCTCCTGCCCGATGTGAAATCATTAAATGTTCTAATGAAAAAACTAGGAGTGGAGTGATTGACGGATGATCAAAAAGGTATCGGTCGGAATTGCGGATATGAAAATTACAAGGCAGGAGGGCATACTGATCACATATGCCTTAGGCTCCTGCATCGGGATTTCTTTCTATGATCCGATGATCAAGCTGGGAGGACTTCTTCATATTATGCTTCCGCAAAAACAGGGAACGGATACAAATGTATTCAAATTTGCCGATTCGGGGATACCCGAGACCCTGCGCAAGCTTCAGGCGTTCGGCGCGTCAAAGAGCCGGATGATCTGTAAAATCGCAGGCGGCGCAAAGATGTTCGAGATGAAAGGCCCCGGCGGGCTGGGGAATATCGGCGACCGCAACGCGCAGATGGTGAAACGGGTTCTTGCGGCCGAAGGGCTGCGTATTATGGGAGAAGACACGGGAGCTAATTATGCGAGGACAATGCTGCTGGACGTAGAAAACGGAAAGGTGTCGATCCGGTGCGCGGGAAGGCCGGAGAAGTTCTTATAGGGAGCTGCCTTATTTTTAATATGTGATACGCCGATAAATATATATAGAATGCAAAGGAGTGAGTGTTTATGGCTGATACAGAGATTTTATTGGAATCAGGAACAAATGAGATTGAGATAATGCAGTTCACCATATTCGGCGAATTGTATGGGATCAATGTGGCAAAGGTAAGGGAGATTATGATGGCCGACAAAGTCAAGCCGGTACCTCACTCCCATCCATCAGTAGAAGGGATCTTCAAGCCCAGGGACATCCTGCTTACGGTAATCAACCTTCCGAAGTATCTGACAGGACAGTGCGGGGATAGCCATGACAGGGATTTGTTTATCATTACGAATTTTAATAAGATGAACATTGCTTTCCGGGTACATACGGTGGTTGGGATCAGCAGGATTTCATGGGAGGATATCCAGAAGCCGGATAAAACGCTTTCCAATGGCGAGGAGGGCGTAGCGACCGGTATCGCGTCCTGCTCCGGAAGACTGGTAACCATCCTGGACTTTGAGAAGATCGTGACGGAGATTGCGCCTGAGACGGGTATCCAGGTGGATGATATCGACAAGCTTGGTGAGAGGTCAATGCGGGATGAGCATATCATCCTTGCCGAGGATTCGATCCTACTGACGAAGATGATCAAGGATTCTCTGATGCGTGCGGGATATGTGAACCTGATGAATTTTAACAACGGACGGGAAGCATGGGATCATCTGAACCGGATTAGAAATGATTCTGATTTCCATGACAAGGCGGCTCTTCTGATTACGGATATCGAGATGCCGGAGATGGACGGACACCGCCTGACAAAGCTTGTGAAAGAGGATGAGGTGATGAAGAGTATGCCGGTTATCATATTCTCATCTCTGATCAATGAGGAAATGTGGCGCAAAGGAAAGCAGCTTGGCGCTGATGAGCAGTTGTCCAAACCGGAGATCGGACGTCTGGTTGAGGTAATGGACGAATTGCTGCTGCGGAAGGAGATATAGTGCATGGATAATTGTGTAGTAAGACAGGCGATCAAAGATTTAAAGACCGACACGATTATTGGATATGAACTGAGGATTCAGGAAGATCAGGACAGCTTATATAATTCGAGTACGGACAGTGTTGCGGCGAATGCCATGGTTGCATTTTTGTCGGAAAACTCCAACCGGATTTTCAAGGAGAAAAAGACATTCATGACATTTACCCCGGCATTGCTGTTTCGGAATACGCCGAAGATCTTTGACAAGGATAAGATCGTGATCCAGATTGAGGACAATATTGTCATTCATTCTCTGGCGGCCATTTTGATCAGCAAGTATAAAGATGCGGGATATCATTTCGCAATCAATGATTTCCAGTTTACGCCGAAGTATTTCAGTATGCTGGAATATGTGGACTATATCAAGGTACAGCTCATGGATGAGATGGATGACAACCACAGGAGTTCGGTTGCCAATGTAGTGGATATGGCGCATGGCTTCCAGAAGGAGATCATTGCTACCGGAGTGAATACGAAGGAAGTCTATGAGCTTGCAAAGGAACTTCATGTGGATTATGTTGAGGGGAATTTTATTTCCAGCGCGACCACTACGAAGGCCAGCAAGATGGATTTCATGCAGGGGAATTTGTACCAGCTGATCATGGAGATCACGAAGGAAGAGCCGGATGTGGAGATCCTGGAGGAGATCATCACAAGAGATGCGTCTCTGACCTATGCGCTGCTGAAGATGGCAAATTCCGCGTATTTTGCGGTGCACCATGAGACGACTTCGATCCGACAGGCGCTGGTGCGTGTCGGGATCAGCCAGTTAAAGCAGTGGGTATATCTGCTGAGTTTTGAGGATAAAAGTGAAAATTCTTCCGAAGAGCTGCTGAAGACTTCGTTCCTGCGTGCGAACTTAGCGTCCGCGCTGGTGAAGAAGCTGAAAAAATTTGAAATTACGGCGTCGGATGCTTACCTGATGGGTATGTTTTCTACGCTGGAATATATGATCGACGCTCCGATGGAGGAGATCCTCTTCGAGATCCCGATCATCAAGGAAGTGAAGGATGCCCTGATCTACCAGGAAGGAAAGGCAGGAAAGCTTTACCAGCTGATCCTCCACTATGAGCGTGCGGAATGGAGCGAGATCAAGGAGCTTGCGGAGGATCTCGGCCTTCATACCAATGAGATGGCGCAGATCTATATGGAATGCGTGGAAGAGGTCAATGATATCTGGGATAATGTAGTGGGTATCAAAGAGGATAATTAAAGAGAATCTTTAAAAAGGATAAGAAGAGATTCGAAAAGGGAGCAATGCGAAAAAACAGACTGTGCAGGTTTTAGGTTTACTTGCTGAAGGCTGTTTTTTCATATATTTGCATATGGGACAATGTATGCGAAATGTGCAGAAGACAGGCGCCGGATATGGGGCGTTCTGTATCACAGGTGCATAATATAATAAGAGAGTGCGCAGTGATCATGGGAGGTGTGTGTAATGGTAGGGGCGGTTTCTCTCAATACGAATGTAAGCAGTTATCAGTATTCAGGCGGTTATGGACGGAATATGCGGGTTCAGGCTGGGCAGGCGGCGGCTGGGAATGTGCGGGTTCGGGCTGGGCAGTCGGTGTCCGGGGGTGAGCAGGTTCAGGCGGGGCAGAAGACAGGGGCTGTGTCCGGGAGTCATTCGGTATCGACAAGACGGGCTGGCGGTGTCTCATCCTTAATTGGGGCACGTAGTATAGCGGCTGCCGGGCAGGCATCCGGTGTGGCGGCAGTGTCAGCCGGAAGAGCGGCTGATCCGGAGAGTCCGGTACAGCCGGTCGATAAGATTTCTACCGTACAGCCGGGAAATTCCGGCAGTACCAATTATATGATTCCATTCCTGAGAAAAGGGATGGACCCGGCGGAGCTTTCAGTCCGTATGCGTATGCAGAATGCAGGGGCGTTTGGACGGACAGCGGCAGGAAGCGGTTTCCAGGGAGCTGGTAAGGAAGCAGTACAGTTAGACTTGCCGGGTAGCTCGCAGGGAGCCGGAAAGGAAGCGGTACAGTTAGACTTGCCGGGAACGGGGTCGAAAGAGGCGGTGCAGGCAGAGCTTCCGGGGACTTCGACGGAAGAAGCAGCGGTGCAGGCGGGACTTCCGGGAACTGCGGCGCAGACGGACACCACTCCGGCAGCAGGATCTCAGGAGGATGCGCCGAAGGTAGCCGGGATGGGTGCAGAGAATGCGCAGAAGACTTCCGAAGAGGCCGAGTGCAAAACCTGTCAGGAACGAAAGTACCAGGACGGTTCTAATGATCCGGGGGTTTCTTTCAAAACACCGACGCATATCGGGCCGGATCAGTCGGCTTCAGCAGTCCGCGGACATGAGATGGAGCATGTGGTTCGTGAGCGTGCCAAAGCCCAGAGTGAAGGACGCCGCGTGATCAGCCAGTCCGTATCAATGCAGACGGGAATCTGTCCGGAGTGCGGCAGCGTCTACGTGGCAGGCGGTGTGACCCGCACAACGACGGCAGCAGATACAAAGCAGCAGGAAAAACCAAAGGACCCAAGGTGGATATTGGCTTCGGATATATAAGATGGATATAGGCTGATGATACCAACTTAGGGATGATACATAAGAATGTAAGGTTTGGCAGACATACTTAGCAGAAGGGTGTCTGCCAAATTTTTATACAATCGTATGCAGAAAAGCTGCTGTTTAGGATGCCTTGCAATTCGCTGCCAGTTGGCCGTAAATTGTACAATAAAAGTGATAAAAGTGTGAGAAATCTGTGTATTGGGTTGACGAGTGGGTAATTGGATAGTAAAATAGGCACATCCAGTCGAGCATCTTTCTGATGCAGCGGATGATGTTGATTCTAAGCCGTAAGGCAATCTCATTCCTAGAAAATCATAGGACAGTTGACGGTAGCTGTA
>OFFF01001722.1_pt1 | contig 13404 bp, 15 predicted proteins | sample 1521301 | NCBI WGS metagenome assembly OFFF01 (sample SAMEA3504101, study PRJEB24116) | mouse gut metagenome | biome: mouse gut; feature: mouse-associated habitat; material: faeces | place: Denmark | collected 2011
AATCACACTTTGATACATAAAAAGGGCGATCCTAATATATTTTTAACATCTAAACTGGACAAGGCGAATCATGGATTTGGTTTAAGAAATATTGATGATGTGATAAAAAAATATGGCGGAATTAAAAAAATTAGTGTTGATATAGATGTATTTACAATGATGATTATGATTCCGATACCATAAATGTCTAAAAACGCATTATAAAATGCCGTTTATACAAAAAGTAGTGACAATTGTGTGTGTTATGGTAAATTAGGAGGGTAAAAATTGATAAAGGATATTTCAAACGGCGTTTCAAGACGATTTGTAGAAAAGGGTATACTGGACGAAGAAAATAAAGAAATATGTTCATATGGCTTGGAGATTTTCATTTCCACGATGATCAGCGTGTGTATGGTATTATTCATTAGCATAATTTGTTCTAAACTGTTGGAAGGAATAATATATCTGATATTTTATTGTTCGTTAAGAACATATGCAGGCGGTTATCATGCAAAATCGCATAGAAGCTGTATATTAACATTTATAGGGATGTATTCTTTGGTGATTTTGATACTGCATTTCTACATATATGATTTTCAAAATGTTATTTTTTTAATGATGGTATTCTGCAATTTGGTAGTGATTTTATGTAATACAGTTGATACAGTCATTAATCCATTTTCAGATTCCAGCAAGAAAAAGATGCACCGGATTTCAATTTTTACTATGCTGTTTCACTCGGCTGTTATCATTGGAATGATAAAAATCTTTGAACTATATGGAATGGGGGTGTATGCACTTTTCGGTGATTTTGTGTGCTGTGTATTAGTAGCTATTGGTTTTGTTGAAAAAAGAATTGTTAATGGAAGGAGTTAGGCTAATAATGATTGAAAGATTTAACAAAAAAGTTAGTAAGGCTGTATGCAATACCGCTTTGAAGATTGCACATAAAACAGTAGAGACAAGGGAAGATTTACCAATTTGTACGATTATAATTCATCAGCCGGAAATACCAGAGAGGTTGAAACAAAGTCAAAGTGTCAGGGAAGTGAAATAATGATGAGAATTGCGATATGTGACGATGAAGAGTATATGTTATCAATATTAGAAGATTATGTTAGCAGGTATTCTGAAAAACATGATAGTGTTTTTACGTTGGCTAAATTTAAGTGTGGAGAAGAACTTTTAGGATATATGGACTCAAAGGGAGACATTGATATTGTTTTTTTGGACATTCAGATGCCGGGGATTAATGGAATAGATGTCGCCCACATGATTAGAAAAAAGGATGCCAATGTTAAGATATTTTTCCTGACATCGCTGGTTAAGTATGTTCTGGAGGGATATAGCGTGAAAGCAGAACGCTATTTAATCAAGCCATTAAAATACAACCAGTTTGAGAAAGAACTACAGAATGTGGTGAAATCAATAGAATTGGAAAATAATAGATTCTTTATCGAAAAGAACGATAGTGGTATTTTCAAAATAATGTTATCTGATGTGATTTATATAGAAACGGTAGGGCGGAATACATTAATACATACTAAGACGGATGAAATTGTGAGCTATCGCAATATGAAAGAACATGAAGCATTATTAGACAAATGCTTTTTCAGGTGTCACCGGGCATATATAGTAAATCTGGCTTATGTCAAGTCTGTTGTAGAGTACGAAGTGGCGATTGGAAAAGACGTAAAAATACCATTAAGCAAATATCGCAAGAAACAATTTAAAGAGGCGTTGCTGGATTACTATGGCGATCAACTGGGATAAAAAGTTTTGCTGAAAAGCAAAACTTTTTTGAATTAAGAACCGAATAGAGATATTAAAAAGCTATTTGTTCATTGTAAAATACCAAATATTCAATGAACATTTACAGTGTAAATGAGATATGATAGATTTCTTTAAGAAAAATATTATTAGAGGTGGTGTAAATGTATTCTTTTATGAGTCCTGTAAAAAAAATATACCGTAAGACGGAACTGCATAGTACGGAGCTAGTTGAAGAAAGCATAGAAATATGTCCTGAATGTGGAAGCTCTAATTTAAGTTCACAATTAAAAGAGAATGGAAAAGTATGCAGAGTGTGTGGTTATCATTACAAAATGAGCGCTATGGAACGGATAGCATATATTTGTGATGATAAGTCCTTTGTTGAATTTAATCAGGAATATACAGCAAAGGATATTTTAAAGTTTGAGGGGTATGTTGAGAAATTAGAGCAGGATAAGCGTAAAACGGGTTTAAATGAAGCGGTTATAACAGGTATTGGAAAAATCAAAGGTATTAAGTGTGTCCTGATTGTAATGGAAAGCGAATTTAGAATGGGAAGTATGGGAACTGTTGTGGGACAAAAGATATTGGAGGCAGTAAACAGGGCATTAGAAGAAAAACTATCCGTTATCAGCATTATTGCTTCAGGTGGTGCCAGAATGCAGGAGGGGATGTATAGTTTAATGCAGATGTCAAAAACTGTATCGGCATTTGATGATTTGAAAAATGCGGGGTTAATGACAATCAATATTCTAACAAACCCCACAACCGGAGGTGTATCAGCGAGTTTTGCAGTTTTAAGTGATATTGTTGGCGGAACCAAAAGCTATTATTGGTTTTGCAGGTAAAAAAGTAATTGCGCAAACCTTAAAGGCTGATCTGCCGGACGGTTTCCAAACAGCAGAGTTTTTAAAAGAACATGGTCATATAGATGATATTATTGGGAGGGAGCTACAGCGAGATTATTTGGCAAGACTGCTAAAAAAGGGAGCTGCTGCAAAAGAGGTAAGTGAACAAAAGGAATTTAAGCCCTTGCAACTAAATACAAAAAATTTGCAGCCAATAGAGAAGCTGGAAATGGTAAGAAGAAATGACAGGCTTACAACTAAGGATTATATTGGATTTCTGGTTGAAGATTTCGTTGAGCTGCACGGAGACAGGGTGACAGAAGATGATAAGGCAATAATGGCAGGAATAGGGTATATAGATGGAATAAAAGCTGTTTTCATTGGTCAGCAGCGTGGAAAAAACTTAGACGAAAATCTTTATAGAAATTTTGGCATGGTAAAGCCTGCTGGCTACAGAAAAGCCAGTCGCATTATAAAGATGGCAGACCGGTTAGGATTGCCAGTGATAACATTTATTGATACAAAGGGGGCTGATCCAACTGCTGATTCAGAAATGCAGAATCAAAGTGAGGCTATAGCAAACTGTATTCTGACAATGATTCAGTCAAGAGTTCCTAACATATCTGTTGTGATTGGAGAAGGTGGAAGCGGGGGTGCTTTGGCGATTGGCACGGCAAATATAATATTAATGTTGGAAAATGCTTTATTCTCGGTTATTTCACCAGAAGGTGCAGCCTCAATTTTATGGAAAGATAGTAATAAAGTTGAGAAGGCTATGAAAAATTTAAAAATTACAGCGCAGGACTTAGAGAAAATGGGAATAATTGATGACATAATTCCTGAATTAATAATAAAGTCAGAAGAAGATGCGGTTCGCCAATCGGGTATCATAAAGTCATATATATTGAAATATTTAAGAGAGCTTATGCCCTTAGAGCATGAGTTGATAATGGAAAAAAGAAAAAATAAATATAAAAATATAGGGTGTTTTAATAAGGAGGAAGATAAAAATGGCAAATAATGAGAGTGTTGCACAGAATAATTTATTGGATAAGGTGTTGAGGTTTTATACGGATAATAAAATTGATGTGCTGCAAGTACAGCTACAAGATGTTGAAATAAACATTAAAAAAGAACAGTCGAATGATTTTTCAACAGATTTAGTGCAGCACGCACATACTGCGTTGGAAGAGAAAGCACAGGAGGTTCATAGTGGTGTGGACATTGTAACAATCAACTCTCCTATGGTCGGTGTTTTTTACAATTCACCTAATCCCGGAAGTCCTGCTTATGTTAAGGAAGGGGATTATATTGAGAGCGGGGTAGTCGTAGGATTAATCGAGGCAATGAAAACATTTAATGAGATAAGAACAGATGTATCTGGAGTCGTAAAGGAAATTCCGATAGTTGATGGGCAAATGGTGGAGCATGGGCAAGTGTTATTGAAAATCGTTCCACAATAGTTTGAACTGTTAAACTGTGTTGTGTTTAAAATAAGGAAAAGAGGCTATGTTATGAAAAAATATTGATTGCGAATAGAGGGGAGATTGCTATTCGCATTATTAAGGCATGCAAAGAGCTGAACATTGAAACTGTGGCAGTATATTCAGAAGCGGATAAAGAGTCTTTACATATCATGTTAGCCGATGAATCATACCAGATCGGGAAAGCTCAACCTACAGAAAGCTATTTGCACATGAATAATATTATTGAGCTGGCAAAACTGACTAGGTGCGATGCAATACATCCGGGATATGGATTTTTGGCAGAGAATATAATGTTTAGAAAATTGTGTGAAAAGGAACAGATTAAATTTATAGGTCCCAGCCTTGATAATTTGATTTGCATGGGAGACAAGCTGAAAGCAAAAGAAATTGCTAAAAATATAGATATTCCTGTGGTGCCAGGCGTTGATGATTTGATTAAGAGCAGCAAGGAATTAGAGAGTATCGTTGAAAAAACCGGTTTTCCGATTATTCTGAAATCTGCTTCTGGCGGTGGTGGAAAAGGGATAAAGGTTTGTAATACTAAAAAAGAAGCAATAAAGCAGTTCTCCATAATAAAGAGCGAAACAAAGTTGAGTTTTGGAGAAGATGGTGTGTACCTTGAGAAGTATATACCTAAATTCAGACATATAGAAGTGCAGATTTTAGGAGATATGTATGGTAACTGCATACATTTAGGGGAGAGGATCTGCTCCATACAGCGTAATATGCAAAAACTGATTGAAGAATCGCCAGCTCCGCTACTGCCGCCAAAACTTAGAGAAGAAATGTGTCAATCCGCAGTGCGGCTTGGCAAAGAAATCAAATATGTTGGATTGGGAACCGTTGAATTTATATATGACTATGAGAATGAAAAGTATTATTTTATGGAAATGAACACAAGAATACAAGTGGAGCATCCGGTTACAGAAATGATATATAATATTGATCTTGTTAAAGAACAGATTAAGGTGGCAAGAGAAGAAAAACTGGCATTGACACAAGAACAAGTGAATTATCATGGCAGTGCAATTGAGTGTAGGATTAATGCGGAAAACCCGGATATGCATTTTTCTCCATCTGTGGGGGAAATAGAATTATTTATTCCGCCGTATGGAAGTCCCGATGTTAGAGTGGATACGTTTATTTATTCGGGATATAAGGTTCTGCCTTATTATGATTCTATGCTAGGAAAAGTAATAGTTCTTGGGAAGGACCGCATGGATGCAATACGGAAAATGGAAGTTGCATTGTCCTCTACAAAAATCGAGGGAGTGTATACAACTATATCATTTCTTCGCAAACTTATCATGGAAGAGAAGTTTATTGACGGGAGTTATGATAATCTGTTTGTAGAGGAATTTATGCATAAGTAATAGTAGGAGTTTTAGTTAATATTAGAAAAAATAAAAGGAGATTGATAATCTCCTTTTTTAATCTTCTGCAAGGTGTTCAAGCGTTTATGACAAGATGTTTTTGGGTTCAATTGTTTTATGTAGCAGCAGATAGAGTATATCTGTGGTTATTGCTGTGAATGATATAGCCAATAGAATGATCCATTGTCTGAATGGAAGCGTTAAGTTAAACATATCAAGTGTAGTATGTTCAGGTTTGAGTATGGAAATGCACCCGGCAAAAAAGAACCATATAAAAATATTGCAACGAATAGTTCTTCTGTCAAATTTGGAATATATTAGCTCAATACACACAAGAAAGAATACCAAAGCAATTAGTATATTTTCCGTTAGAAGAAATTTTGTATATGCCCCAATATCTACATGATTCAGTATATATACCTGAAATAGAACATGCATAATTGAAGTTAATGCGTTGAATAGCGTGATAAAAATTTTTAATATTTTCATAATCTGTATTGACTTAGTTCCCCCGTTTTCTTATTTTTAAATATTCATCTCTGCTTGTATACCCGACACCTGCGAAGTATCCATATGCACAGGTTTTGTCACTCTGCATGATTGAGAAAGCACAATAGAGGTGTCCGCCTTTAGGTTTAACGGCTGGCAGGGTTTGAATGTAATAAGGTATATTCTTGTCAATAAAGTGCTTATAGGATATTGCATTTTTCGTCAATATGTTGATGGCGTCAAGCGGAAAACCATTAAGAGCCATTGCAGCAATGGAAGCCTGCCTTGCAACTTCAAAAATTTTAATGCCATCGAAGTGATCGGATTCATGGTCTGTTTGAATCTCAGAAATTTCAGGGAAACCCTGAAAATAAAACAGATTGCCGATTTGTTTAGGAACTGAAATGAATACATTATCTGAATGATCCTTGTGAACATATTTCTTTTCAATGGCTTGTGGGTTATTTCCTATGTCATCAAGTATTTGCATAGGAACTGGTATTTTTTTAATTATATTTACTGCGTCATCTGGCTCCTTGTAGCCACATTTTAAATCCTCAAGAAGTGCATGTACATTCCCGGAGGAGTATGCCGAATAGAAGTCGGAGTATGCTCTTTTCATCTGATCATCAAAAATAATACTGCCGTCGTTTCCGATGCAGTATACTATCTTTTTCAGTTCTGCCACATCGCTTACCCAAATTTCATTTTTACCCAAAAGTTTTGGCTCTATTTGAGTAAAATAGATTTTGAAGATTTTAAGTTTGTCTTGTTCCAAATTATCTAACATAGAATGCCTCCTTAAATATTTTTTTGTCATACTAACATGGAAAAAAGGGGAGGTAAATATATGCAGAATAATTGGTATTTTTAATTACATAAATGGAAATCCAAGAATTTAGATGACCATTTATTCCATTTAACTTCCCACACAAACGAAAAGCATTTACTTGATTTTTCATATATGGTATTACTTTTTGTGTTCAATTAAGAAAAAAGAGGTGATGAAAATGCTTATAGGAATTACGGGGGCTACAGGCGGATTAGGCAGACGGCTTACTGAAATCCTTTTAGAACGGGGATGCTCTGTCAGATGCCTGATTAGGAATGGCAGTAACCTAAATGTATCCAAATCGGAAAACGTAGAGATAGTTACGGGGACGCTTTCAGATGTGTATTCCCTTGCTAAATTTGTGAAAGGTGTTGATATTTGTGTGCATATTGCAGCGCAGGTAACATCAACATCAAAGGAGGCTTTGTTTGAAACAAATGTTACAGGAACAAGAAATCTGTGTAAAGCAATAGAGGAAAATAACAGAAGTTGCAGACTTGTTCATTGTTCTTCAATCGTTGTAAGGGAACTGTTATTTTACCAGAAACCGTTTGTTTCAGATTACACCATGAGCAAATACTATGCTGAACAGGTAGTCGATCAATATAGTAACAGAATCAAAACAACAATTATTTATCCGGGATATATATTCGGAAAGTACGACAGAGCTTTGATGCCATACATTATTGATATGCTGCAAAATGGATTGAAATTTTGGATTAGGGGAGGTGAAAAAAACGCACCGATTATTTATGTAGATGATTTGTGCGAACTATTTTATCAAGTCATAATGAATAAAGATACTGTTGGGAAAAAATATGTTAGTTTGGAAAGGCAAGAAAAGGGAATGCACCATGTAATCAAACTGATAGCATCAAGGCTGAATTATCCAGTTCCGCAGAAAGTTTATCCTAAATGTGTAATACGGATTTATCTCAAATTTAATGCTTTGCTTTCCACATGGTTCGGAGCTAAAAAAATAAAAATGAGTTTGAGGTCTTTGAATATCTTATCGAACCATGCAAAGCATTTTAATAATGCGTTTGATGATATTGGCTGGAAACAGAGATATACGTTGGATGAAATCGTAATGACTGCACTGGATGATTATTTACAATATAGGAAGGACAACAGTTAGATTTGGAGAAATGATTATTTTGTAGAAATGTTAAAACGAGGAGATGCAAAATGAAAGTAAGATTATTAACAAACGACGGCAGATGCAAATGGTTACAAACAAGAATGCTGAACCAGCTATTTCCTGAAATGATTGAGTCAAGTAAGAATGATACTGAAAAGACTAAATACATGATTAAGGACTGGGTTAGCAATGATAATGGAAGGGTTGGTGCAGATCTTAAATGGATGGCAGAGATCGGGGTTCCGTTAGTAGAAAACTATAAGGACATAACGGAGAATGATGTTGTTGTGAATACGGGTTATGATTCGATTTATGACGAGGAAATAGACTTGCGCCGGAGAGGAATTGAGTTTATAGATGCGCCCTGTCCTTTTGTCAGAAAAGTTAGAAATGAATTTGAGGACATCAAGACAGGTTACCAATATGTCCTCCTGTGCGAGCCAAACCATATTATCATTAAAAACTACAAAGCACTGTTTCCGGCAGATATGATACTTGTGCAAATGCATAACTATGAGGAACGTATCAGGGAACAGCAGAACGGAAAACCCCTATATTTGGTTCCATATGTAACATTTTTGCCTAAGCAGTCAAAACAGATATATGATTTTATCCAGCAGCAGTATCCGGATCGTGAGAATAAGTATGTCAATCTGTCATGTATGTGGGTAAACAGCAAAGTAAGCCCCATTGTTGAAATGAATGCTTTGACTGCGCAGGATTTGGAAGGGATTGAGGATGCTCTCATAATTACTACAGCGAAGTCAACAAACAAATCATTAGCCTCTCTCACAATTACAGCAGAGGATATGGGGCTGAATGTAATAGCAATAGGCTCATTGGAAGAATTTCTTTCATACGAGGCGCAACATCAAAATAGCAGGATATTATTGGTAAGAAGTCCGATTCCTAATATGGCAGAAGAGCCTATTATGAAATACATAGAAGAAAATAAACTGGTTGATGAAATCTAAGAAATGGAGGAATAAATTATGAATTTAAAAATTATGGGAACAGGAAGTAGCATTCCAAAGGAAGTGGTAACAAATGAAAAAATCACGTCACTGGTTGAAACGACAAATGAATTTATCGTCAGCAGGACCGGAATTGAGGAAAGACATGTTGCCACAACGGAAACAACTGTAAGCATGGCGGTAGATGCCGCAAAAAAAGCATTAGAATGTGCCGGAATAAAAGCGGAAGATCTGGATTTGATTATTGTAACAACGATGTCACCGGATAATAGCTGCCCAAATACAGCATGTTCGGTTCAGAATGAAATAGGGGCTTTTAATGCAGCGGCAATTGATTTGAATACGGCATGTAGTGGTTTTATCTTTGCAATGAGCATAGCGGACGCATATGTAAAAACCGGAAAGTATGAAACCATTTTGATCGTGTCCGCAGAGCTTCTATCAAAGGTAATCGACTGGTCAGAAAGAACAACCTGCATATTGTTTGGCGATGGTTCTGGAGCTGCCGTATTTAAAGCAGGCGAAACAGGACTGATTAAGGTATGTGAGTATGCAGATGGTTCAGGTGGAAAACATTTATCGGCGGGAAGTGTTCCGATTAATAATTTGTTACTTGCCGATAAAAAAGGATTTACATATCCGGTGATGAACGGTAAGGAAATCGTTAAGTTTGCGACAACTAAAGTGCCGGAAAGTATCAGAGAGGTGCTGGCAGAAGCAAATATCGACATTTCGGAGATTAAATACTTTGTGTTGCATCAGGCGAACAAGAGGATTATTGAAGGGATTGCGGAGAACTTGGGCGTGGATATGAGTAAGTTCCCTACCAATGTTGAAAGATACGGAAATACATCATCTGCAAGCCTGCCCATATTATTGGATGAAGTTAATCGTGCAAATATGCTTGAAAAAGGAGATAAAATTGTTTTGGCGGCATTCGGGGGCGGTTTAACTTGGGCGGCTGCGGTTGTTGAATGGTAAAATATAAGGAAAGAGGGTGTTAGAAGTGCTAAAAAAGGATGCGGTACAATTCATAAGTCCAGATGTGGCTATGAAATATATACATTCCGGTAATAGAGTTGTTATTACAGGAGCAGCCGGGGAGCCTCAATATTTAGTAAGAAATATGGTAGAAAACAGACATTTATATAATAATGTTGAGTTGATTCAGTTTATGGCTATGGATGATGAACCTTTTTTTCAGAATGATATGAGAGAACATTTTCGGTATAATACACCATTTGTAAGTCCGACAACCAGAAATGCCGTTGCTTCTGGATATGCTGATTTTACGCCCTGCAATCTTTCGCAGATGGAGTGGCTTTTCAGAAATAAACTGCCGATTGATGTTGCGTTGATTCAGGTTGCACCGCCGGATGAGCATGGATTTTGTAGTTTAGGAGTCAATGTTGATTATATCAAGTCCGGAGCTGATAACGCCAAAGTCATTATCGCACAAGTGAATGATCAGATGCCCCGTTCGATGGGTGATTGTTATATACACATTAATGATATTGACTGTTTGGTAGAGTGTTCTGCTCAGATTCCAGAACTGAAAGCAGCAAAAAGCGGTCCAGTGGAAATGGCAATTGGGAAATACTGTGCAAGTCTGGTATCAGATGGAGATACTTTGCAATTGGGTATTGGTGGTATTCCTGACGCAATACTGAAGGCTTTGAGTAATAAAAAGAATTTGGGAATACATTCGGAAATGGTATCTGATGGGGTTATGCACTTGATGGAAGCTGGGATAATCAATAACAAAAAGAAATCAATCGATCAGGGGGTTTCTACAATTTCTTTTGTTTTGGGAACCCATGAACTATATAGGTTCATACACAATAACCCGTCAATAAATATGATGCCTGCATCGTATGTCAATAATCCGCTGGAAATAATGAAAAATGAGAATTTTGTTGCAATTAATTCATGCTTGGAAGTAGATCTGATGGGGCAGGTAGTATCTGAAATGATTGGAAAACAGCAAATTAGTGGCGTTGGCGGTCAGGTTGATTTTGTCAGGGGAGCTGCTATGGCGAAGAATGGAAAATCAATCATGGCTATGCCTTCAACTGCCGCAGGTGGAACCGTGTCAAGAATTGTGGTGAGTTTAAGTGAAGGGGCGGCAGTGACAACTTCAAGGAATGATGTGGACTATATTGTAACAGAATATGGAATTGCGGAGTTGAAAGGAAAAACTTTACGTGAGAGGGCAGATGCCTTAATCAACATAGCGCACCCGAATTTCAGAACGGAACTGCGAATGCGGTTGGAAAAGAAAATGGCATCTTGACAGTTCTATCAATGCCAAAACTGTATTTGTGCAGTTTTGGCATTGATTGTTTAGTGGAGATTTACGTCTCCCCATGCTTTCATATGCTCTAGTATTGGTACAAAACTTTTACCTAAGTCAGTCAATGAGTATTCTACTTTAGGTGGAATTTCCTGATAGATGTAACGGGAAATAAAACCGTCAGCTTCCAGTTCTCGTAATTGTTTTGTAAGGGTAGATTGGGTAATTTCACCAATCTGTCGTCGTAAATCACTAAAACGTATGGCTCCAGAAACGGCAATATACCATAGTATAATTATTTTCCATTTTCCACCTATGGCTGCCTGAATTTTACATACGGTTGTACATTGGGTTACGTTTTTGTCATATTTTATATTTGACATAGTAATCACTCCTTATGTTAGACTGTGAAATAATTCTATATAATTTGGAGGAAGAAATCAAGATACAATATAAAAAAATACCTAGTATTAGAAATAATACTATAAACATTTAAAGACAGTTCTTCAAAAAGTAATCACTACGTGGTAATATAAAGAAAAATAATTAGGAGAGTGAAATTATGCATTATACAGGACAGATTTGGAGACCTCCATATGAGGCTTATTCATTGCTGCTGGAGGTAACGGCGGGGTGTACACATCATAAATGTACGCTTTATAATGATTTGCCTTTTTCGTTCAAAATGTCCCCTTTAGAAGATGTGGAGGCGGATTTGCAAGAAGCAAAGAAATATTATGGATTTATCAGGAACCATGTTCCTATGAGAACTTTTTTAACTGGGGCAAATCCGTTTGTTTTACAAACGGAAAAACTTCTCACCATAGCGAAGATGATTCATAAATATTTTCCAAATAATGAATCTATTGGCTGTTTTGCGAGAATAACTGACACAACACAAAAAACAGATGAAGATTTGAAGAAATTAAAGGCAGCAGGGTATGATGGATTAACCATCGGAATGGAAACTGCCGATGATGAAGCTCTTGCATTTATGAATAAGGGTTATCAGTCAAAAGATATTTTACAACAGTGCAAGCGGTTAGATGAAGCGGGCATAAGCTATAGATTTTTCTATTTAACAGGTATTTCCGGTTGGGGGAAAGGTGAGCATGGTGCGAAAGTAACAGCAGATATATGTAATCAACTTCACCCTGATCTGGTGGGAGCCAATATGATGACAATTTATCCCGACTCTGAACTTTATCAGGAGATCAAGCAGGGAAATTGGAAAGAGGAAGAGGAGATTGAAAAATATAAGGAAGTAAGAACTTTGGTAGAAAATTTGCAAATTCCGGTAGAGTTTGCAGCATTAGGAGCTTCCAATGCATTTCAATTGCATGGAAGATTGCCAAAGGATAGGAAAAAATTATTGTCCACATTAGATAATATTATTAATAATGTTAATGAGGAGGAATTAAGAAGGTATCGAAAGAATCTTCCTCATCTATAGGAGGTATAATTGTGCATTTTACAGGAAGAACATGGAGACCGCCATATGAGAAATTTTCGGTAATTATACAGGCAACATCTGGTTGCACCTATAATAACTGTAGATTTTGCAATCTTTATAAAGGCGAATGTTTTAGAATGTCTCCCATTGAAGAATTTGAAGAGGATTTGGCAGAAATTAAAGTGTATCAGCCATATGCAAGACGGTTGTTTCTTACAGGGGCAAATCCGTTTGCCATGAGTTATGAAAACATAAAACTTAGGGCATTAACCGTAAAGGATTATTTAATTAAGTGTCAGACAATTGCAATGTTTGCAAGCATCAGGGACATTAAAACAAAAAGTGTAGAACAATTAAAAAAACTGCGTGCATTGGGGATAAACGGATTGAGTATTGGAATGGAGAGTGGTGATGACGAAACCCTTACACTGGTAAATAAGGGATATAATTCTAATGATATTGTGGAACAGCTTGCAAAACTGGATGAGGCAGGAATTGAGTATTATCTGGTATATATGACAGGGTTAGCAGGAAAAGGAAATGGTCAAAGAAATGCTATCAATACGGCGAATATTTTAAATCAAATCAGTCCTTATTTTGTTCCAAATCCTTATTTTCTGCATATTGATTCTCTGACTCTTTTTCCTGGCACAGAGTTATATGAAATGGCGCAAAGCGGCAAATTTGTAGCTGCGGGAGAAAAAGAACGATTAGAGGAACTTATAACTTTGGTTGAAAATCTGAGATTAAGAACCCGTC
>OFFF01001723.1_pt1 | contig 13403 bp, 13 predicted proteins | sample 1521301 | NCBI WGS metagenome assembly OFFF01 (sample SAMEA3504101, study PRJEB24116) | mouse gut metagenome | biome: mouse gut; feature: mouse-associated habitat; material: faeces | place: Denmark | collected 2011
TGGTAATTTTACCACCTTCTTCCAATTGTAGTTGGAAAAGTAGTGGGAACTATAGCTAACTGGATAATAGACTTCTGTAATCAGTTCATCTTCCTCCGCAACCTGAGAGGGGTCTGTTACATACACTTCAAACAATGCGTCGGTGCATTCATACCCTTTCTGTTCTGCCCATTTTATCTGCTTTGCATATACAGAAGATAGAATCGAATAGCTTCCCTTTACGACGGTTTTCAGACATAGCCCTGCCTTAAAATCTCTTGTTCCAGTTACATATTCCTTAATAGGGACAGCAAATTCTGTATCTAAACCAAACGGGCTAAATTCATTGCTGTGGAATAAAACCATTGGTGGATTGGCTATGGTTAAATTTTCTTTTCTTATCCTGCCTGATAACCTCCCAAAGCAAACGCCGTAATCGTCAGAAAAATTATCTGCTTGAACCATTTTGCGGATAGAAAGCAGGCACATCATCGGAACCTCCACAAGTTCTACATCAATATCATCTAAATATGACATGATGGGCTTCCCATTTTTTAGGTTCGATATATCGCATTCCAGTTGATACAGACGCTTCTCCTGTTCATGTAATTGCTTTTTTATATCTTCCCGTTTTCGGGTTAGGGCAGCATACAATTTTTCCTCATACAATTCTCCCGATTCTATCATCTGCTTTATTTCCTCCAATGAGAAATTGTATGATTTCAAACGGATAATAAGCAGCATAGTTTCCAACTGTTCAATCGCATAGTACCTATATCCGGTTTCCGGGTTGATTTCACTTGGCAGAATAAGCCCTATTTCAGCGTAATATCTGAGAGTTTTTGTAGATACTTTGCATATTTTTGAAAACTCACCAATGGACAGCACTGATAATCACCTCCCTTTTCTTCCTTAAAGTATACACTTTACCGTAAGGGTAAAGTCAAAGGCATTTTTTGTTGTCGGCTTCTCATGAGAAATCTTAACGCTATATAAAATCCAAATCAATATGAGAATTTCGCCGAACCAGGATACTGATATCGCGCCTGTCTTGGCCGCAACCGCACCATCGGAAATTTTCCATCTGTGCATTGCAACCGCACAGGTGGAAAATTTTTCATTTGGAACTGTCGGAAAATAACTGCTACAACTTCTTTAGAAAAAAGCCCAGAAATGCAAGGAAAACGGCTTTAAACTCGTAGCAGTTATTTGTAGACAATTCCCTCTTGACAAATTCGCCCATAGTGCATATACTCAATATATACAGTAAACACTCCGCAAAACAACACCCCGCCATGCCGAAGAACCGGCGGCACCGCGAGGAAACCTACAGACCGGAGGTGATGCCCAAAATGAACATCCATATTTCCCTGCAAAGCGACATCCCCACTTACGAGCAGATCAAGATACAGATCAAGGCCCAGATTCTGGACGGACGGCTGGCCCCGAACCAGCCCCTTACCTCCATGCGCCAGCTGGCAAGAGACCTGCGTGTGAGCGTCATTACCACCACCAGGGCTTACAGCGACCTGGAGGCGGAAGGGCTAATCTACACCGTACAGGGACGGGGGTGCTTCGTCAAGGGGGACGCAGAAATGGTCCGCCGCCAGTATCTGCAAAACATCGATGAAGCCTTTCGGACAGCGGTGGAAAAGGGAAAAGCGGCAGGCCTAAACCTTGCCGAACTACAAGACAGACTGGAGGAGATTTTCCATGAAAAATGCAATTGAAATCCATGATTTATGCAAGACCTATCCGGGATTTTCCTTAAAAAACATCAGCTTCACCGTACCGGAAGGCCTCTGCTGCGGCTTTGTGGGACCCAACGGAGCCGGGAAGTCCACTACCTTAAGGATGATGGCCGGGCTGGCCTTTCCTGACAGCGGGGACATCCGCCTGCTGGGCAGGCCCGCCGACGCCCCTGCCGCGAAGGAGGATATCGGCATCCTGTTCGACCAGCCCTACTACCAGGAGGAATGGACGCCCCTGGATATCGAAAGAAGCCTGTCCCCCTTCTATCCCGGCTGGGACGCTGCCCTGTACAAAAGCTGCCTGTCCCGCTTTGGTCTCGACCCCCGGAAGAAATTCAAGAGCTTTTCCCGGGGCATGAAGCAGAAGCTGGGCCTGGCCGTCCATCTCTCCCGCAATACCCGATTGCTTCTGCTGGATGAACCCACCGGCGGGCTTGACCCTGCGGCCCGGGACGAGCTGCTGGACATCCTGCGGGAATATCTGGTTCCGGAAAGCCGCACAATCCTGTTCTCCACCCATATCACCAGCGACCTGGAACGGCTTGCGGACTGCATCGTCTATATCAGCGGCGGCGCCATTTCCTATGCCGGGGACAAAGAGGAGCTGGTCTCCCGCTATTGCGTGGTGCGGGGCGACGTGCTTCCCGAGGGGAAGAAATCCGCCGCCATCGGCCTGCGCCAGACCGGCAGCGGCTATGAATGTCTCATGGAACTGGACAGGATTGGCGGATTTCCCCCGGACGCCGTCACGGAACCGGCCACGATCGACGATGTGGTAGTCTATATGGAAAGGAGCAGAAAACATGCTTAGAATGTTGAGATTGAACTGGTCTGCAATGAAATGCTATCGTATCAGGTTCCTGATCATCCCCGGGAGCCTTTTCGTGACGGGATGCTTTTCCCCTGTCCTGCTGGTACCCATGGGAACCTTCCTGCTGTTCTCCTTCTCCCTGAATCCTTTCGCCATAGAGGAAAAGGGGGATCTGAACCGGCTCTATCTGACCTTGCCGGTGCAGCGGCGGACGATTGTCACCGGCAGATACGTCCTGTCTTTTCTCCTGTTCGCGGCGGGCGCCCTGCTGGGGCTGGCCATGATGCCCCTGGCCAATCTGGTCTCTTTTTCCAAATGGTACCCGGGCTTCAGCTGGAAGCTGGCGCTGGTTTCCTTCAGTTTCCTTTTCTACGGCGTCATGAGCCTGGCCATGTATCCGCTGCTCTTCAAGGTGGGGTACCAGAAGGGGAAGGTCTGGGGATATTATGTGCCTGCGCTGCTCGTCTGCCTGGCTTATATCGCGTTGATAGAATATGATATGCTCCTGGGGAACGGAACTTTTATCTTCGACCTGCTGGTGTATGCTTCTGACCACATTTTAATCGTCAGCGGAGGGATGTTCACGGCAGGCGGGATTCTGCTGGCCCTCTCCTATCTGCTGTCCGCGAGACTGTATGGGCGGCGGGAGTTTTAGGCACGGCGAAGAGCCGCATGCTCCAATGTCTGCAGCGGAGCGTCAGCCTTATGTCCTGCATGGGGAGAGCGCTCTGCTGTCCGGACTGGCATCCTCTCCTCGCTCAGAAACTGCCGGAAGACAACTGATATAACTTGTTTCGGATAAAGCCCGGAATACCACAGAAGCTACCATGAACTGGCATTCATTTTTTATAGACAGTCCCCTGCCGCGAAGCAAAAATCGCGCCCCTATGCCATTTTGCGCGGCCTGCCCGCGGGAATCCTGCATATATCTAATCCCCAATCTCATAGAAATACTGCGTCCCCGCACCCGTCCTTACCGCTCCCACGGCCACGCCGTAGAGCCGTTTTGCCATATCCTGCGCGAGCATCTCCTCCGGCGTGCCGCTCCAGATGACCTTCCCCTCTCCCAGAGCGGCAATCCGGGCGGATATCTTCAGAGCCAGCAGGATGTCGTGCAGCACCAGGACGACAGTCTTGCCTTCGTCCGCCAGCTGCCGGACTGTCTCCGCGAACTTCACCTGCTGCCCGATGTCCAGGTAGGTGGTGGGCTCGTCCATGACGATGACGGGGGCCTGTCCGGCCAGGGCCATGGCGATGTAGACTTTCTGGCGCATGCCGCCGGAGAGCCGGGACATGTGCTGTTCGGAAAGCTCTGCTATCCCCATCTGCTCCATGGCCTGTCTGGCTATCCGCATGTCCTCCTCCCTGTATTTTCGGGGGTAGGTCAGATAGGGGAACCGCCCGTGGAGCACCATGCGGCCTGCCGAGATGTCGGGCACGTTCTTTCCCTGGGGCAGGTAAGCAATCTTTCTGGCCAGTTCTGTCCGAGAGATACTATTTATCGAAATACCGTCTATCCTGATGTCTCCGGAGCGCATGGGCAGGAACCCCAGCAGCGTGCGCAGAAGGGTGCTCTTCCCGCTGCCGTTGGTGCCGATGATCGTGGTGATTTCACCGCTTTCCGCCCGGAAGTCCACCCCGTGCAGAATCTCGGCCTTCCCGTACCCGGCCCGGACATCCTCCATCTCAACCATAGCGCCATCCATCTGAAACCTGCCTCCTTTGCTTCCCTCTCCCGCCGGGGTCATCCTTTCCTGGCCACGGCATCTCACCAATCCGATTCCCCAAGCCGTTCCTGACCTGCGCAATCGTCCGCGCACAGGCTTTAATCACCTTACTCGGCCTGTTCAATCTCCTCACCCAAGCCTTGCTCGCCATACTCGGCTTGTGCAATCTCCTCGTATAGGCTTTAATCGCGTACATGCCTGTTCCATCTCTTCACCCAAGCTTTGCCCGCCATACTCGGCTTGTGCAATCTCCTCACACAGGCTTTAATCGCTGTACACAGCCTGTACAGCAGCCACCATAGCTGCCCGGCCTGCTCTTTCTGCCGGCACAGGTCTTCTGCGGCTTTACAGCCCCACTGGTACAAGTATATCATAAGCGCAGCCCCTTGACAGCCACAAATTCATGATTTTCTTAAAAGCATTTTCCCGAAAACGCCATACTCGATTCCTTCCTCGCCCCCTGGGATTCCTGAATTTTCTTATTTTTCCTCGCCGATCCGGGCGGCCGCATAATAGATGAAGAAAAGCAGCCCGAAGACCAGTAGGGTGCGCCCCAACACCCTCGGGAGCCACAGGGGGCCGCAGATGCCCGGGAAGTAGAAAAGGCCCCGCTCCAGCCGCCCTGCGCAGAGGATCACATAGGCGCTGCTGACCAGGATGGCCGGCGGCAGCGGCAGCAGGAAGAAAAGCCCCATCTGCCACCTGCCGGTCCGGGCGACCTGCCGCTCCTCCATCCCCAGCCGGCGCAGGAGGTCGTTCTGCCTGCGCCGCGCCGCCCTGTCGCTGAGAAGCTGGGTGGCCAGGATGGCGGCGCCGGTGATTTCCAGCACCAGCGCAAGGTAGAACAGGCAGATGCTCATAGCGGGCAGATAGCTTGCGGAATCCCTGTCCGCCCATTTCCCGGACAGATAATCTCCCTCTGCCACGAAGGCGGTGCAGCCCGAGCCCGGGGAGACGCTCCGCACGGTGTTGCGCCGAAGCCTTATGAGACCGCAAGTCTCCGCGATTTCGTCCAGAGCTTCGTGGGACAGGGGGCTTTCCGTCAGCACGGCGCACATGCTGTAGAGGACGGAGCACTGCGCCACCGCCCCATCCGGGACTACGAGAATGTAGCCAAGCCCGTTCCCATAAATGTCCGACTGGGAGAAGTCTTCCGAGAACAGCTCCTGCCCGGAGACGGGATATCCGGCATAGCTCCTCTCTTCCCGGCCCAGGAAATCGCGGAAGGCGCCGGCCAGAGCCGGGAGACAGTGGGCGTAGCAGACAGCCGGATCCAGAGAAACCTCCTCCAGCCCCAGCAGCTCCCGGAGCTTCCTGTAATCGCTCTGCTTCATGTAGGTGTCCTGGAAGAATTCCCGGTACATGGGATTGCCAGAGTACCCCGCCTCCGCCGCCGTCTTTTCCCGCAGCTTTGAGAAGACAGTCTCCGCGTCCGTGTAGACGGCATAGGAATACGAGCCTTTCAGGGGAACAATCCGGGCGATGACCTCTTCATAGGAGAAGAAATCCCGCAGCCCCTCCGGATGGAGGATCTGGACGTCCCAGAGGTTCATGTCCACCAGCCTGTCCGTCACCGAACTGATCCCCAGCCCGATGCCATAGAAGGCCAGCGCAAGGGTGAACAGGGCGGACAGCAGACCCAGGGCGGCGCTGGCGGAGCGTATCCTGGCGGCAAATCCTCTGAACACCGTCAGCCGGTGTCTCCTGTATTTCCAGGCATCCCTGTCCTCCAGCACCCTGGCCAGGAACCCCGGGATGCTCCCGAAGAACCCGAACAGGAACAGCACCAGACAGACCGTGCCCACCAGCAAATCAAAGCCCGCTCCGATGGGCAGGGCGATAAGGAACCAGAAGCCCACCCCGCCCATGCACAGGGACAACAGGAACAGCGCCGCCGTCAGGGCATTGCCGGACAGAAGCACGGTCTCGTTCTGCCGCTCTGACAGGAGCAGATCCCGGAGGGTCACCCTGCGGATCCATCTGCGGTTCTTTGCCAGAGAACACAGGAGCATGAGGAAAAAATAGGCCAACGTGAGCCATGCCGCAGGCAGAGAGAAAGGGAACCGCAGGCGGTACCGGATTCCCAGCATGGGCAGCACCGCGGCCTCCAGCAGCTGGGACAGCACCATCCCCAGCACCATCCCCGGCAGAAAGGCCAGCACCCCCATGAGGACAGTCTCCCGGGAGAGGAGCCGGGCGATGTCCCGATTGGGGATGCCGCAGAGCATGTAGACGCCGAACTCCCGGCTGCGCCGCTTCAGCATATAGCCCGCCATATAGCCGATGATCCGGCCTGTAATCAGGACGATCAACGCGGAGGCGGCTACGATCATGTAGGGCAGCACCTGCATCTCCGGCAGGGACTTCACCCTGTCCGAGAAGAGCAGGGTGTTGAAGGCGTACAGGAAGGACACCGTGCAGGCCAGGGTGATGAAGTACAGCGCGTACTCCCTGGCCTGGCGCCTGGCGTTGCGCAGAGACAGTTGTTTCAGCATGGTCTGTCACCTCCCAGCACGCAGAGCACGTCCAGAATCTCCTGGTAGAATACGTCTCGCTCCTTTTCCCCCTTCAGAATCTCGTTGAAAATCCGCCCGTCCTTCAGGAACAGGATCCGCTCCGCGAAGCTGGCGCTGAAGGCGTCATGGGTCACCATCAGGATGGTGGCATGGGACTCTTCGTGGAACCGGTGCATAATCTCCAGCAGCACCCGGGCGGAGGCCGAATCCAGGGCTCCCGTGGGCTCGTCCGCGAGAATCAGCTTCGGCTCCCCGATGACGGCCCGGGCAAAGGCGCAGCGCTGCTTCTGGCCCCCGGACACCTGGCAGGGGAATTTCCCCAGGGCGTCCCACAGCCCGAGCCTATGCGCCATGACGTGTACTTTCTCGCGGATTTCCGTCGGCGGCATTTCCCGGACGGTCAGGGGCAGGGCGATGTTCTCCTCCAGGGTCAGGGTGTCCAGCAGGTTGAACTCCTGGAACACGAAGCCCAGGGCCTCCCTGCGGAAGGCCGCGATGTCCGCCGCGGGAATGGCGGTGATGTCCCTGCCGTCCAGCAGGATGCGGCCAGAGCTTACGGTGTCGATGGTGGAGATGCAGTTTAAAAGGGTGGTCTTGCCGGAGCCGGAGGCGCCCATGACGGCGATGTACTCCCCCGCCTGGACCCGGAAGCCGATCTGGTCCAGGGCTTTGGTCACGGCCTGGGGGGAGCCGTAGTATTTTTCTACGGAGTCTACCTCCAGCAGGCAGGCCCGGCGCTGATTGTTTCTGTGATATCCGTCCATTTCTGATAACCTCCTGTTTTGGATGATTCCCCATTATTTTATAACATAGAAGGGGCGGGAGGTATAGATGTCTATTGATTTTATATGACAGTTTTGTCACTTTGAAAAGCATCTTGTCCCGGGCGGCATCCAAGGAGTCCCTGGGCGAAACGGCCTTGGCAAATTGAGCAAACTGCGAGCAAAACTTGAAAAATCAGAAAAGAAATGCTACAATATTTCTGTCAAATGTATCTTCTTCCTGACTTGCGGCATATACCAATGATAATCCGAAATACAAAAAGGCTCAGAAAGCAAACAACAATCAGAAACAAATCAGGAACTGTCGGAAAATAATAGATGCTACTTGTTCAGGAAAAGACCCGGAAACACAACAAAAGCTGCCATGAACCCGTATCAGTTATTTGTAGACAATTCCTTAATATAAGGAGCAAGATTGCGCATGGAAAAGTTAAAAGTATATTTGGATACGTCAGTTGTCAGTCATTTACTGCAGGAAGACGTGCCTGAGAAAATGGCAGACACAAGAAAGTTATGGGAAAAGTTTAAGGCTGAACAATATGATGTATATCTGTCCACTGTCACATTAGAGGAACTATCAGACTGTAAAGAACCGAAGAAAAGCCAGATGTACCAGTATTTAAAGCAGATAAAATATACTCCTATTCAGATTACGGACACCATGTCAGCAATTGCAGAGCAAATTATTGATATGGGAATCTTGACAAAGAAGAGTTATGACGATTGCCAGCATATTGCAGCCGCGGTTATATGTGGTTGTGATTGTATCATTTCATGGAACTTCAAGCATATTGTAAATATAAAAACCATTAGAGGGGTAAGGGCTATCACAAATTTGAGAGGCTATAAACCTGTTGAGATCATCAATCCGTCTGCACTATTGGAAAGCGAGGTATGATTATGGAAAATCTGATAATTAGTCCGGACTTTACTATCGAGGACATCCATAAAGTTAGAGAATATAACTATAACATCACAAAGGATATGACGCCACAGGAAAGACGGGATTACTACAACAAACGTGGCATGGAGGTGCACAGGCAGATTCAGGAATTGAACTTGCAGGAAATATAATGTCCGTTTCCTGTAAAGCATGCATATCAACCTCCTCCACATTCAGCATAAGGAATTATCTGCAAATAACTGGTACAAATCCATAGCGGTTTTCATTGTATTTCCGGGCTTTTCCCTGCGCAAATCATATGGCAATATGCCTATGAAATCATTTAGAAGTTCCCTGGAAAAGCATTCCCGATGCATCTAACTCATTCGCCCGTCCATGTCCCCGGGGAAATACAGGCGGAGGGAAGCGGACTCGTTCCAGTCCGATTCCGCCCGGATTCCGATGCCCAGCCGTTCGCAGAGCCGGGCGCAGAGGTACAGCCCCATGCCGGTGGCGGCGCTGGCGGGACGTGCGCCTGTGCCCCGGCCGTTGCTGCCCACGAACCCTTTGTCGAAGATGCGGGGGAGCTCGCTTGGCCGGATGCCAATCCCGTTGTCCGTGACGGTCAATTCGATATGGCCGCCGCAGTCCCGGGAGACGATGTCCAGGACGGGAGACCTTTCGCTCCGGTATTTCAGGCTGTTGGAGATAATCTGGGTCAGGAGGAAGGACAGCTGCCTGGGGTCGGAGCGCACGGTGTGGGGGACATCCGTATGGACGCTGGCGCCGCTCTCTATCAGGAGCTGCCTGTTCCTGGCCAGCACATCCATGACGCAGTCCCGCAGGGAGACTTCCCGGATGAGATAATCCTTCTCCGCGCTGCCCAGGCGGGCGTAGAACAGCACCTTCTCCACGTCCTGCTCTATGCGCTGGGTCTGAGCCAGAATCTTCCGGGTGACATCCGTCCTGTTGTTCTCGCACAGCAGCTGGATGCCCGTCACCGGCAGCTTAATCTCATGCACCCACTGCTCCAGGAATTCCCGATACTCCCGGGCCTGCCTTTCGGAGACCGCCACCTGGTCAGTCATGGACTTCAGGGCTGCCCGCAGCAGCCCGAAATAGGCCTGCTCCAGGGCGGAATCCGGCGCATCCGCGATTTCGGCCAGCAGGTATTTCGGCTCCAGCGCCTGGAAGGCATCCGACAGATAGGAGAGCCGCCTGTGCTTCTTCCGCCAGCAGCAGGCCAGGGTGGGAAAGAGGATAAGGCAGAAGGAAATCCAAAGCAGCACAAGCTGCGCCGCACCCATGCCGAAAGCGGCCAGAATGAGGGTAAAGAACAGCCCGCCGGCGAAACACACCAGCAGGACCGCCCTGACTTCATATAGGTAATCAGAAAATCTCATAGTTCCACCTCTTGCGTCTGCAAAATGAATTGCCGCGGGGTTCACACCTGGTATCCCATTCCTCTCCTGGTCTGGATGAAATCCTCCTCCCCCAGCGTCCGCAGCTTCTCCCGCAGCCGCATGACGTTCACGCTTAAGGTATTGTCATCGGTGTGGATTTCATTGTCCCACAGGTATTCTATGAGGTCAATCCTGGGGACGATTTCCCCCGAATGCAGGAAGAGCAGGGACATAATCTTCAGCTCCGTCCTGGTCAGGTCCACGGAGCCGCCGCCTTTGGCCAGCGTCCCGGCCACAGTGTCCAGCCGGACGCCCCTGTGCTCCAGGAGACAGGGCTGAGACCTGGCAGCCGGAGCGCACCGTCTGAGCAGCAGGCCGATCCTGGCCAAGAGGACAGGGATGTTATAAGGCTTGGAGACATAGTCGTCCCCGCCCAGAGTCAGGGCCTGGAGCTCGTCCATGGCGGTGTCCCGCCCTGTGAGGAACAGAATGGGCACCGCGGAAAAGCTGCGGACGGCAGTGCAGATTCGGTAGCCGTCCTGCCCCGGCAGGTTGATGTCCAGCAGGATCAAATCGGGGGACGTCTCCCGCACCTGGCGGGGCACGTCCCGAAAATCCGTGACGCAGGCTGCGTCATAGCCCTGATTGGAGAGGAGGGTTCCAAGCTCCTGCCGTATCAGGGAATCGTCTTCTATGATGAGTATCTTGTTCATAGGCCTATTCGCTTTCCTGACTTTGCATCATTGTCCTTTCGCCCCGGAATGTGCCGCCCTGTCTTCAGCGGAACTGTGACCAAATCCCGGCGCACGGAGCCGGATTGCGCGGGGCGCCAGGCCGGCAGACGCTACATCACATGTAATTCCCGAAAAATCAGTGTGATATTCTTTTCGTCCACCTTCACGATCCAAAATAAGGCGCTTAAATCACTTGCTTTTCCGTCAAGAGGTACATTGCCAAAAAGAACGTCGCCAATGATATTTTCATAATCCAATCCGGTTATTCCCCATGTCCTGGCCATCTCAGGCGATATTACGTAATCATAAATATAAATGTCAATCGTCTCCAACCACTTCTCTTTATCCGGGCGGTTCAGGATTGAAGTCACTTTGTAGTCAACCCGGCTGTCCGCCCCATACAGACGTTTGATATCTGCTTTCGTAAACCACGGCAGTCCGTATGTAAAGACAGCCGCCTCCAGCTTTTGGGGCGTCCACACCCAGGTCTTCCCGTCTATCTTCTGCGTGTCATCATGCAGAATAAGTTCTAACGCTTCTTCGTATTTTTCCTGTGCCAGAAGCTCGTTCCATTCAACCACCAGATTTTTTATCTCCTCTTGATCCGCATCTATGGGCAGCGTCTTCAACGTTGTCACCCTCCTTATTTTTCCGCCTGTTGACGTTTTGTACCGAATCCGGCTTCATCCCGGGAGCTGTCGGAAAATAACTGATACAACTTGTTTCGGAAAAAGCCCGGACATACAACAAAAGCTGCCATGAACCCGTAGCAGTTATCCGGAGACACTTCCTTAGATACTCTCCAACCGCTTAATGAGCTATGACCTATGTTATCCCCAGTGGTTTTCTAATCATTCAGAGCATAATATAATGCCCTGAAATACTGCTCCGCATCCTGAAATTCCGAAAGACCAGAAACACTTCCGTCACCAGCTTCCATTATCTTCCATGTTCCATCCGCCAATTCCGCAAAATCAATAGTATAATAAATGCTGGGGAGATTTCTATATTTCTCCACTAATTCTTTTGGCGGTTCTGGAGTAAAATTCTCTTGACCCGAGTTCCTGCTGATGCTGACAATTTCACCATTTGCATAAAACACCCTATACTCATTTGTCCTTTCGCCATAGAACTTTAAACTCAGGAACTCTTTCATGCATATACCGCCAGTAAGCAAATTCCCACGATACTTATAGAATACTTCCATCCAGTTATCAAATTCCTCCTGGGTAACAGACGCATCAAAAAATTTCGGGAACTCCGTGCCTTTTACGGATTTAACAAAATCTTTCACCAGAAATCGATTGAAATATTTTTTCACATCACTTATCTCTATCTGCTCATGCAGCGGATATATTTTCATAAATGCTGTATCGTCTCCAAAAAACTTATATGCATTTGGAAAAATATGCATTTGCTCATACTCACTTGGAGCAACGATCAACTCTATCTTATTGGCAAGCAATTTATGGTAGAATTGGTTATATTGACTTGGCTTCATCATCCAACCGCGCATAATAGCTTTTCTCATGGCAGCAGGCGTCTCACTCAGCACTAACTTATCTTCGTTAAACCATTTGTCATATCCAAAAAATATTGTATCATATAGTCCCGTTGAACGCACCGCATCATATTCACTTTGTAAATCCTCATCAATCTTTTTTACAGAGAAAAAACTGGATGGAAATAATATTAAATCTACCATATTCTTTTCTTCATTCCTTAATTCATATTTCTATACAACCCAAAACCGTATTATAGTCACTCAAAATACGCGCAATACCGCATAACCACAGGCATTGATGGATAAAATGTATTAAGTGTCTATTTTTTGTAGACACTTAACAAAACATTCGACAAATGCTGTTAAATCAACAATAATTCATATATTTACTCCCTTTTCGGAAAAGTGTTCCCGCTGCTCCATAACACCAATTTGGAACTGGCTTTATTCATTTGAATCCATAATATACATGCTAAACGCCTTATTATGCACTTGAAATGTATATTTACAAGCCTATTTTTACCGGGTACACAAATCCGAAAAGGGAGTATATTTAATGTCCAAAGTTCGGATTTTAGGATACAACAGAAACTTCAAACTACCGATTTATCACTGGCTTCATGATACCCTATCCCATTGAAAAAATATAGCTGGATTTCAAAAAACTTGTCAAGGCTCGTCACTGGCTGGCTCAATCACGTCCGTAATGCCACAATCCAGTGTTTCACAAATATAGGTTTCACAAATATGGGCAAGCGTGTCCATTGTACCCAAAAAGGTTACAGAAATCCCCTAAGGAGCCACGGAACCACCTCTCACCCGGCATGCCCGCCCTTATGCCGGATCAGCATGTAGAGGAAAACAGGCCCGCCCACCACGGACATCAATATCCCCACCGGCAGCTCATAGGGGGCGAACAGCAGCCTGGCCGCCATATCGCAGAGGGTGACGAACCCCGCTCCGGCCACGGCACACATGGGCAGAAGCCGCCCGCTCTCATTGCCCGTGAACCTGCGGACGAAATGGGGCACAATCAGCCCAACGAAGCCCAGGAGCCCCGCAAAGCTCACCGCAGCCCCCGCCAGCAGGGCAGCCAATACCAGAAAAAGCATGCGGTACCGCCCCACCCGCAGGCCCACTCCCTGAGCCGTCTCGTCCCCCAGCGTCACCACGTCCAGCTCGTTGCACAGGGTGAACAGCACTGCCAGCGCCAGCGCGATCAGTCCGGCGGCAGGCAGCAGGCGCATGTAGGATACCGCGGAGAAGCCGCCCACCCGGAAGTCGATGCTCAGCATGGCCACGTCCGTGTCCAG
>OFFF01001726.1_pt1 | contig 13393 bp, 17 predicted proteins | sample 1521301 | NCBI WGS metagenome assembly OFFF01 (sample SAMEA3504101, study PRJEB24116) | mouse gut metagenome | biome: mouse gut; feature: mouse-associated habitat; material: faeces | place: Denmark | collected 2011
TGGAGGGGCTTCGAAAGCTGGCGGGCAGATGCGGGTGAGAGGGGACTGGCGGGATTAGCCATATCTGGATTACCCTGCGGCGGAATTGACAGGGACGGCTGTGCTGGGCGGCGTCCTCTATGCGGCTTTTGGGCTGAAGCCTGTGATGGATATCAGCATTGTCTGGTTTTTCATTACGGCCTCATTTGAATGCTTCATAAGGCTGCGCCGTCAGCCGACGGGACATGGAGGGAATGTGCTCCGCGTGATCAGGCATGACTTTATCATCAGTATAAAGTTCAATGTGGCTGCTTTCTGCGGCATGCAGATTGCGGTCAGCATCTTTTCCGTTTTTGCGGTGTCCCTGATACAGCAGAACACGCCGGGGGATTTGATCGGAAAGGTGATGGCTTGCACATCTGCCGTCACCCTGTGCGCCCAGCCGGCAGGGCAGACGGTATACGGCTTTTTGTTCGATGGCTTCCGGGAAGCGGTTTTTCTGGTGCTGACTCCCACCGGCGCTGCGGTGTGCCTCATTGGGCTGCTTTTCTGTGGGGTTTTCCGGAAGATGGAGAGCGCGTGTCAGGCTTGCGGCAATCAGACGGAAAAGGTGTCGTCCGATTCGGGAAAGGAGTAGCCGGACAGCGAAGGGCTGGGAACATATGGGGAATGACCGGGCGCCTTTGGGCGGCGTTAAAGGGTAAAGATTCTTGAATTTGCCATAAAAAAATGCTATGATAAGGGTACAGGTTCAGAGGGGGATAAAATATGGCAACTATATATGACGGTGCATTCCGGACAATCTTATACTGCATAACGCTGAATGCTGCCTAATGTAATCATGCGAATGAACCAGTCAGCGTTATGCAGTCTGGTTTCACGGCAAGTGAAATCGTTAAGCAGTATAAATGACTGCCGGAAGCTGATTATACCCGTGATCAATGAGATTTTCGGGGAAACATATACAGGAGAGGAAGAAATCCGTTTTTTCCCCAACGAACATTTTTTAGACCGGCAGGACGAAGCGGACAAAGAACGGATTACGGATACGAATTTTACTGTTTTTGGGAAGATACCGAAGAAATACCATATTGAGTGTGAGAGCAGCCTGCCGGATGGGAAGATTACCGTAAGGCTTTTCGAGTATGACGCGCAGATAGCGCTTGACGAGGGAGAGGTCACAGAGGAGACATTGACCGTGACATTCCCCAATACGGCGGTTCTGTACCTTCGGACCTATCAAAGGACCCCGGACAGAATGAAGTATGTTATCGTCACACCGGGCGGGACGGTTCGGTACGATGTGCCGATTATGAAGGTGCAGACATACTCGCTGGAAGATATTTTTGGGAAAGGCCTGCTGATGCTGATTCCTTTTTATATTTTTTCACATGAGAAGGGGTTTCCGGAGTATAATAGTGATGAGCAGAAGCTGACGGAACTGAAGGCCGAGTATCAGGAGATTTTGGAAAGGCTTGACGGACTGGAACGGCAGGGTGTGATTGGGGCATTTGACAAGCGGACAATCATAGAGCTTTCCGGCGATGTAATCAAAGAGATTGCACAGAAATATGAAAATGTGCAGAAAGGCGTAGGTGACATGATGAGCGGAGCTTTGATTGAAACAGAGGCGAGAACCATCTTGAATCAGGGAATAAAGCAGGGAATAAAGCAGGGAAAGAGCCAAGGCATCAGCGAAACAAAGACGCAGACAGCATTGAGGCTGCTGAAAAGAGGAAAGCTCACAGTTGAAGAAATCGCGGAGGATACGGGGCTCAGTGTGGCGGAAGTAGAGCAGCTTGCAGGGCTTCAGACAGTGTAGGCCAGCGGTCCGGCTCCTATGTCGCGGAACCATTCATCAGGATACAGCAGGTATGGCATAGATGCTGATATGTTATTTATTGTAAAACCAGCTGCTTTAGATATGTAGTCACTATATAAAATTAGAGAGGATACTTTTCTCTTTGTTGAGAAAAGGTATCCTCTAATTTTGATTTTATAAATATTCCAATAGAAAAGGTAATAGCTCCTTTTTATTCGGAAAAGTATTTCTCACAAAAGTCTTTTGCAGTCACGATTTGAATGTTTTCAAACTGCTCTATTACGAGGAGGTCTTTATCTCCACTGACAATATATAAAGCATGAGAATCTTTTGCGCATTCCAGGAATTTGTTATCGTCAGGATCACGGCATATTTCGACATGAGTAACAGGTTCGATAATTTCCATAGTTTTAATTAGCGGGCTTAAAATTGTTCTATTAATATGCCCTTGTTTTCTGTCAATCATTTCCTGCACAATTTCTTCATATTCGTTAATAATTTCTGTCGTAGCGCAGGCTGTTATCTTCTGACAAACAACAGCACGAAGAATTTCTCTCGGAAATCCGCCAAAAAACACACCAGAAATCAAAACATTTGTATCTATCACAATTCTCATACTCGTTTCTTCTTTCTAACTGATTTGATTATATTATTAACATCATTTTCATTATACCCAACAGACTTTGCCCATTTTTGTGCCTCGTCGAGTGAGGCTTCAAATTCTTCAGCAGAAGGAAGCTTTAAAGTTTTGAGCATGATAACATCCCCTGAAGTATATGCAACCAGTTTATCACCAGTATCAATCGACAAGAGTTTTCGGATGCTGACTGGCAATGAAATCTGTCCTTTGGAAGAAACTGTCAATATTTGTGTGTTCATTTGCTTACGCCCCTTTCCAGTAAGAATTTCTTACTTATATTATGCCATAATGTAAAAATATATGCAAGAAAAATTGAATTCATCACTTGACAATGTGGCAAATAACAGCGTCTCTTCGGAGGCGCTGTTATTTATGGACAAGGTTCTTGTTGGAGAGCGATGGGAAGGAAGCGCTCTGGGGGGATATCCGGGAGATTCGTCTGGAACAGGTGGGGCAGGAAAGCGGCAAGGGCTTTTCCATGGAGGGGATTGACCTGACTTTTGGGCTGGGCAGGAAGTATGCCATCGTGGGCGGGAAGCGAGAAATCCGGCATCGTCAGGCTGCCCACCCAATATGGGCTGGACGACACAGGCCGTATCCTGGTCAACGGGCGGGAGCTTTCGGGGCACATCGATACTATAAGGGGCTGATGCAGAAATACAGCGCGATTATCGCCACGGATGGGGGGAGGATGCTGCCGGTAGGGCTGTGGCGGCAGTGGCCGGACAATTATCGCCATGGACGGCGGGAGGATTGTGGAGAGGGAAGGGCATTCTGCAGACTGTACAGAGCCGTGGACCAATGAGGGCCTGGCCGGAAAAAACAAATTGATCTCCCATGCATATAATGTATCATATCACATGCACTATGATTGAATATCAAATATGAATGGGGTGTTTTCAATTGTATGACTATGACAGGAACTGGAAGTGCAATCCGCCGAATCTGTTCGGGAAGAGGCGCCCTGACAGGAACCGGAATCAGGGGGCGGGCCAGCCGCCGCCGGAGGACGGCTGCGGGACGGAGGGCGCTGCGTCAGATGGTTTCCGGCATCCAGGGGCTGCGGAGACGGAAGGGTACGATCCTTCCTGCTGCTGCGGATCCGGTACGATGGAATCAGGGAAAATGCCGGGGATGCCCGGCATTTGTTATGAACGGGGGGAGACCGGGCCCATGGGTCCCAGGGGAGAGCCGGGTCCGCCGGGCTGTCCCGGTGAACGGGGGGAAATCGGCCCGCAGGGAGTCACCGGCCCACAGGGCCCCCAGGGAGCCACAGGCCCACAGGGTCCCAGAGGAGCTCCGGGCGCCCGGGGGCCGGCAGGGCCTCCCGGCTATCCCCAGAGCAGCATATTCGCCACGTTCACGGGTCGGGAGCTGATTCTGCCGGAGTGCGCCAGCCTTCCGCTTAAGACGGAGATACCCGATACGACGGGGAACATATCCCTCTGCAATGGCTGTTCCCTGGAGCTGGCGGCGGGCTACTATGCCATCAATTATTATATATCCGTCATGATGAAAAGGCATGGCACCGTCAGGCTTACGCCCATATGCAACGAATGCAGGCAGCCCCTATATGCCGCATGGGCGAAAGCGGCAAGGCAGAAGGAGGCGGCTGTGCTGTCAAGATATTTTATAATCGAAATACCAATAGTATCAAGACTGTTCTTCGAATGGCGTTCTTCCGCGGGCGCATCCAAAATCAACATGTATCTGAGCATAGAGAAGCTGTGCAGATGACGGGCTCGGAAAGAGAGGAGGAGAGTATGCCTACCATAAGCCTTTGTATGATTGTCAAAAATGAAGAGAAGCATATCGCGCGCTGTCTGGACAGCGTGGCAGGACTGGTGGATGAGATTGTCATCGTAGACACCGGTTCCTCTGACCGGACGGTGGAGATAGCGTCCCGGTATACGCCCAGGGTCTATTCATACCCGTGGAAGGATGACTTTTCGGATGCCAGGAACCATGCCTTTTCCAAAGCCACCATGGACTACTGTATGTGGATGGATGCCGATGATGTCCTGGAGGAGACGGAGCGGGCCGGATTCCTGGAGCTGAAGCAGACCCTGCCATCGGATACGGATATGGTGATGATGAAATACAACACTGCCTTTGACGAGGCCCACAGGCCGTCCTTTTCCTATTTCCGGGAAAGATGGATCCGGAACCGGGCTGGATTCCGCTGGGTGGGAGCCGTCCATGAAGTGATCCCGCCAAAGGGCAGGACAATATATTCCGACATCGCGATCAGCCACAGGAAGGAGGGGGCCGGGGACCCGGACCGGAACCTGCGGATATACCGCGGGATGATTGCGGAGGGAAAGCCCCTGGAACCGCGGCAGCAGTATTATTATGGAAGGGAGCTGTACTACCACGGGGAATACGAAGAGGCTGTCTCTGTGTTCGAGAGGTTCCTTCTGGAAGAGGACGGGTGGATTGAAAACAAGATAGAGGCATGTTCCGTCTGCGCCGCCTGCTATTACCGACTGGGACAGGAGCAGGCTGCGCTGTCGATGCTCCTGCGCAGCATGAGCTACGACCTGCCGAGGGCTGAGCTGTGCTGTGAGATCGGGAAGCACTTCCTGGAGCGCGGAAACTGCCGCATCGCCGTCTACTGGTATGAGGCGGCGCTGAATACGCCCAAAAGAGAGCGCTCCGATGGGTTCGTACAGCCGGATTGCTATGATTATGTCCCTCTTTTGCAGCTGTGCGTCTGCTATGACAGGCTGGGAGACCGGCAGAAGGCGATGGAATACAATGAGCGGGCGGGCGCCTGTAAGCCCTATTCCCAGGCGTATCTTTATAATAAACAGTATTTTGGGAGCCTGTGATTCCCGCGGGCAATGAGCCAAGCGGATGCGCCAGCATCCATTTGGCGAATGCCGCGGGGGTCTCACGGGAGGATTTTTCAGGCAGATTTCGACATAGTGTGGCAGATTTCCCGGCAGTGCATAAATTATTTGTAGAAAAAGACATGATAAGTGCCTTTTTTGAAAAAAGAAAGGAAGTGTTTTAAATGAATCAAAGCAATTCGTGCAACTGCCACCAGAATCAGTGCCATCCCCCCTGCTGTGAGCGTGGGCCCGCCGGGCCTAAGGGGGACCAGGGGCCTGCGGGCCCTCAGGGAATCAAGGGTGATACCGGCTGTCCCGGCCCCAAGGGCGACAGAGGGGAACCCGGCCCTATCGGCCCCCAGGGACTTCCCGGCGCACCCGGCGCAAGAGGCCCCAGAGGAAATACAGGCCCGGTAGGTCCTACCGGAAACACCGGTCCGAGAGGCTGCGACGGCCCCAGGGGCTACGCAGGGCCTCAGGGCATCCAGGGTATCCAGGGTGTCCGCGGGGATGTGGGTCCCAAGGGCGACCCGGGATGTGAGGGGCCCAAGGGGGACGTAGGTCCCCAGGGGCCGGTAGGACCTGCTGGCCCTGTGGGCCCGGCAGGCCCCCAGGGTGATATAGGCCCTCAGGGCCCCAGAGGGATTCCCGGTCCTGCCGGTCCCACAGGGGCAACGGGCCCCATGGGGCCTCAGGGCGTCACCGGCCCTCAGGGTATTCAGGGTGAGATTGGCCCTGTCGGCCCCCAGGGACCGAAAGGCTGTCCGGGGGATGAAGGCCCGATGGGGGCGACTGGTCCTGCGGGTGCCACTGGGGCGACCGGAGCCACCGGGGCCACCGGGGTCGCCGGAGCCACCGGGGCGGCAGGCCCTGCCGGAGCGACGGGCCCGACAGGAGCGACAGGAGCCGATGGAGTGACGGGAGCGACGGGTCCGACGGGAGCGGCAGGAGCGGATGGAGCGACCGGGCCGACCGGAGCGACGGGTGCAGATGGAGCGACAGGCCCAACAGGAGCGACAGGAGCGATTGGAGCGACGGGTGCCACTGGAGCGACGGGTGCGGATGGGGCGACAGGCCCCACAGGGGCGGATGGAGCGACGGGCCCGACGGGGGCAACCGGCCCGACAGGCCCCACCGGAGCCACCGGTGTAGCAGGCACGGGAGCCATCATCCCCTTTGCGTCAGGGCTTCCGGTCTCTCTGACGACAATCGCCGGTGGTCTTGCGGGCCTCCCCGCCTTTGTGGGCTTTGGCAGCAGTGCGCAGGGGCTTACGCTGTTGGGGGCCACGATTGATATCACCAATGCCAGCGGAACCCTTTCCAACTTTGCGTTCCAGGTCCCGAGGGCAGGCATCATTACCTCGTTCAGCGCATTCTTCAGTACGACAGCGGCCATTTCCCTGGTAGGTTCCTCTGTCACGGTCAATGCACAGATTTACCAGTCCGTGACACCGAACAATGTATTCTCTCCCATTGCCGGAACGCTGATCAGCCTGACGCCGTCCCTGTCCGGGATCATATCCGTCGGGACATTGCTGAACGGCTCGCTTACAGGGCTGAACATTCCGGTGACGGCCCGGACGCGGCTGATGCTGGTATTTTCAGCGACGGCAAGCGGACTGTCTCTGCTGAATACTGTCGCCGGATACGCAAGCGCCGGCTTGAGCATCAACTGATGCCATACGACAGAACCAATAGAATCCATGCGATGCATCCCGGAGGTTTCGATCATAGGAGCCTCCGGGATGCTCCCTGTGGCAGACTGGCCATAGAATTCGGATATGGACTCTGGACATGGCAGGGGATTGCGTATAAAATATATAGGTAGCGATTAAATCTTGCCCAAAACCGGATAAACGGCATGACCGGCTGTACTATGTGGCTGGCAAGAATTAAATGCCGTTTATATAGAATGGAAAACGCAGCGGACAGACAGGGAGGGATTCAAAGGAGGTTCATCATGTGGATTGAAACCCGGAGATTGGTGATTCGGAATCTGAGGACAGAGGATGGAAGGATTTTTGCCGAAATGGTAGCGGACGGGAGCCTGCATGACATCGGCTTTGGCAGGGACTGCTCCGGATGGATGGAGGAGTGGGTAGCCGAGGCAAAGAGATTGGCATCCGGGGACAATCCGGCTGTGGACTATCTGGCTTATGCTGTGGCCCTGAAGGATGACGATAGGGTTGTCGGCTCCGTGGGATGTTCCTGGTACGAAGACCTTCGGGAGACAGGAATCACCTATTTCATAGGGGCGCAGTACAGGGGCAATGGATACGCGCTGGAGGCGGCGGAAGCCTATCTGAGATATTTTTTCGGGCATTATCATGCGGAGAGGATGATAGCGACAGTCAGCGATGAAAATGTGCCTTCCTGGAAGGTGGCGGAGAGGGCAGGTTTCACGCTGACCGATAAAAGGATGTACAAGGATCTGAATGATGAGAAAGAGGAACTGTGCCGCTTCTATGTGATGGAGAAAGGGAACTTCCGCCCGACATAGATATGACACTAGTGTCATGCGCGGGACGGGGACATAAAAGGAGAGGGCATAAAATGTATATATACTCACGAGCGATGAAATTTGCCGCGATGTCCCCGGAATCTTTCGCTCGTGAGTCTGGTCGCTTGGCAAGTTTTAGTGATTGTCAGTATAGAATACAGAACACAGAAAGACTTGCCCTGTGACCAGCTGTACCGCCTGTTCCTGGCGGTAGGCTGGGCCGCGGAGGACACCACCACACAGGATATGATGGACTATTTCAATATTGGATTTCTCCATTCCACATTTGTCTTCTCCGCCTGGGCCGATGGCAGATTGGTAGGATGCGTCAGGGCTCTCAGCGGCCTGCATGGCATCATTATGTGCGAAAGCGGTGTTCGTCATATTCATCTTTTGTCAGCTTCCAATGATATTGCAGCTTACCCTTATGTGGTTGCGGAATCTCTTCCTTAAAAATAAGCGTAAACCCGTTCTTTTCCCAGACACGCCTTGAACGGATATTATAATCTTCGCAAAAACAATGTAAGATGTCTACCTGCTCGCATTCAAAGGCGTATTTTACCAACATCCCAATAAAAAGTGTTCCGATACCTTTTCCCCAATAATTTTTTTCGCCAATCATCATGTCGATTCTTCTTACATCGGTACTGTCGGCATACATCTCTCTGACATTGGGCAGATTCATTTTCTGCAGCCAGCAGTCCCCTATGGCCCTGCCGTTTACCTCAACTAAAAAGCAAAGGTTGTTCTGCGATATGCCTCCGTAAATTTCCTGGACCACCTCAGGAGGATAACTCTCGACATCGTCTCCTTCTGTCCAATACAGCACCTCAGGATCGGAGTTCCATTTATATAGATAAGGCAAATGCTCATCAGAAAGAGGACGCAAAATAATCTGATACGCGTCATTTCCGCCATATAATGTTATATCATGTGATTTGATAATGCTCATAGACTTATTCTCCTTGCTGTTGGGGATTGGCTCCCGCGAATGGCGTATCCTTTCTTCCAAAACGTCTATTTTACAGTTGGCTTATAGCTGATTTCGTGATAGAATTCATTGCCTCCGCCAGCCATGTGTGTGGCTCCCAGCTTCTTCATTCTGCGGTATATTTCCGATAATGCGGCGGCCGCCAGGCCTCTGCCGCGATACTCCGGAATGGTGCAAAGGGGCTCCAGATAAGCAATACCATTATACGAAAACGGAGGCATGCTCACAAGTAGAGAAAATGGTTATAATGAAACTCGCTACAAAAGATGACTATAAAAACACAGGCACTTCTGGTAAGCAATCCGCGGGCTCCCATCCTCCACATAGATGACGCCGCATTTCCGGAAGCCGTGCTTCTCCAGGAGGTGCCGCATGGCTGCATTGTCCCTGTGGGTATCGATGCGGATGTTGGGGATCTGGGCCAGGCAGTAGGCCAGGCATTCCCGGAAAATCCCCTTCCCGGCGCCATTTGCGGCGATGCGGTGGATGGTGCCGTAGGGGGCGGCGTTGAGCCACTGTCCCTGCTCGATGATCCGGTAGGTGGGGTCTTCGCCGATGATGAAGGTGAAGACCCCGCAAATCTGTCCCTTCTCTTCCAGGACATGGCTCTGCCCGTTCTGAATATCTTGCAGCAGCGTTTCCCCGGAGGGCCTGTTGTGTCCCCACTGGCTGGGATTTCCGGCCTGGCGCATCTGTTCTCTCGCATAAGCGTATATTTCCTGAATCCGCCCGTAGTCGGCGGGGGTAGTGTGGCGGATCGTCATTTGCCCGGTATCCTTTCTGGTCTGCATTGTGCGGAATGATTGGAGCACGCGGTACCGCCCCGCATGGCAGGGATGGCCATTCGGCTGTTCCTTGCCCTGAATAAAGACAATGGTTTTCTGGGCCTGGCGCATGTGGAATCAAAAGTCGGCACAATGCCTTTACGTATCAATATGATACCACACATCCCGCTCCCTGAACAGAGAAAAAGTTCCCCCATCCCCTTGACCCTGCCCCAGGGACATAGTATACACTGGAGGAAAAGAATGGGAGAGGCATCCCGAGGGGGAAGGAGGATCGTGATGGGCGTATTGAAGAAACTGATTGGACTGCACCGTATCCTGTTCTGCGCGGCGGCCCTGCTCACGGTGGCGGCATCGGCAGCGAACCTGTGGTGGAACAGCTTCCTGGCGGATGTGCTGGACATGCTGGGCGCGCCCGGGAGGCCGGGGATGAGCGCATTGCTGCCGGGCATCCTGGCAGGCGGGACGGCGATTCTCCTGGCCCTGGCCGCGGGGGACTACCTGTCCTTTTATGCGGCGTCCTATACCTGCGAGCTGTTCGCCCATGAAATGCGGATGGGCTACGCCCGGTATTATCTGCGGGGGGACAGCAGGATGCTGGCGGGCTGCAGTGCGGGGGAGGAGCAGTCCGCCATGCAGAATGAGCTGAAGGATATCTCCGCCTATCTGAACGAATCTCTTTTCTCCATTATGAAGCAGTTCGTGGCGTTTGCGGCCACGGCAGTCTTTCTGGCGGTGAAGAGCCCCCGGCTGGCGCTGCTGTCTACCTTGCCGGCAGTGCCGCTGATGCTCTACTGCTTCGTCTCCGGCAGGACGATCAAAGTATACGCTGAAAGGTGTATGGAATACCAGAAGAAGATAAATGGTCTGGCGGATGTGCTGCTTTCCATGTTTCCGGTGATTCAGGTATATGACGCACAGCGGCTGGTGATGGGGCTGGTGGAGGAGCGGCTGTCGGAATGGGGGCGGGCCAGCGTCAGGAAGGAGCGGATTGCGGCCAGGCTCATGTCCCTTTCGGGCCTGCTGTCCTTCCTGCCGCTGCTGTGCCTGCTGGGATTCGGCGGGTGTATGGTCATAGCCGGTGAAATCAGCACAGGCACTTTCTACCTGTTCGTGAACCTCTCCGGAAACGTTTCGGGCTTTTTACAGAACATGCCGGGGGTCTATGCGGGGTTTCGGCAGTTCGGCGCGTCCATGGGAAGGCTGGAGAGGAAGCTGGTGTTTGAGGAGGGGCGCGGTGGAGAAGGACGGAATGGAGCGAGACGGAATGGGACAGGACAAAATGGGATGTAGCTTAGTGGAGAAGGACACAGTGGAGCAGGACAGAACAGAACGATATGAAGCGCGCCTGGAGGACGTGGCGTTCTCCTATGGGGGAAAACAGGTGCTCCAAAATCTCTCCCTGATGGTCAGGCCGGGAGAGCACATCGGAATCGTAGGGGATAGCGGCTGCGGCAAGAGCACCCTGCTTAAGCTTCTGGCGGGCCTGTACGAGCCGGACAGCGGGAGCGTGGAGGTGATGGGACAGCGGACGTCCGGGGACATCCGGAAACAGGTGGCGCTGGTGATGCAGCAAAATGCCCTCTTCCCTCTGTCCATCCGGGACAATATCACCTGCGGCCACCAGGTGCCGGAGGCGACGCTGTGGGAGGCCTGCCGCGGGGCCAGCCTTGCGGACTGGATCAAGGGCCTGCCCCAGGGGCTGGACACCCATGTAGGCCAGCGGGGCGGCCAGGTGTCCGGCGGGCAGGCTCAGCGGATCCAGATAGCCAGAGCCCTCTGCAAGGATGCGCCGGTGATATTGCTGGACGAGCCCGTGTCCGCTCTGGACAGGGACACAGGCCTGTCCGTGCTGGCGGCTCTGGGGAGGCTTACGGCGGGCCGGACGGTGGTACATGTGACCCACCATCCGGAGGCTTTGGATGACGGTTATGCCATCTATCGGCTGGAAGGAGGGCGATTGCTTCGTGGGTGATTTCAAAAGGCTGATAAAGAGGATGGGCATGGGGCGCAGATATGTGCTCCTGCTTCTGCTCCGGGCGCCCTTTGACGGAGCCAGGGCATGGATGCTGGCGGCGCTTATGAAGTCCGTCTTCCGGTGCCTGGAGGCGGGGGAGGCAGAGGGGCTGCCGGAAATCTGTGTGTCCTATGGTATTCTATGCGCCCTGCTTTTCTGCTATAATGGAACCGTGTGGAGCCTCTATGCCGCGTTTGCCGCCAGGGCGGAGGCGGCGCTCCGGGGGAGGCTGCTGGAGAGGATCCTGAAGCTGGGCTGCCGCCAGGTGGAGGCCAGGGCCCGGGGAGAGTGGATGACCAGGCTGGGCAGCGACGTCCGGGCCGCGTTCGAGATGATGAATGGCCCGCTGAACATTCCCCATGCGGTGGTGGCCATATTGAATACAGAATTGTCTTCCATGCTGCTCTTGGGCGGCAGCCCGCTTCTGGCCGGGGTGGCGTGGCTGTGGATCCTGCCCCATCTCGTCCTTCACGAAAGGGTGGTGCTCAGGGCGATTCCCGGGCTGAAGGAAGAATCCCAGCGGGCCATGGCGCAGTGCACTTCTGCCATAGGGCCGCTGATCGAGGAGGCGGACGCAATCCGGATATATGACGCTGGCGGGCTGCTGCTGGAGGACTGCGCCAGGCACAGCCGCAGCCTGATGGCGGCGAACCTGGGGATGCACAGGCGAGGCGCTTTAGGCGGCATGCTCACGAGGATATTCGGAATCGGCGGGTATTTCTCCATGCTGCTGTCCGGGGAGCTCCTTATGGAAAAGGGCTGCATGTCCTTTTCGGATGTGGTCTATTGCTTTCAGGTAAGGGGCTCCATGCTGGCGGGGCTGTTCATGCTGATCGCCTCTCTGGGCAATCTGAGGGCCAATGGGGTCTGCGTGAAGAGAGTGAATGAGGTTCTGGACGAGTGAGGAGGGCTTGGCTTATGAAGGATGGTCTGATGCTGATCGGGGAGCTTGCGGCTTTTTTCGGTGTGTCCAGGAAAGCTCTGCGGCTGTATGAGAAAAAGGGGATCATAAAACCCGCGAAGACGGACGACCGGAACGGCTACCGGTATTACGCCCCGGAGCAGGTCCGGCAGTTGAACGCGCTGTTGGAGTTAAAGGCCCTGGGATTTTCCCTGGATGAGATCAAGGGCATCGTGGACGGGGAGGCCTCCAAGGGGCTGCTGCTCCGGGCCCTGGAGAGGAAGCGTCAGGCCTGGCAGGCGGCTGCCGATGAGGCGCGGCACAAGGCGGAATGCCTGGAAGGCATCATGGGGAGCCTGGAGGGCTCCAAGGAGGCGGAGGGAATCCAGCGGATGACGGAGGAGGAGCGGGCATGGCTGCTGGCGAAGCTGGTGTGCGTGGAGGAAGTCCGGGCCCAGAGAAGCCTGAGCGAGGCGCTGTGGCTTTGACGGCGGCGGGCAGCAGGGCTGGCCTGCCCCGCCGACTGACGACAACGCGGTACTGGGGGGACATCAAGTGCTGATTGCTCAAGGATTCATGCATCGGGGTACTAGTCCTGGCGCGGATATCAAGCGCTGATTACCCGGGAATAGAGGCAGCGGTGCACCGGTTCTCCGGAACGTATACTGTGGTCTGGAATATCGTCCATATCCAGACTGCCCGGCATGTTCCTGTCGTCCCGGCAGACGGGGGTTCAGGGGGACATCATTCCTGCTCCGCCAGGTACACCGACACCCGGTTCTGGATGAGGGCAGCCACGTCCGCGGCGCTTTTCTGGCCGCTGAAGTACCCCTCCGCCTCCTGGGCGACGATGGAGGATATCTGGCGGCCGCCCCGGGCGGTGGTGGAGGAATCCAGCAGGGCGCATATGAGCTCCGTCTCCTC
>OFFF01001730.1_pt1 | contig 13366 bp, 13 predicted proteins | sample 1521301 | NCBI WGS metagenome assembly OFFF01 (sample SAMEA3504101, study PRJEB24116) | mouse gut metagenome | biome: mouse gut; feature: mouse-associated habitat; material: faeces | place: Denmark | collected 2011
GGCGGCAAAAGAACCGTTCAGACGGTCGTTTGAGATTGTGAATACAGGTTCTTAGCCCAAGGGCTTCAGGATAGCTTCCAACCCCTTCTCAATCATCTCGTTGGCGTCGGGCAGGCCGCTCACCTTCAAGGGCTTGTCGGGGTACATCTCGTTGAAGCAGTTGATGATCTCCTTGCTGATGCTCATATGATAGGCGGTCCGCTTCTCAATGGGCCAGCCCTCCTCGGTGAACTCATACGCGCCGCCGAACAGGCCGGCCTGATGCATCGCAAGGTAGTTGGGGGAGACGCCGTCCTTAAACAGCTCCTCAGTAATCTTGTCGTGGTATCCGCCCATCACCGGGTTGCATGTCTCGAACAGGGTGCACAGGGCCTTGGTGTTGTCGCCCAGCCCCCGGTGGGACAGGCCATAGGAGGTCTGTCCGGAGATCTCCATCTTGAGGGGCAGGTTGTTGATGACGCAGTTCATCACCGCGCTGGAGCCCAAAGGCATGGCGTTCTCGTGGACAACCAGGTAGTTGACCAGCTTGGTGGACTCCGCCCCCGCCTCGTGGCCGTCAAAGATGAAGTCGATGTTCTCGGTGTTGATAAAGTTATAGATGGCGTAGCAGGTTGCCTCGGTGAGGTAGCCGTCGGCCACGCCGGGGTGGTTCCGGTTCAGGTTGCGTATCTCGGCGATTTCGTCGTGCTTCAGCTCACGCTTGGAGGTGTTCAGGTGGTAATTGGGGTCGGGCCACTGGTGGACGGGGTTGCTCAGACGGGTGCCCACCCGGAACTCCCGGACGCCGCCTCCCGCCAGGTCGAAAGTCATCTTGCCGATCTGGCCCCGCAGGGGCTGGGTGTGGGAGTAGCCGCTGTTGTTGGCGTGGACCATCACATACAGGGTGCCCGCCTCGCACTTGACGTTCTCCAGATAGACCACCGCGTTCAGCATGGAGGCCACCTCATTGGTGTGGGTGCCGCCGTAGATCAGGGCCTTTCCGCCGGGGACGCCGCTGTCAAAGACATAGATATCCACATCGTTGACAGTGCCCTTCAGATTGGGGTTGTAGTCGCTGAGCTTGATCACGCCGGTGATGTTAGGGTTTCCGGTGTAGTAGACGTCATCCTTCTGCTGGGCCAGGAACTGGCTGCCGGCAACGGCGCAGAGGAGCGCCACTGCGAGCAGAACCCCCACATTCCGGATCAGTTGGTTATTTTTCATCCGCTTCGCCCCCCTACTTAATCATCAGAGCACGCAGGATTAAAGGAATGCTGACTATCCCCAGGTTCACCGCCTGGGCAAAGGACTTCTCCCGCACGATGTCCCAAACGACAACCAGCGCCAGAACCGCAACAATGATGCGGTAAATGACATACAGAGCTGTAATCATATCCTGTACCTCCTTAAATCATCAGGCCCTTGCAGGCCACTCGGGCCGCCGTATAAACGACAGCCACCAGCACTACCAGCGCCACAGGAAGCCAGGTCTTTTTCAGCACGTCCTTCCCATCTACACCGGCCACCTCCAGCGCCTGGCCGGCCTGCTCCACAATGCTGCCCCGCAGAGAGGTGAACATGGTCACGGTGAGAACCAGGCCCATGGCGAACAGCGCCATTTCAGTATTGCCGTACATGGCTTCCACCACAATATAATCAGCGAAAGCGCCCAGCACAAAGGCTACGCCGGGACCCAGCAGGGTACCAACCGCCAGCACCAGAGCCAGCAGCACCATCGCCTGAAGGATGCCGCTGACGTTCAGAATGGCCATATGGGCGGACACGGTGCCCATTGTGCCCACCAGGGTCAGCGTCTCGGTGGCAGCGCCGAAGGCAAACATCAGGGCCACCTCCACCGCGGCCGCCCGGGCGCCGCCCGCCGCCGCTTCCAGAGGATTGGCACTCTTGGCCTTCAGGAAGACGGCCAGAACAAAGCCGATGGTGTAGATGATGGGATAGCCCAGGAAGGGCATCACAAAATACAGGAAGTTGTGGCCGATCAGCAGCAGGGCCACCACGATCAGGGGCACCAGACAGACTGGGCTTCCGGCCTCTTCCCCGCCGGCGGAGGCCTCGACCTCTCCCAGAACACGGGAGCCGGATATGGCGCAGTAGACGACGAGGGCGGGCAGGGCGGCCACTAGGCAGGGCAGGAAATAGCCCTCATAGGAGCCGGGATACCCCGCCGGACCATGGGCGATCACCGTGATCATACCGGGCATACAGAGGGGGGGCAGAATCACGCCCAGAACGGCGCCCACCGCCACCACTTCTACCGCCTTCGCCTTTTCCACGCCCTTGCTCAGCAGGTATTTTCCGGCGATCAGGCCGGTTGTCAGAACGCTGACGGCGGCGATGCCGGTGAGCATACCGGGGATGGCGATGAACAGCACCAGCAGAAACAGCTGGAGCACGGGATTGCGCTTACGGGCGGCCAGTTTTTGAAAGATGTACTGAAAGGTTCCGTTCTCATACAGCAGGCAGGAGAACATCGCCCCGCACAAAATCCACATGGCGTTGTCCAGATAGGCGAAGGGGCCCTCCACAATCTCCCGGACGCGTACGCCCATCTGGGCTACCAGCGTCACGACGGCACAGGCCGCAAAGATTATGGGCGTGACCATGGACATGCGGCTTTTAAAGAACACGCTGGCAGCCGCGACAACGACCAGCAGGACAAACAGCAGCAGATAGGCTTCGGCCAAGTTCACGTAATATCACTCCTTTTTTCGAGCTTGCGCCCACGGCTCAGGCCGGGAGCGCAGGTTCTATCACAGGGCCCATGGGGCCCGGCGGCGCGGAGAAAACAGGAAGCCCGACCCGCCCGCCCCCAGACCAGCCGGGAGCGGGGCGGGCGCATTTCCTTTCTGGTGGAAATCAATAGGCCAGAGCCTTGTAGCCGCGGCGGGGGTCAGCGCCGGCATAGAACTTGCCGCTCTCCTTGTCCAGGTAGATGGCGGCGATTCCGCCCACGGCCATGTTGTAGTCGCCCACGTCCTTCATCTCATAGCCCATGTCGATCAGCTGCTGGATCAGCGCCTCATCAAAGCGGGGCTGCTCGATGCTGACAATGGCGGGGGAATTGCCCTTGGTGCGGTTGATAGCCATGGCCCGGGGCAGGTTGATGGCCTGCTGGACGTTCATGTTATACAGCAGAACATTGTTGATGATGGCGGCCACGGCGGGGGGGATGGCCAGGGAGCCGGGGGAGCCGACGGCCATGATGGGCTCGCCGTCCTTCAGCACCAGGGAGGGGCTGATGGTGGAGCGCACCCGCTTGCCGGGCATCACGTAGTCGGGGCTCTCGGGATTCTCGTGGTCCAGGTTGCCCACATGGCTGTTGTAGTAGAAGCCCAGGCCGGGGGCCATGAACTTACAGCCCCAGCCGTTGCCCAGGGTGTTGGTGGTGGACACGATGTTGCCGAACTGGTCGATGACGGCGATGTGGGTGGTGTGCTGGCTCTCGGGAGCGGTGGGGTTCAGCTTCTCCACAGGCAGGTCGCTGAAAGGCACGCTCTCCATGGCCTTCATGTTGTCCATGTCGATGAGCCCGGCGCGCTCCTTGGCGTACTCCTTGGAAATCATCTGGGCAATGGGCAGGTTGTAGAAGGCGGGGTCGCCGATGTAGCTGTAGGAGTCGATCAGGCCGATGCGGCAGGCCTCGTTGTAGATGTACAGGTACTCAGGGCTGTTCACGTCATACTGGGAGATGTCCTTCTCCTCCATGATGTTCAGCATCTCCAGCAGCCAGTCTCCGCCGTTGGAGGGAGGGGGAACGGTGACCACTTCATAGCCGTAGTAGGTGGTGCGGATGGGCTCGCGCTCCATGGGCTGATAGGCGGCCAGGTCCTCCATGGCCATCAGGCTCTCGTTGGCCTGGAGGCCCTCGATCATCTTCTTGGCGATGTCGCCGGTGTAGAAGGCCTCCATACCGCCGTCGGAGATGGCCTGGAGGGTGGCAGCCAGGGGCTCGTTCTTGAACAGGTCGCCCTCGGCATAGGGGATGCCGTCGTTGGTGTAGATGGCCAGAGCTTCTTCAGAGAAGTTGTTGTAGTTGTCGGAGATGGCGTCAGCCAGGCGCTTCTCCAGGGCAAAGCCGTCCCGGGCCAGCTTGATGGCGGGGGCCATGACCTCCTCCCGGCTCATGGTGCCATACTGCTCCAGGGCGGTGAGCAGGCCGGCCACCTGGCCGGGGACAGCCGCGTTCTTGGCGGTGGCCACGTCGGTTTCAGGGTTGTACCAGCCGGGCTCAACAGCCACGGGCACAGTCTCCATGTACTCCAGGATCTCGTACTGGTGGCCGTCCTTCAGGTAGATGTTCATCATGCCGCAGCCGCCGATGCCGCTGAGCCAGGGCTCGCAGACGCCCACCGCGAAGGCGGTGGCCACCGCCGCGTCGACGGCGTTGCCGCCGGCCTGCAGGATCTCAAGACCGGCCTGAGAGGCGTAGACACTTCCGCTGGAGACGCCGCCGTGGGTGCCGACCGCGCCGTTGCCGAAGTCGTCCCCCTCCATCGTCTCCACATCAGGGGGCGTCTGGACGGAGCTGGACGCGCCGCCAGAGCTGCTGGCGCTTCCGCCGCCGGACGAGGAACCGCCGCCGTTGGGCGTGGGCTGCTTCTGGCAGCCGGCCAGCAGGCTCAGACACATGGCTAGGGAGAGCACCAGGGCCCCCACTCTGTACCGGGTCTTACACTGACTGTTTTTCATGCTATTCCTCCTTCTTCTCTTTCTAACTGTTATTATGGTTAGGCGGAAGGGTTCCGCCGGACCACCTCATCAATAGGCGAAGGACTTGTACTGGCGGCGGTTGTCGCCTCCGGCGTACACATATCCTTCCTCATGGTTCTCATAGATGACGCCTACGCTGCCCAGGCTGGTGTTCCAGTCCCGGCCCACGTTCATCTCATAGCCGGCCTCCTCCAGATATTTGATCGTCTCCTCGGGCAGCCGGGGCTCGGCGGTGACCCGGATGGGGGCGCTGTAGGAGGTGAAGATGGCCCTGGGCTCGTTGATGGCCTGCTGCAGGTCCATGTCAAACAGCAGCACGGCGTTGAGGATCTGAACGATGGCGGGAGGGATGCACCAGCTGCCCGGGGAGCCGATGGCCATGATGGGCTCGCCGTCCCGGACCACCAGGGTGGGGCACATGGTGCTCATGACGCGCAGGCCGCCCTGGACAAAGTTGGGATTGTCCTTCTCGGCGATGTCCAGCTTCTGGTTGGACAGATGGGCGTTCAGAGGGAAGCCGGTGCCGGGGGCTACGATGCAGGAGCCGAAGTAGCCGCCGATGGTGTGGGTGGTGCTGACCATGTTGCCGAACTCGTCAATGACGGAGACATGGGTGGTGGAGGGGCTCTCGTTCTCGGCGGTCACGATCTTCTCAAAGGGCAGGTCGCCGCCGGCGATCAGGGTGGGATTGATCTTGCCGTCCTTGGGCATATCCTCCTCGATCCGCTGCTTGGCGTATTCCTTGGAGATGATGGTGTCGATGGGCAGCTCATAGAAATCAGGGTCGCCGAAATAGGTCAGGCCGTCCGCCATGGCCAGGCGCAGCGCCTCGTTAAAGGTAAAGATGTACTCCGGGCTGTTGAAGCCCATCTCCTTCAGGTCATAGTTCTCCAAGATGTTGAACATCTCCAGCATGGGAGCGCCGCCGTTGGAGGGGGGCGCCTGGGTGACGATCTCATAGCCGTGGTAGGTGGTGCTGATGGGCGCGCGCTCCACGGAGGTGTAGTTGGCCATGTCCTCCATGGTCAGCATTCCGCCCAGCCGCTGCACGTCGTCCACGATGGCCTTGGCGATGTCGCCCTTATAGAAGGCGTCGATGCCGCCCTCCGCGATCTTCCGCAGGGTGTCGGCGTAGTCGGGGTTGGTGAAGTGGTCGCCGATGGCGTAGGGCAGGCCGTCGTTGGTGAAGACCTTGGCGGCCTCCTCGTTGAGGACCAGCTTGTCGAACATAGCGGAAGCCCGCTCCTCAAAGCTGATATGGACGTCGAAGCCCTCCTCGGCCAGCTTGATCACCGGCTCCAGGACCTCCTCGCGGCTCATGGTGCCGTACTTCTCCAGGGCGGACAGGGCTCCGTGCACCTGGCCGGGGACCGTGACCAGCATAGCGCCCTGCTTCTCGTTGATCTCGTCCAGGGTGTCGATGCCGGCGGCGGCGGGGGCGGTCTCCATAGCCTCAATGCAGATGTACTCCCCTGTCTCCTTCAGGTAGATGGTCATGAAGCTGGCCCCGCCCAGGCTGGTGGCGCCCGGCTCGGTCAGGCTGTTGGCGAAAATCATAGCCACGGCGGCGTCCACCGCGTTGCCGCCCTTCTTCAAAATGTCAAAGCCGATTTTAGAGGTATACTCGTTGGCGCTGACCACGGCGGCCTTCCGGCCCACAGCGGCGTTGCCGAACTCGTCATAGGCCAGCTTGGGAAGGGGGGCCTCCTCGGGAGCGCTGGAGCCGGAGCCGCCGGCGCTGGAGCCCGGAGCGGACGACCCGCCAGGGTTGGAGCTGTTGGCCGGGGCATTGTTCTGATTGCAGCCGGCCATCAAGGAAAAGCACATCGTCAGAGCAAGTATAAGTGCGCCCACTCTCTTTCCCGTTTTACGGTTCTTGGTTTTCATAGTTTTCCTCCTTTTTTCGCATTGTTTTCAAAATGTCACCCGGGTTAAACGGTCCGTTTCCCTCCTTTTTGTATAAAATATGTCTCTCTGAGACTGTGACTTTTATTGATTATAACCTCCCCGCTCCCTCAGGCGCAATTTATTCCTTTTTTTATTTCTTCAAATTTTAAAAAATTATGAACAAATTGAAGGATTTAATTTTGTGTATTTTTAATTTTGTGGAGAATTCAATCTAATCCATTGTTTATCCCAGCTTTCCCTTCAAAAAAGTTTCGATTTGTCTTCAACAATTTCTCCAGCTCCTTTCCGCTTCTGAAAAGCCCTCACAGCCCGGCCCTTATTTTTATCTTTTTTATCACAAAAAAATCCCAACCCCTCAAAAGAGGGATTGGGCAAGATACGCTTATTTTTGTGGAACATCCAACAGTTTATACAGCTGCTTCGGCCGGCCTACCTTTCCATAGCTCATATTGACCTCTACCCGGCCCACCGAAACCATATACCGCAGATACCGGCATGTGGTTTGGTAGGCCAGGCCGGTGCGCTCCGCGATTGTCTCCACCGGCATGAAGCCCCCCACCTCCGCCATGCAGTCCTCCAGCAGGGCCAGGGCGTTGGCCCCGATCCCCTTGGCCAGCTCCGCCGTGCGGTTCTCCTGCTGGCTCTCCAACAGGCGGACATGGAGCTTGATTCGGGCGATGATGTCCAGCATCTTCACCGGCTTCTGGATAAAATCGCTGGCTCCGGCGGCCAAAAAGGCGTCGGCCACCTGTTTGTCGTCCGCGATGGTAAAGACGATCAGGGGGACGTCCGGATTTTCCCGCCTCAACAGCTCCACCCCCTTGATTCCATTGGTCCCGGGCAGATGGTAGTCCATCAGCACCAGGTCGGGGTGGTACTTCCGGAACTTTTCCACCCCCTCCTCCACGGTGCCGGCGGTCAGAGCCTCCCAGCCCTGGTACTGAAATACAGCCTGGAGCGCGTACTGTATCTGCTCCTCGTCGTCAATTGTCAGAATTTTCAACACGCTGCTCTGCTTTTCCATCGTCGCACTCCTTCTCCGCTTCTCGAGCCGCTAAAATTCCGTCTCTGGTCCTTATCCAGGCGCACAGCCCCAGCAGGACCGCCGCCCCGGCCAGCCCCAGCCACAGGGGCAGGGCGGGGTAGCTGGCCCGGAAATAGACAGGGGACGCGCCCGGCTCCGGCCAGCGCTCCGGATCAAAAGGAATTCCATAGTCAGCGGCAAGCCGCTTGATATTTAAAAGATGAATCACAGAAATTCCTTGGGCCAAGTACCGCTGGACCAGGCCGCTCTCCTGGGTCAGCCGGGGTGGGCGCTCTGGCCGCAGCAGCCCCTGCCCCAGTCCGATTCCGCTCTCCCCCCGGCCCATGGAGGTCACGTTTCCGCCCACCGCAATAAAGCAGCGTATGGGCCCCTGGGTGCGGTATAGCTCCTCCCGCCGTTCCAGGTTGCGCTGGAAGTCCTCCTCCGCCATCAGAGGAAGGCCCATCCCCTTCAGACGGCCCGCAACCTCCTCCACCAGCGCCGGCTCCATGCCGCCGCCCACATCGCTGCCCCCGCCCAGGGTCACAGCGGCGCTGTCCGTCTCCAGCAGGCCGTCCTCCACCAGCCGGTGGACCATCTCCGGGAAGGTGAGCTCCGGGTTGTTCGCCCCGTAGGTGGAGGACCCCACCGAGGATATGTAGACTAGACGCACCTCCATCGCCTGGCAGGCGGCGACCACCGCCAGATTCATGGCGGGGAAGGACCCGGAAAAGCCAGCCCCCACCGTGTCTCCCGGCCGGACTCCAGCCTCCTGGAGCAGCCGGACGCAGAGGGCCCCCATATCCGGGCAGGCGGTGGTCCGTTTGGCCTCCAGCGCCCCCAGGGTGGTGGTGATTCCGGTGTAGCCCTCCCCCAGCATGCCTGTCTGGTGGTAGTCCAGCTCCTGGAGGGGAATGCCCAGCTCCTCTTTATAACCCTTGACCTGCTGAAAACAGCGGTCCAGCAGCTGGGCGGCCTGGAGCTGGATGCCGGCGTACTCTGTCTGCGTCTGCTCTCCGCCCATCAGCGCCAGGGCCAGGGCGCCGTATACCACCAGGGCGCAGGCCAGCAGCAGGTACAGCACCCGGCGTTCCCGCCGCGCCCTCATATTGGAAACACCTGCATTCCCTGCCCCGTCATTATCAGAGCCAGAATGCCCACCACCACCGCCAGGGCGGCCAGGGATTTGACGATCCCCTGTTTCTCCATCTCCTGGGCGGCAATGCCGGGGATCAGCACCCCGATTATCCCCGGGTCGTAGGCCAGCAGCCCCAGCCGGGTAATGGCCAGGTCCAGGAAAAATGACAGGATCACCAGCACCGCGAAGCGTCGGCGGCCGTAGAGGATCATCCAGTTGCCCAGCAGACGGGCCCCGCCCCAGGCCAGCAGGGACACGGCCAAGGTGTAGACAATCCGTCCGGGGGTCTGCAGGCTGAGGGCCAGATAGCCAGGGACAATGAGCCCCGCCGGGGATATCCCTGTCAGCTCTATAAAAATCAGGCTGACAATGACGCCGGCCGTCACAATTTCATAATGCATAGGGCTCTCCCTCCTCTTTCACCCGCTGGAGCAGCGCTTTTCCCGGTCCGGCTAGATTTCCGGCCCCAAAAATCAAGGCGTTCTGCCCCTGTTCCCCCAGGGGCAGGGCCCCCACGTCCCGGAACAGGCGCACCGGCGTACCCGGAAGGGCCCTCTCCAGACCCCGGCGGGCCGCCCTCTGTGAAGCACCGATCAGCCAAATTTCTTTTGGCCGCAGGGCCTTGGCCACCAGCTCCATGTGCTGGGTGCGGTAGCCCCGGTCGGGCCGGTTGTTCACCAGCAGCACCAGCTCCCGCCCCGCCAGTCCGGGCAGGGCGGACACCCGCCGGTATACCGCCTGGGTGGACTGGGGGTCGTTGACCGACAGGGCGTTGACAAAGACAGCCCCTCCGGACAGCCGGAGGGCGGACAGCGCGTATGGGTCGGGCTGATAGCGCCCCATCCCCTCCAGGGCCCGCTCCCGCTCCACCCCCAGCGCCTGGCACACCGCCAGGGCCAGGGCCGTGTTTTCCGGGAAGTCCAGGCCGGAGGGCGCCCCCTCTGGCCCGATGTACTCCACCCGGCACCCCCGGGCCCGTCCTTTTTCTTCCAGCCGCTGGAAAAAACGTCTGTCGGCGGTGAAGAGCCGGCCCCCTCTGGGGATGGTGTTTGACAGGGCGTCGCAGATTTCCTCCAAAGTCTGTCCCATCTCCGCCGTGTGGTCCAGCCGGACATTGGTGATGACTCCAATATCGGAACGGACCATCCGGTCCTGAGAGACAGCCTGGAGTGCCGGGTCCACCGCCATGCACTCGACCACCAGCACCTGGGCCCCCTCCCCCGCCGCCCGGCGGAGCACCTTTATCTGTTCCTTGATGTTGGCCCGGCCCCGGCGGACCAGCGGCCGCTCCACATTGTCCGTCCCGATGGTCATGGGGACCGTTCCAGTTGTCTTGCAGAAAACCTTCCAGCCGCCCGCCCGCAGTCCGGCATCAATCAAACGGGTCACAGTGGACTTACCGCGAATGCCATTGACATATACCACGTGGGTCAGCCTGGCCCGGTCCCGGCGTACCCGGCGGTCCTCCCCCCACAACAGCCCAAGACAGACAAGGGAAAGAACCAGTATCAATTTTGTCATATCCCTCTCCTCCGGCTGTAAATATATGTCATAAAATTCAATCATTTAATTCAAATATTTGAATTTATGGGAATACTCTCGTCCACAAAAATAGTCGCACACACAATTGAAGTAATGATACCACACCAAAGGTAAAAAAACAATACACCATGCCAGATACCAACGGTAATCAATTTTGCAAAATAAGAAAAGATTAACTATTATAGCAATCATCAGAATTGCTGGCAAATGTAGGGCGGGACGACCTCGGCCCGCCGTCCTGCCGCAAACGGCGCGCCGGGTCGTCGCGCCCTACGGAGCGCCTTTGTCAGCAATTTTGGATCCTGCTATAAATGTCAACCCTCAAAATGAAAGATGGAAGAAAATACAGATGGTTCAAAAAGGGTATAGCAATATTGCGTACCAGTAAACAATGAAATAAGCCCCCGGCTTGATTTTGCATTTTTGTGGAATGAGTTGAAAATCAGGTATCGCTCTTGGGTATAAAATTCCTCTTCAGCCTGCTATTTGGATGTTCAGCCAATTCTTGATAAAATACGCCGAGGGAGCCGTGGTAATGCTCCTTCCAAGGCTTTGGCTTTCCGCAGTAATGGACGATGACACTGTTTTTTCGTACCCATTCAACATCCAGCCTTTCCTGTTGAGATTTGGCATTATGGAATGCCAGCACCCGGTCGCTGAGATTGTACCGCAAGCTGTCCAACAGTTTCACATGATCGCCGTAAAGAGCAGTTAGGATGTCCTGATCCGGGAGAAAAAGGATGCTTTTTTTCTTGTTAGCAAATGCGCGTATCTCGGCTAAATCCAAGTGTTCCCGAAATAGCGGAAGATTCAGTAGCATCACGCCGGAATTGATGTATGGGGTCTCCTGCTCTATGCCAAGGCGCGCCTGATTCAGCTTTGCCAGTGGCTTGTGCACATGGGTAAAGCCATAAAACAGGCTTCGCCAAAGGGCATAGTTTCCAGTTCTGTTAATGAGTTGATGACTATCGTGTCTACATCCAGATAAAGAACGCGTTTCAGCTCCGGGGGCAGCAGCAACGGCGCGGCCAGCCGGTAATAAATCTGCTGAGGATAGCGTCTGGATATCGGAAACCCCTCAAATAAGCTGATAGGTACGGAAACAAAGTGAAAGTTCATCTGTTTTCCAACAGCGGATTGGATTGAGGACATATCCTCTGTTTCCAAATCGGAGTGGAGGACGTAGGCAACATATTCATCTATATCTCCATTTTTCAGGATGGAATTGACGCAGTTCAACAGCAGCGGGATAAAGGTTCGGTTGATTGAAAACAAAAAGTTCACATGGTCCTCCAATCTGACGGCCTTATATGTTCACATACAAATCGCCGGTAAGGAAGTCCCAATTCGACAGGCAGAGAGACGCTAATTCCGGATCATACATAGTCCCAGCGTTCTTTTCAATCTCCCGGCGGCAGTCGCAATCGGTCATTCCTTTTCGGTAAGACCGGCTGGAACGCATTACGTCAATGGAATCACACAGCGCAATCATACGGGAATAAAGGGGAATTTCCGTACCTGCCTGCCCGTCTGGATAGCCGGACCCATCCCACCGCTCATGGTGATGCCACACACCGGCTGCGATCCTCTCATAGCCTTGAATTTTCAAAAGGACATCCGCACCAATTCCCGGATGGTGCTTAATGACATCATATTCGTGCTTATCCAAAGATCCCTCCTTTAATAAAACACTGTCCGGAACCCCAACTTTTCCAATGTCGTGGACACCGGCGGCAATGGTGGCAACCGCAATTCTTGCGCGGGGCAGGCGGAGCATTACCGCGAGGCGAAGACACATTTTGGCTACCCGCGCGGAATGCTCTGCCGTATAGGGGTCCTTGGCATCAAGCATATTAACGACTGCCAAACACGCAGTATAATGCCGGATCAAATGACGCCGGTGTTGCCCTCAAAGCCATCCATCTCCGTCAAGAGCTGGTTTAGCGTTTGCTCCCGTTCATCGTTACCACCCATCTTGCCGGAGTTACGCTTCTGACCAATGGCGTCAATTTCATCAATGAATACGATGCAGGGAGCCTTTTCCTTGGCCTGCTTAAACAGGTCCCGCACCTTGGAGGCCCCCATACCCACGAACATCTCCACAAACTCTGAGCCAGACATAGAGAAAAAAGGGACATTGGCCTCGCCCGCCACAGCCTTGGCCAGCATGGTCTTGCCAGTGCCCGGAGGGCCTACCAGCAAAATGCCCTTGGGCATAGACGCACCGATTTCTTTATACTTGTCCGGGTTGTGGAGATAATCCACAATTTCAGTCAAGTTCTCCTTGGCCTCATCTTCTCCCGCCACATCCGAGAATCTAATCCCCTCGGAAGATTTCACATAACCTGTACCGGCATCTACTCCCACATGGCATTTCATTCCGAACCGCCACTGGTTCCCTTTCTTTGTCGAGTGCATTTCCGGGTCTCGCTTCTTTTCCGCATTCTTGGTGGAGCTGGGTGCATCGATAATGGTGGCGTCCACAATCGTCCCGCCCTTCATGATATGACCTGTTTCCACCATCACACGGTTAATTGCCTCGAAAAACAGCTTGCTCAGCCCGTGTTTCTCCAGCAAATGCCGGAAATTACACAGTGTTGTCTCATCCGGGACGCTGTCTGTTATGAAGTTGATCCCCGTAAACTTCCGCATGGCATAACTGTCGTAGATTGCTTCTTCTGTCCCGGGATCGGACAAATTGAACCATACCTGAAGCAGATACATCCGCAATATCAGTTCCAGATCAATGGGAGGACGTCCCCGTTTACCCTCTGGATAGTACGGACGGATGAGCCCAACCCACTCTTCCCATGGGATGATCTCCTCCATAATTTCCAGAAATTCTTCCCGCTTTGTTTTCTTCTTCCGGCAACTGTATTCCATGTCGCTCATTGTCTGTTGTTTCATGCCCCCATCCCCTTTCTCCCTCTCCTCCCTATTTTACCTCTTTTTCTCTCCTTTGAATAGCTTGGATTAAATCAGAGGTTCCTTAAGAACAACGCCATGCCGGAGAGCATGGAGGCTTTGAGAGAATTGGGCATACC